>OFHJ01000190.1_pt1 | contig 26031 bp, 16 predicted proteins | sample 1522001 | NCBI WGS metagenome assembly OFHJ01 (sample SAMEA2464838, study PRJEB22497) | soil metagenome | biome: Grassland; feature: Farmland; material: Clay | place: Australia | collected 2013-02-01 | depth 1.2 m | reverse complement strand
GCTGCGACATCTTGATCAGATACGAGCGGGAGAAGACCGGATCGCGCACGATGAGTTCCCTGTCGTTCAGCGTGATCCACGCACCGTCGAAATCGGCCACCCTGAAGCAAGCCGGCTTGCCCGGCAGTGCGGCGGACTCTCGGCGGGGCGCAGCGCTGCATGTGGCACAGACCTCGCCTGAACTCGAGGCGCAGCCCACGAGGGCGGTGACGACCGCAGCAATCAGGGCCATGCGAAACATGCGTAGTGATTGAGGCCGCATACGGGCTCTCCTGTCGACCGCCTTGAGGCAACATACTATGGCCGCTGTCCAGTCGCAGGCAATCCATGACCCGCTCCCTGGCTGCGGCGGATGCGGGGCGGCTGCCGCGCGCCGCGCACGCCCCGGACCGGGCGCGGCTGGACCCACCCCTCTTCGAGGAGGGGAAAGCCCCGCATCCCTGGGGGCGGGCGGTAGCCGAGCTGCGGGTGCAGCCGGAGGTTGTGGGAGAGGGGGGGGAGAAGGGCGGGGGCGGCGCCGGGGGGGGCGGCCAAGGCCTCGGGGGGCCCGCCCCGGGCGGCGCCGGCGCGGGCGCGGGGTTGGGGCGGGGCGGCGGGAAAGGCGTCCCCGCGCCAGCAAGGCCTCGGCTTCGGTCGGCGCGGTGACGCGCGCCAATCCGGCCAGCTCGGGATGGCGCCGCGCGGCCGTTTGCCACATGTCCCAGGCGGCGCGGCGATAGGAGATGTGGCCGCCGGGGGCGGTGCGCAGTTCGGCGATGTAGATGAGCTCGGCCAAATCCATTTTGAACAGGCAGCGGCGGCGGTAGCCGAGCGGCAGCAGATAATGCCCGGCGGCGCCCAGCGGGGCGGCGGCGGCGCGGGCCGCCGCCAGGGCACGGTCGTACGCTTCGTTCTGCCCGGCCTCGGCCATCACCTCCGGGGACTCATAGCCGTGGGCGAAGGTGAACCCTTGGGGGATCTGCGTGCAGCGGCGATGGCGGTGCAGGTCGCGGAAGCCGCCGATGTCCATGCACAGGTCGAAAACGAAGGCGGCGCCGGCTTGGAACGGGCGCGCGGGCTCGTCATGCGGGCCGCGATGGCGCATGCCCAGCGCAAGGATTTCCTGGCGGCGCGGCGCGGGCAGGGCGGCGACGGCGTCGGCGACTTGGCGATAGGAATGATGGCAGGAGGAATAGAGCATCGTGGCGGGCAGCTCGATTTCCAGCGGCAGCGGCGGCGCCAGCTCCACCCGCGGCGCGGCGGCGGGCGCGGCGCCGGCCATCAGCTCCCTTGCCGCCGCGGCGAGTTCGCGCCGGGTTTCGATTTGGTAGGCGCTGGGATCGGTGTATTTCACCAGCGTCGGCGCCACGCGTACGGCGGCGGCGTCCGGCGCGGCATGCGGATTGAAGGCGGGCTCGCTAGCGGCGCGCTTCAGCGCCGCACCCACCGCCCGCACCTCGGCGCGCGGCGAGGACAACAGGCGGACGATTTGCTGCTCCAGAACCCGGGCGCTGACGATTTGGCCCAGGCTGGTTTGCGTGCCCAGGGGCAGCAGATACCGGGCGGCGTCGAAGGCGCGGGCGCGCAGCGTGCGCGTGAATTTGTCCGGCGACATCTCCGCCGGCATGGGCACGGTGCGGCGGTAATACTCGCCCAACGCGGTCGCCGCGGCTTCATAGGCGTCGAAGAGTGCGGCCATGCCGGCGCTATAGGCGGCCCGGTGCGCGGGGTCCAGTTCCGGCGGCGTGATCCAGTCGCCATGGCGAAAGGCTTGATAGCGGGTCGAGCGCTCCTGCCCGTCCCATTTGCTTTCATCCGCCACCTCGATCGCCGCCAGGATGGACAACCGCTCGACCGCCATCGCCACATGGGCCAGGTCGGCGATGGAGCGGTGGCCGTACTGGAAATAGAAGGTGTTGAGAAATTTTTCCGCCTTTTGGCCGCTGATTTCGCGCAGCGCCTCGCGCAGCGGCAGCGCCGAACGGCTGTATTTGGCCAAGGCGTAGGCGGTGATCTCCGGTTCGGCGCCAAACACGGCGTAAACGTCGTCGGGGACGGCGGGGGAATCTCCGGCGGGAGGAGCGCCGTTGGATGCGGGCATGTCCAAAGTGTAGGCGATCCGCCCGGCGGGCTGATTGCCCGCGTGCGCCGGTCCAAGTTAGCTGGCCTGCGTCCTCGCGCCGCAGGCTTCTAAGCGGGGCGCACCGCCGCCGGCGGGGCTGGGGCCCGCGCCCGTCAATATCGCCACCGGCGACGGGCTGCCCGCTATGCTGGGTCATGCCCGCTTCGCCCTCGCGACAAGCCGCCGACGCCTGGCTGGCCGCCGTCGAGGAGCGGTCCGCCTATCTCAGCGAACTGCTGCGCGGGCCGCGGGCGCGGCAGCTCTCTCCCGCGGACCGGCGCTTGGCGCAGGAGATCGCCTACGGCGTGCTGCGCCGCCGGGCGGAATTGGACTTTCGGATTCGCGTCGCCGCCCGGCGGCCGGTGGAGAAAATCGCCCCGGCGGCATTGCGCGCGCTGCGCATCGGGTTCTATCAATTGCTGTTCCTGTCGCGGGTGCCGGAGGTGGCGGCGGTGCATGAAAGCGTGGAGCTGGCCAAGGCCGCGGGTCAGAAGACCGCGGGCTTCGTCAACGCCGTGCTGCGCAACCATCTGCGCCAGCAGCCGCGGCAGCCGCTGGCGGCGTTGCTGGCGCGGGAGGACGATCCGTTGGCGCGGCGGGCGATCGAGACCTCCCATCCCGGCTGGCTGCTGGCGCGCTGGGAGGCGCGCTGGGGCGAGGCGGAGTTGCGGCGCATCTGCGCCTTCGACAATGAGCCGCCGGTGGCGGCGCTGCGGCTGGCGCCCGGGCTGGACGCCGCGGCCGCGGCGGAGGCGCTGGCGGCCGAGGGCATCACCACCGCGCCGGGCACGCTGCTCCCAGGCGCGCTGCGCGTCGCGCATGGCGACGCGGCGCATTCGGCGTTGCTGGCGGCGGGCCAGATCGCCATCCAGGATGAGGCGTCGCAGCTGATCCCGTTGCTGTTGGAAGCTGAGGGAAGGCCGCGGCTGCTGGATTGCTGCGCGGCGCCGGGCGGCAAGACGGCCATTTTGCGCGCCGCGGCGCCGGCCGCCCGCCTGGTGGCCATGGAGCGCCATCCTCATCGCGCCCGGGCGCTGCTGCGGCGGCTGGGTCCGGGCGTGCCGGTGCTGGCGGGCGACGCCACGCGCGGGCTGCCGCTGGCCGGCGGCTTCGATGGCATTTTGCTGGATGCCCCCTGCACCGGCACCGGAACGCTGCAACGCCATCCGGAAATTCGCTGGCGCTTGCGGCCGGAAGACGCGGCGCGGCTGGGACGATATCAGGCGGCGATGCTGGACCAGGCGTTGGCGGCGCTGGCGCCGGGCGGGGCGCTGCTATACGCGGTGTGTTCGCTGGAGCGGGAAGAAGGCGAGCAGGTGATCGCCGGGGCTTTGGCGCGGCACGGCGGCATCCGGCGGCAGCCGCTGGGACCGGTGCTGGAACGGCTGATCGCCGCCGGGCGGCTCCAGCCGGAGGCGGCGGGGCTGACCACGCCGGCGGGCGATTTCCAGATTCTGCCCGGCCAATTCCGCACCGAGGGTTTTTTCGCCGCCCGTCTGGAGCGCAGCGCTTCCGGGTAACTGCTCGGCCGAAAGACATGGACATGAAAGCTAACTGAATGCCTCAGCAAAAATTAGATTGACACCGTACCACGGGCAGACCTACAGTGCGACTTAGTGGCGCGGGCGCCGGCGCGGAGCGCCGCCGGGCCATGGGAGGTGAGCGGTGCGACGAGCGATTGTGGGGCTTGCGGCGGTGGCGTGCTGGGTGGGGGTGGCGGCGGCCCAGGTCATGGTTCCGTTCGTGAATCAACCGCTGGTTCCCACCGCGGTGCGGCCAGGCAGCCCGGGGTTCACGCTGACGGTGCATGGTACGGGCTTCGTTTCCGGCGCAACCGTCAACTGGAATGGCGCGGCGCTGAAGACCGCATTCCTCTCGTCCTCCAAGCTGAACGCCACGGTTCCCGCTGGGGACATCGCGACGGCGCAAACGGCAACCATCACGGTCAGCAACCCGGGCGTCGCCGCGGCTTCGAATGGGGTCTTCTTCCAAGTGACTGCGCCGGAATCCACGGTGTATTACACCGATCCGTTCGGCGCCCTTACCGGCTCCAATGGGACGGACCAGTTGCCAGCGACGCCCAGCGGCATGGCGGTAGCGGACGCCGCGACCGCTGGCAGGGAGGATCTTCTGTTCCCGCTGTTTGGCTTCGGCCCGCAGAATTCCGGGGAGTTGCTGCCGCTGCTCGGCCAGGGCGACGGCAGCTTTACTCCGGGCTCCTCGTTTGCGCTATCGGGAAATAATCCATCGGCCATCGCCACCGGCGACTTCACCGGAAACGGGCGGCAGGATATCGCCATTGCGGACGTAGGCAATAGCACGGTGACCATTCTGCTCAACCAGGGCGGAGGGAACTTCACCATGGCCCCCGGTTCGCCGATTGCGGTCGGCAGCGCGCCCGTCGCCATCGCGGTGGGGGACTTCAATCGCGACGGCAAGTTGGATCTAGCGGTCGGTGGTCTCGGCGCGAACTCGTCTACCTCGGCCCCGGCCATCACCATTCTGCTGGGTAACGGCGACGGGTCGTTCACGCCGGCGCCGGGGGGCCCGATCGTGATGCGCTACGGTGCGGCGTACGGATTGGCGGTGGGAGATTTCAACCGCGACGGCAATCTGGACCTGGCGGTCGCGGACGGGCTAGCGGAGGCGCAGGTGTTTTTGGGGCGGGGCGATGGGACGTTCGCGCCGGCGCCGAACTCGCCCTTTGCCGACACGCCATCCACCGGTTCCGCTGCGGTAGGGCCCAACGCCGCCGGGCCCGCCGCGACGCGGTCCATCGCTGCCGCGGATTTCAACGGCGATGGCATGCTGGATCTGGCGGTGGGCGGCATGGCCGGAGGTCAGCCGGTGGCGGTGCTTTTGGGGCAAGGCGACGGCGCCTTCACCGCCGCGCCGCCCTGCTGCGAGGCGCCGGCCTATTCCAATCTTTACCGGGACACGCCGGGATTGGCCGTCGGCGATTTCAACGGCGACGGCCACCTCGATCTGGCCATGCTCACCGGCAAGCCGGGCATGGAACATCTGCAGATTTTGCTCGGCAACGGCCACGGCGAGTTCACCCCGAGCTATTTTTCGTCCACCGCGCTGGGCGAAACCTTCTTGGGCGTTGGGGATTTCAACGGCGACGGCAAGCTGGACTTCGCCGCCAGCGGGCTGAGGCGAACGGGGTACCACGTCTACATCCAGGGCGCACCGGCTTCAGCCCCGCCCGAGGACTTCCAGCTTTCCGGCGGCGCCGGCGGCATGTCCATTCAGCCTGGGGATATCGGCGACGCCAATATCGTGGTGCTGCCGCAGAACGGTTTTTACGGACCGCTGCAATGGTCTTGCTCCGGCGCGCCCAGCGAGTCCACCTGTGTCGTTTCGGACGCGCCGCAGTTTTTGTATCCCGGGGACGCGCAAGGCGTGCAAGCCACGGTTGCGCTGACGACGACCGCTCCCTCGTCCGCGGCGGGCATCGCGCTGCCGCCCCCGGGCGGCGGCAATTGGCTGGCGCTGGCGCTGCTGGCGGTCGCGGGGTTGTTGGCGTTGTCGTGGCGGTTGGCGCGGGCGCGAGCTGCGGGCTGGATGGCACTGGCGCTGCTGCTGGGCGGACTGGGATTGGCCGCTTGGGGGGGGGGCGTGACGCCGCCTTCGTCCAAGGCGGCGCCGCCGGTGGGCAGCGGCACGCCGCCGGGAAATTACACGCTGACGATCAAAGTCAACTCGCCGGTGCTAGGCGGAATCCGCCATTCGATCTCCGTGCCGGTGACGGTGCAATAGCCGCGCGGCCCCTGGCGATTGCCCGTTGGGGCGGCGGGCCTAGCCGCAGGCGGCGTTGCCGGCGGCGGGAAACGCGAAAAAGCTGGAGCTGCGGCGCGGCAGGGCGACCCGGCCGGGGCGCACGCGCCGGCCGCGGACCGGCGGCACGGCGTTATCCGCGCCGAGCCGCAAGGTGCGGCCATTGAGCGCAACATGGCCGGATTCCAGCCCGTGCGCGGTCAGCGTGTAGCGCTCGGAGGCGAGCGGCAGGCGAATGGCGGCCGGGCGGCGGCCGGCGTTGATGGCCAGTAAGGCGACGCCGCCGGGACGGCCCCGCAGGCATTGGGCATATAGGAAGGTATTGGCTCGCGGCCGGCCGCGGAAGTTCGCGCCGGGATTCAGGACGATGTCGCCCATCAGGCGGCGCCAGAGCAGCGCCGCCCAATAATCCGGGCGGGGGCGGAAAGTCCCCGGCGCTAGCAAGCCGTAGGTGCTGCCCACCAGCGTGTTGTGCATGATCACCCGCACGCCGTGGCGCGCCAGGCTGGCATGCTGAATGAGATAACGGAAGGTATCCAAATAGCGGTCGGCCCAGGGATTGCCGCCGCAGGCGGCGCCGGCGGTCTCCGTGATCCAGAGCGGCTTGCCGGGGTCGAAGCGGTCGCGCAAGCGCGCGTAGAAGGCGGCGATTTTTTCCGGCCGCGCGAACCATTCCGGCGACAAGGCTTGGGCGGCGGTGATGCCGAGCGGCGAGCCCGGCGGCGCGCAGCGCCGGGAAACCGCCGGGTAAAGATGATAGCTGAAAACGGGAAAAACCGGGCCGGTCGCGCGCATCAGGTCCGCGGTTTTCAGCGTCGGAATTGCGCCGCCGCCGAGCGCGAAGGGCCCTTCACCCACCGTGCCCGGGCCGAGCAGCAGCGTCCGCGGCGAGGCGCGGCGCAGAAAGCGGCGGAAGATTTTGACGTCGCGGCCGAACTCCGCCGCGTCGTAGCCCTTGGGCGCGCCGCCAAACGCGGCGAAGTTCGGCTCATTCATGAACTCCGCCGCTGCGATGTGGCCGCCCGCGGCGCGCGTGAACGCCAGCCAGCGTTTGGCCTGCGCGTCCGTCCAGACCCCGCGCGCATTGCGCGTGCCCGGGCTGATGGCGAAGGAGGTGACGATCGCGGCGTGGGTGGCACGGGCGAAGCGGATCACGCCTCGCCATTCCCCGCGCGTCAGGATGGTGGAAAAGCCGGCGGGTCGCCCTTGCAGGGCGCGGCGATTCGCGGGCCAGAAATACACGGAGTTGGCGGAGGTGCCGCTGATGCGGAGGTAATCCGGACCCAGCGCGGCGGCCAGCCGCCGGAGGCGGGAATTGGCGAGATGAATCGGCGCGAGCTGGGTGTACAGATCCGCCCGGTTGGGCCGCGCGGATTTCGCGGCGGCGGCGGGATGCCGCGGATACGGCTTCCAGTACCGGCCGCCGGTAATCTCCACCATCTCAATATTGAAGGACTGAAATCGCGGGCTCACGCGGCCCACGCGGCGCATGGCGGCGGGGTTGAGCCGCGGCGGCGGGGCAGGGGACTGCGCCGCCGCGCCGGGCAACGCCAGCGCCATCGCCGCCCCAGCCAGGGCGGCGGCGGCGATCGGCCGCGAGTGGTCTCTGAATCGGGACCGCGCGCCTGTAGAAAATTGCGCCACCAGACTGGCTCCTATCGCTGCTCGGCTCAGTGTAGGCGACAGCGGCGGGCGCTTCAATGCGCGGAGCCCGCGCTCCGCGCGGCGTAGTTGCCGGGCTGGGGCCCGCCATCAATGGACGGCGGGCGGATGCATCCTTGGCGGCGCTGGCTTCGCGGGTGGTGACTTCGCGCCGACTGGCCGCGGCGGTTTCCGCGACGACGATTTCCCGGGCGGCCGCGGCGGGGTCGCGGCGGGCGGCGCGGCCAGCCGCAGCAGCGCCCAATTGGCGCCAAGCGGCGGCTCGATGACGATGCGGGCATCCAGGCCGTGGCCCAGCGCGGCGTTGACCAGGGCGGGAATCTGCTGGCGGCCGGTGGCCACCAGGCCGGCGTGCGGCCAGTGGGTTTGGGCGGCCAGCGGCAACGGGCGGCGATGCAGATAGAAGCCGAGCCCGTAGGTCATTTCTCGCGCCAGGTGAAATCCGTACAGATTTTGACCGGCGCAACTCCCGGTGGTCATTGGGGCGGAGGCTTGCCGCGGATCCAGAATTGGCAGCGGCACCGTCGCCGGCGTGCCGCACTGCGCCCAGACCGCCGCGGCCAAGGGGCGGGCGCTGGCGATGGCATTGACCTGCGGGCTCAAAGGGCCGGTCAGCGACCAGGCGGCGGCGGCCAGAATGGCGCAGGTGAGAGCGATGTAGGCGGCGAAGCGGCGGCGCCACAGCAGCAGCCACAACACCACCGCCGTTCCCAGGCCGGCCATCCAAAGCGCGGGGTTGTGCAGGAAGTATCGGGCGGGGGGACGCCAAGACTTGGGCGTGAACAGCCAAGGAAACAGCAAGATGCCGACGGGAATGCCAGCCGTCAAGGTGGCGCTGATCAGCCCCGGCCAGCGCGGTGCGGATTCTGCCGCGGCGGCGAATGTGATCAGCAGAATGGCGGCGGGGATGGCGGGAAGGATATAACCGGGCAGTTTGGATTGGGAGAGGCTGAAGAAGCCGACCACGGCAATCAGCCACAGCCATAAAAACCACAGCAAGCCGTCGGCCGGGCGTGGCCGCTCCGAGCGCCCGCCGTAGCTGCGGCCAGTGATCCGGTGGAAGGCATTGGTCAGCGGCAGCAGGCTCCAGCCGCTCCAAGGAAATACGGCCAGGAACAAGATCGGCAGGAAAAACCAAGCTGGCTGGGGGTGCTGGTAGCGGTTGGTGGCGAAGCGCTCAATATTGTTTTGCCAGAAGAAAACTTTCAGAAACGCCGGCGTGCGCATGGAGACGGCGATGTACCACGGCAGCGTAACCACGGCGAACGCCGTGACCGCGCCCGGGGCCAGCACGCGGCGCAGCCAATCCCAGCGCCGGCAGCGCAGGGCCATGAACACCAGCACCAAGCCTTCCAGCACCATCGCCACCGGACCCTTGGCCAAGACGGCCAGGCCCAGGAACGCGGCGGCGGCCCACAACCAGACGCGGGCGCCGGCGCCGTTGCCGAGGATCTGCGGGCGCAGCCAGAGGTAGAGGCAGAGCAGCGAGAACGTCATCATCGCCGCCAGCGGCATATCCGTGGTGGCGGCGCGGGCGAAACCGAAAATGAAGACCGAGGTCAGGGCGATGGCGGCCGTCCATCCGGCGGCGCGCCAGCCGCGCAGCGCGGCGGCGAAGGCGGCCAAGGCGGCGGCGAGCAGCAAGCCGAGCAGGGCGTTGGGCAGGCGCGAGCCGCCGGCGTTGACGCCTTGGACCGCGTCCCCGGCGGCCACCAGCCAATATTCCAAGACCGGCTTTTGCAGCCAGGGAGCGCCCAGCAGTTTCGGAGTGACGAAGTTCTTGGCCGCCAGCATCTCCGCGCCGATTTCGGCATAGCGGGGCTCGTCGGGACCGACCAAGCCGAAGGACGACAGGCCATGCAGGAACATGACCCAGCCCAGGGCGGCGAAGCCGGCGGCGGCGAGCAGGGCCAGCAACAGGGCTCGCGGGCGGCGGCCGGAGGCGGCGGGCGGCTGCACACCACGTGCATCCGCGGCCGGGCGAGGGGAGTTGGCGTTGTCGGGCATGGGCGGCCTCCAGCCTCAGTACATCGGCGGCTCGCCGGCGGGGCGGGTTTTCCAGCGCCGGTGCACCCACAGCCATTGGTCGGGATAGCGGCGAATCCACCGCTCCAGCACGGCGTTGTAAGCGGCGGTGTTGGCCAGGGTGTCGGCGTCCTCGTCGCCGCTGCGCTGCGTCGGCGCCTCGCGATCAAAGTACAACACATATTTTCGCCGCGCCTCCTCCCAAACGGTAAAGCCCGGCACCACGGCGGCGCCGGTGCGCTGGGCGATGCGGGCCAAGCCCGTGGCGGTGCAGGCCAGGACGCCAAAAAAGGGGACAAAGCATCCCTGCGGCGGAGACGAGTTTTGATCCAAAAGGATGCCCACCGCCTCGTTGTGCTGCATCGCGGTGACCAGTTGCCGGGCGAAGCCGCGCTTGCCGATGGGCTGGTTGCCGTGCAGGCCACGATAGCGGTTGACCATGGCGTTCAGGTACGGATTGTCCAACGGGCGGATCACGAACTTCATGGGATGTCCGTTCAGGCTATGCGCGAAGCTGGACAGCTCCCAGGCGCCCAGGTGGGCGGTCAAAATCAGCACCCCGCGGCCCCGCGCTTGCGCGGCGAGAAAATGCTCCAGCCCCTCGGTCTCGACCAAGTCGCCGATATGGTCGCGGCGCGCCCGCGGGAAAAGGCAAAACTCGGCCAATTGCCGGCCCAGATGATGGTACAGGCGGCGCAGCAGGCGGCGGCGCTCCGCCAGCGGCATGGCGGGGAAGGCGATGCCCAGGTTGCGTTCGCCGACGCGAATCAGCCGCCGGTGCCCGTAGTAGAAGGCGGCGGCGACGGAGTATCCGATGGCGCGGGCGGCGGGCCGGGGCAGGGCGCCGAGGACGCTTTTGGCCAGCCAAACGGGCGCATATTCGAGCCGGTGGCGCCACGGCGCGCCATCCAAGTGGTCCAGTCGCACGGGCGGCGGCGCAGGGGCGGAGGCGATGGGGGGCGGGACAGCCACGACAATTTGATTGTGCCAGGGCCGGGGCCGAAGGACCGAGCGGCGTTGGCGGTCAGGCAGTGGCGTCCGGCTAGCGCCGGCCCGCGGAGGACGGGGCGGCGGCGGCGCCAATGCGGAGAGGGCCCGGCAGCGCTGCGCCGGAACGGAAAATGCGGTACAATGCCGCCAGCTTCGGGAATCGGGAAGATTTCCAAAAGCCTGAGGGGCCCGCCGTGATGCGCCTCGCGTTGTCCTTGCTTTTGCTGGCCGGTTTGAGCGCCGCCGCCCAAGCCCAAGCTACTCCCTTGCCGGGCAATGCGCCGCCCGCCGCTCCCCCTCCCGGCGCCACCGCCGCCAGCGCCGTTTCCACCGCCGCCGCCAACGCCCCGCCGCCCCGCCCGTTGACGCTCAGCGAGCGCGCCGACATCATGATGGCGCGCAAGGAGTATTACGCGGCCGTGGATCTGTTGCAGGAGGATCTACGCCAGCATCCGCGCAATGCCGACCTGGCGAACCGGATCGGTATTTCCTATCAAATGCTCAACCAGCAGGACGCGGCGGCGAAATATTACGAAAAGGCCATCCACTTCAACCATCATTTTGCGCAGCCCTACAACAACCTCGGCACCATCTACTATGACGAGCGCAACTATGGCCACGCGCTCCAGCTCTACCACCGAGCCATTCATTTTAGCCACGGCACGGTGGCGGCGTTTTACGTCAATGCCGGCACGGCCGAGTTCATGCGCAAGCACCTGAAGAACGCGGGCAGGGATTATCTTGCCGCGCTGCGGCTGGATCCCCTGGCGCTGGATCCGACGCACGAAGGCGGCAACGTGGTGCAGGACAGCTCGGTGAGCGATCCGGCCCGGTACCATTTTTTTCTTTCCAAGCTGTTTTGCGAATTGGGGGACTTGCCCGACGCCATGCACCAGTTCCGCCAGGCGCTGGAGTTGCAGTATCCGCATATCGCCCGCGTCTGCCATGAGAAGGTGTTTCGCCTGCTGGTGGCGCGCCCCGACTTTCAGGCGATGGTGACGCCGCCGACGCCAGGCAAGCCCTTGCCGCCGGGGTCGCCCAGTTTGGCGGTGATTCAAAGCCTGGCGGCGTGCCGTTTGCCGCCGCCGAAGCCGCCGGCCGCCGCTGGCGGACCCGCGCAACCGGCCGTGCCCATTCATTAGCGGCGCGGAAAAGCCACAGGGGCGCGTAGCGGCGCGGCGGGCCGTGCTACGCTGAAAGTTAACGCCTGTTTGGCCCCGCTCGATGTGTCCTTTGTGTGAAAAACGACGGGCCAAGCGATTCTGCCCGGCGCAGGGTGAAGCTATTTGCGCCCCTTGCTGCGGCAGCTATCGCGAGGTCACGCTGGATTGCCCGCTGAGTTGTTCGCATCTGCGGGCCAGCCGCGCGCACGGTGCGCGCGAGGAAGCCCTGGAGCCGCCGCCGCCGATCTCGCCGGACCTGCGCCTGCCGGAGCATTTCGGCGGCGACCATGAGGATCTGCTGCGCAGCCTTTGCGCCGCCGTCGGCGGTTACTGGGCGGAGAGCCCGTCGCTGACCGATCCGGATTTGCTCGACGTGCTGCGCCACGCCGCCCAGACCTGGGGGGCGCAGCGGGCGGGAGTGGTGTTCGAGTCCCATCCCACCGGAGCCTTGCGGGAAGGGTTGTTCCAGCACCTGCAAGCGGCGCTGCGCGACTACCGCCCGCCGGAGCGGGGGCTGGCGGCGGCGCTGCCGCCGCGGGCCGAAGAGCTGGAAATGGCGGTGGTCTATTTGGCCCGGCTGGTGCGGCTGCGCGCCAATGGGCGGCCGCGGTCGCGGCTATGCCTGGAATGGCTGGCGCCGGAAGCGCCGCGCGCCGCCGCCCAGCCGGCGGGCCAGTTGATCGTCGCGCCGTAAACGTCCATGTCCACGCCCACGCCAACTGGTCCTCCGTCGCAGTTGCGGCAAGCCCGCCAAGACACCGTCGCGCTGAGCGTGCTGATCACGGTGGTGCTGGTCGGGTTCGCCGTCACCACCTGGATGGTGCGCCGTTATGACGCCGAGCGCGCGGCCCGCGCCTGGAACTGGCAGCGGGACGGCGGGCAGGCGCTCCAGCACGGCAAACCGCGCGTTGCCGCCGAGGATTACCGCAATGCGCTGGCGTACAACAGCGACAATGCCGGCTATCAATTCGGCTTGGGCACCGCGTTATTTCAGAGCGGCGAACTCAACCAGGCGCGCCATTACTTTTCCATTCTTTGGCAGCGCACGCCCCAGTCCGGGCCGGTGAACCTGAGCCTGGCGCGGGTGGAGGCCAAGGACGGCAACGCCTCCGCCGCGGTCCGCTATTACCACAACGCCATTTATGGCCTATGGAAGAGCAACGGCGCCGCCCAGCGGGAGGCGGCGCGCCGTGAGCTGATCGCGTTTTTGCTGCGTCAGGGCGAGGAGAACCAAGCCGACGCGGAAATCTTGGCGCTGGGCGCGACCCTGCCGCCGACCGCCGCGGCCCGCATCGCCATCGGCCAGCAGTTGCTGGCCGTGGGCGACAATCATCACGCCTTGCAGGAATTTCAATCCGCGCTGCGCCGCGGCGGCAACAACTACGCGGCGCTGGTGGGGGCGGGGCGGGCCTCGTTCCGCTTGGCGCAGTACGCCCAGGCGCGGAATTATCTCCAACACGCGGTGCGCCTGCGGCCGCATGACATTGTCGCCGCTCCCTTGCTGGCCACCACCAACCAGGTTCTGGAACTGGACCCCTACGCCTTCGGCGTGTCCCGACCGCAGCGCGACGAGCGCGTCCGCCATGATCTGAAAATCGCCCTGGCGCGCCTCCATCGCTGCTTGCCCGCCCCGGCGCCGGCTACGGCCGGCGGCAAGGCGAAGGCGGCCGCGGCCCCGGCGCCGCCCGCGGTTCCCGCCAACATGGCCAAGCTCGCCGCCAGCGGCCAAACGCTCCAGCAGCAATTGGCCCGCGGGCGGCTGTTCCATGGTCCCGATGCCGTATCCCAGACCATGGGCTTCGTCTTTCAGGTGGAGCAAGCGACCGCGGCGACCTGCGGCGCGCCCACCGGCTCCGATTTGGCGCTATTGCTGATCGCTCGGCAACGGGCCGGAGGCGGCCAGTGAGCACCACCTCCAGCGGCGCCCAGTCCGGCGTGCTGCCGCCCGGCGCCGGCACGGAACAGGCCAACCGCCGTGCGGCGCGCAAATGGGCGGCGGTGCGCGAGGAGCGCCTTTTTCTTTTCCTCGCCATCGTCATCGGCGTCATCGCCGGCCTGGCGGTGGTCTGCTTCCGCGTGGTGATCGGCTGGCTGCAACTCTACCTGCTCGGCAGCCCCCTGACTCCCTTGGCGCACCGCCTGCCGCTGGTGCCCGCGCTGGTCGGTTTGGTCATCGGCGCCTTGCTGGTGCTGGTCTTTTCCGGCGCCCGCGGCAGCGGCGTCAACCAAACCAAGGCCGCGCTCTACATCTACGACGGCGCCATCCCCTTCCGCACCGTCGTGGGCAAGTTCATTACCTCGGCGCTGGCCATCGGCAGCGGCCAGTCCTTGGGGCCGGAAGATCCCTCCATCCAAATGGGCGCCGGGCTGGCGTCGCTGGTGGGGCGCAAGCTGAAGCTCAGCCGCGCGCGGATGCGCTTGCTCGCGCCGCTAGGCGCCGCCGCGGGCTTGGCCGCCGCGTTCAATGCCCCCATCGCCTCCATCCTCTTCGTCATCGAGGAGGTCATCGGCCAGTGGAGCATGAGCATCCTCAGCGCCGTGGTGCTCTCGGCCGTGGCCGGCACGGTCGTGGAACGGTGGTTTTTGGGGGCGCACTCGCTATTTACCGTCCCGCCCTTCGAGCTCCGCAACCCAGTGGAGCTGGCGGCCTACGCCGGCCTGGGCGTCGTCGGCGGTTTCGCCTCCCTGGCATTCATCAAGGCCGTGATCTGGCTGCGGCCGCGGCTGAAGGCGATGCCGCGGTGGACCCAGTTTTTCCAGCCGGCGATCGGCGGATTGCTGGTGGGCATCATCGCGATCTGGTACCCGCAGGTGCTCGGCGCTGGCTACATCATCATTAACCAGGCGCTGCACGCCCAGTTCCTCTGGACCACGCTGGCCATTCTGGCGGTGATGAAGATCCTGGCCACGTTGTTCTCCTTCACCAGCGGCACTCCCGGCGGCATGTTCGCCCCGACCTTGGTGATCGGCGCCATGGTGGGCGGCGCGGTGGGCGGCTTCGAGCATCTGCTGTTTCCCCACATCGCCGCCGGCATCAGCGCCTACGTCATGGTGGGCATGGGGGTGGCGTTCGCCGGCATTCTGCGGGCGCCGATGACCTCGGTGTTCATGATCATCGAGATCAGCGGCAGCTACACCGTGGTGGTTCCGCTGCTGATCGCCAACTCCATCGCCTTTTTCATCTCCCGCAGCTTCCAGCACACCCCCATCTTCGATGTGTTGACGCACCAAGACGGTCTCGACCTGCCCTCGATGGAAGAGCGGCGCGAGGAGGAGGTGTTGCACGTGGAGGACGCGATGCAGCCGCCTACGGCCCCAGTGTTGCAATGGTCGGATACGGTGGCGTCCGGGCTGACCGCGGCCGGAGACAACGCCTTCGTGCTGGTGCATGGCGGCGGCGCCCGCTGGGCCGGCATTCCCACCACGCGGCTCGCCGCCTTGGTCAAGGATGGCATGGGCCAGCACCGGCTGGGCGAGGTGCTGGCGGCGTCGCGGCTGCCCACATTGCATCCCGACGAACCGCTGGAAATGTTCCTGCGCGAAGCCGGAGACGCCCCATTGCTGCCCGTCGTGCACCGCGCCGACAACCGGCTGCTGGGCATCGCCACCCTCAGCGGCGTTCTGGCGACCTACCGCCACGCCGATACGCCGGTGCCCGAGATGCAACCCCAAAAGGGACTCGGCTAGTCCCGGCGCGCCCGCCGCGGCGGCATCTCCCAGCTCCAGCTTCAACTCCCGTTCCAGTCCCAATTTCCGCCCCGGCGCCACCCCGAGGCGGCCGACGCCCTGTCCCTGCGGCCAGGCGCCTGTACCAGAACTGTCCCCGCCGGCGTGATGAACCCGCCGTCCTGAACCGTTGTACCGACCTCCCCCGGAATGTGACAGCGGAGTTGTGCCATGCCCTTGGGGAAATCCTGCCCGTGTCCCGATGACCGGCTTGCCGCCGGACCTAACGCCACCGGTCGGCAAAATGCCGCTTTGCGTCGCTGCTACACCGGCCGGGACCGCATAAGTCCTTTCTTATCGCTGCCGCTGCGTTTGGCGCGAGGCATGCGGCATCACGCGCCCAGAGGACAGGTAATGATTTGCGCGACGGTAATTCGGCCAGGCGGGGGAATGGGACCCTCCCGTTTCCTGGGCATGGCGGCGGCCGCGCGGCCAGTTGCGCCCATGCGGAACGCCATGGGGATAATCCCCGGTGTGGTTCCCCCCGGATCTGGAGGCGAACGATGATGCGCCCAGAACCGGAATTCGTGCCCATCGCCCGCGGCGCCGCGCCCCGCAACGCCGAAGCCGGCTTCAGCCTGCTGGAGGTGCTGATCGGCCTTGTGGTCCTGTCCACGATGATGGCGGTGGCCGTGGTCGCCTACCAGCGCATGTGGCCGGGCGTGCAGGCCAACGCCGCTCTGGACGGCGTCGAGTCGGAATTGCAGATGGCGCGCCAGGATGCGCTCACCGAGCGCCGCACCTTCGAAGTCCAGTTTCAGCCGCCCGATCAGCTTACCGTTTCCCGCATTGCGCTCAATGGCACGCTCACCGCCGAGCCCGCCTACACGCTGCCCTACGGTGCGACCTATCAGCTTTTTGCCGGCCAGCCGGACACCCCGGACGCGCTCGGCAACAGCGCGCCGATTGACTTCACCGACATCAACGGTGGCGCGGGCGGGGATACCCTGCTCTTCCAGTCGGATGGCAGCGTGACCGATTTGGCCGGCGCCGATGTCAACGGCACGGTTTTTCTCGGGCTCACCGGCAACGCCGTTACGGCGCGCGCGGTGACGCTCTATGGCATTACCGGCATCCTGCACGGGTATTCCTATGATGCGGCGACCAACAGCTTCCAATAGGCGGTTCGCGGGAGACGCGCGGCGCGGCCGCGCCGGGGCCCGCGCCCATCAACGGCGCAGCCAGGGCTTCTCGCTGATCGAGGTGGTCATGGCCAGCCTGGTGCTGACCATCGGCTTGCTGACGCTGGCCTACGGCTACGGCCAGGGCCTGCAACTGGTCTCCACCACGCAGGAAGAAGCTATCGCCCGCCAGAAGGCGCGCGAGGCGATGGAGGCGGTGCTGACCGCCCGCAACGACCAGGCCATCACCTTTTCCCAAATCGCCAACGTCAGCCAGGGCGGCATCTTCTTGGACGGCTTCACACCGCTGACTACCTTCGGCGCCGACGGGCTTCCCAACACCGCCGACGATGGGCCGGTCGAGCAGATCATCGAGCCGGGGCCGGATGGCATTTTGGGCACCAGCGATGACGTCACCGTGACGCTGAGCGAATTCCAGCGCCAGATCACCATCACCTCCCTGTCACCAACCCTGCGCCAGGTGGTGGTGACGGTCGAATATACGACCGGACGCGGGGTCACCCGCTCGGTCACCTTGGAGACTTATGTTTCGGCTTACTCCTAAACCGCAACCGACCGCCGGCGCGGCCCGGCGCGCTGGGTTCCGCTCGGGAGCTCTGGTCCTTTCGCGGGGGCGCGGCGCAGCCGCGCACAGCCCCGCGGCTAGCAATGTCCGGCGGGCGGCCCAGGCCCGTGGCCGCCATGCCAGCCGCGGGCTGAGCTTGATCGAGCTGCTCTTGGCCGCGACGCTGACCATCTTGATCTTGACCGTCGCCTTCACTTTGATGGACCAGTTGCTCAACGTGGCGGGCGAGGCGACGCAAACCGCGGAGCTGGATCAAAACCTGCAAGCCGCCGCCAACCTGATTTCCCAAGACCTGACCATGGCCGGGGCCGGCATCCCGATCGGCGGGATTCCGCTGCCCAGCAAGAACAACGCGCCGATGCCGGTCACCCGCCCCGGCATTGCCGGCATCTTGTTTCCCGCCACCAACCTGCAAATCTCCGCCATCACCCCCGGCTTTGGCTTGGGGCCGCCGCAGAGCGGCGCCACCGTGGACGATGCCTACGGCAGCGGCGCGCTCACCGACAGCGATGAGATCACCATCCTGGAGGTGGACAGCCAGTCCCAGATCAGCGCCTATCCGCTGGCCAGCATCAATGCCGCGGGCAGCCAGGTCACCTTCAACAGCAACACCAACTTCGGTTCCGGTCCCGAGGCCTTGGCCAAAGGCGACCTGATCTTGCTGGAAAACACCAACGGTTCCGCGCTGGGCATGATCACCAACCTCAACGGCGACCAGGCGGAGTTCGCCGCCAGCGATCCGCTCAACTTGAACCAGCCCTCGGCCGCCTCCGGCAATATCGCCAGCCTGGCCAGCGGCGGCAGCTATCCCAGCACCACCGCCTACCGAGTGGAGATGATCACGTATTACCTCGATTTCTCCATTCCCAGCCGGCCGCGGCTGATGCGGCAGATTGACGACCATGCCCCCCAGCCGGTCGCCACTGGCATCACCGGGTTGCAACTCAGCTACAACCTCTCCGACGGCAAAACCGTGGACGACCGCAATCCCGCCAACGCCAATCAAATCCGCCAGGTGAACATCGTCATCTCCGGACGCTCGGCGGAGCCGTCGCTGAAGACCCATCAGTACTACACCAACAGCATCGCCACCGCGGTGGCGATCCGCAACCTGGAGTTCACCAACCATTACGCCAACTGACCGGCGTCAGGGGCGGGAGGCCTTATGCAGCAACATTCTTTGGATATCCACCGAGCGATCCCGCGCGGCCGCCAGTTGGCGGCGGCCCAAGTCGCGGGGGCCGCGCCTCTTGCCCTCGGCGAACTGGGGTCCCGTCCCGGCCAGGCGCGCAAGCGGGACGAGCGGCGTAGCCGCGCGGAGTCCAGCGCCCATAAAATGCCCCGCGCCCATCAGCCGCGCCGCGCCGCCCGCCCGCGCCGCGCCACGGCGGGCATCGCGTTGATCACCGTCGTCATGATGACCGCGCTGTTCAGCCTGATGCTCGCAGGATTCTTTCTGGTGGTGAACGGCGACCAAAAAGTCACCGCCAGCCAGCGCGACCACACCCAAACCTTTTACGGCGCCGAAGCCGGCGTGGAGAAAATGTCCTCCGATCTGGCCAGTTATTTCCAGCGGCACACCTCGCCGACCCTGACCGAGCTGCAAAGCAACTTGACCACTCCGGCGGATCAGCCCGTCATTCCCGGTATCAATTATCCTGCCGCTGGCGGCGACTTTCCCAACGGTGGCTACAGCATCGCCGCCGCCACGCCGGCGGTCGGCACGCCGGGTTGCGTGCAGTCCGGCGGACTTTGGTCCTGCCCCGGCACCATCGGCGGTACCGGGCCCCTGGCCGGCCTGCAAGGGGTGATCACCCCGCTCACGCTCAGCGTCGTGGCGCAAGGCGATGGCGCCAGCGAGGTGAAGATGTCCCGCGTGGTGCAGGAGGTTTCGGTCCCGGTCTTCGAGTTCGGCATCTTTTCCAACACCGACCTATCCTTCTTCGCCGGCCCAGATTTCAACTTTGGCGGCCGCGTCCACGCCAATGGCAACATCTACCTTGCCGAGCAGAGCGGCATCCTGACGCTGGGGGAAAAGGTCAGCACCGCCGGCGACGTCATTCGCACGGAATTGGAAAATGGCTGCTCCACCGACGGCGGCAGCGGCGCCGCCGGCGCCACGCAGAGCGGCTGCCAGACCTATGAGGGCACCGTGGACGTGGACACCGCGCCCAATACTTTCCGCGCCCTGGGCATGACCGAAGGCAGCGTGACCGCCGGCCCCGGCAGCGCCCCCAATGCCAACTGGCAGACCATTTCGCTCACCGACTATAACGGCAACATCGTCAGCGGAACGACCGGCGGCAAGACGCTGAACATGGCCTTGGCCTTTTCCGGCGTCTCGCCGATCGAAATCGTGCGCCGGCCCTTGGCCAATGATTCCCCCACCGTCAGCCAAGCGCGGCTTTACAACCAAGCCAGCCTGATCGTCCTCCTTTCCGATAATCCCAATGAGCTGCCGCAGATTCAGGAGGCGAACGGCGGCCCCGCCGGCCCGGTGGCGCTCGACGCCAGCCTGATCCTCGATCAGCCGCTGAGCACCACCCCGAACACGCCCGATCCCTGCCATCCCCCCGTGGCCGTTTCGTCAGGCCCAACCACCGCTCCCGGCTATCTGACCCAGAACGGTTACGCCGATCCCGAGTGGCTGTCGGCCGGCGCGCCCTTGCTCGGCGGCTATTTGGAAGTGCTGATGCGCGATGCCAACGGCAACCTCCACAATGTGACCCAGGAGATCGTGGATCAGGGCATCGCCGCGCTCTACACCGGCGGCGGCTCCAGCCCCTCCTGGAGCGCGGCCAATAGCTGTTCCTACAACGGCCAAACCTACGACCCGATCTTGGAGTTGGAAAGCCTCCCGGTGGGCGACACCGCCCAGGCTTGCCAGACGACGGTCAGCGGTTCCGGCCGGCGTAAAACCACGACGTACAACTGCGACACCCTCGGCGATGAAACCGCCACTGATTACGTCCCGCTGTCCATGTATGACCCGCGGGAAGGGGAAGAGCAAGACGTCAGCCAGTCGGGCGTGGCGCTCAACGGCGTGATGGGCATCGTGCAGTTGAACGTCGGCAACCTTCAGAAATGGTTCGCCGGCCAAATCACCAGCGACACCGTCTTCGGCGACACCGGCGTCAACGCCCTGAACAACGACGGCTATATCGTGTACTTCTCCGATCGCCGCGGCCTGCGCTTGGCCGGCAGCAGTGGTGTCGGCCAGAACCAGGAATGCGCCACCGTCAATGGTTCGCTGGACTGCGCCTTCTATGGCGATAACGGCAATGTCGCCGCCAACATCTCCAACGGCATTCCCGACACCGCCTATTGCACCGCCGGCTGCACCAATAGCCCCGGCGATGAGACGCCGAGCGAGGAACTCTTCGATTACACCGCGCCAGGCCAGCCCACGCCGCAGAGCTGGGGCGCCTGGCTGGATGCCAGCACCCAGAACCTGACGCCCTGGAGCCGCGTCACCGCCCAGCAGGCCGAGGACAATCCGCCCATTTTCTTCCGCCGCGCCTTGCGGCTGGCGGATGGCCAGCTGGGCAGCCTCCCGCCGCTGGCCACCGCGGACTGCGGCTCGGCCACCGCCGGCGGTTTCACTGTCGCCAGCGAAAATCCCGTCTACGTTTGGGGCGACTACAACGCCCTCTACAGCGACGTCAATTTCGCTACCACTCCCGCTACCTTCAACGACGCCGGCGGCGCCTGCCACGTGCCCGCGGCGATTCTCGCCGATGCGGTGACGGTTCTGTCCAGCAACTGGAACGATGGCGAAAGCTTCAACTCCCCCGACAGTCCCGGCGGCCGCCCGGCGGTCAGCACCGCCTATCGCATGGCCGTTTTGGGCGGTACCAACGCCAGCTTCCTGCGCACCAACAGCGGCACCGCGCATGATTACGGCACCGATGGCGGCGTGCACAACTTCCTGCGCTTTTTGGAGAACTGGAGCGGCCAGACGCTGGCCTATGACGGTTCCCTGGTGGAGATGTTCCATTCCGTCCAGGCCACCGGCGTCTACAAGTGCTGCACCGTGGTCTACGGCGCGCCCAACCGGGCGTTCCAGTTCGACACCGACTTCAACAGCATCACCACCCTGCCGCCTGGCACGCCCCGCTTCACCGACGTCAACGCCCTCTCGTTCCAGCAGGACCTCCTGCCCAACGAGTAACCGCCCTGCGCTCCCGCTCCGGCCGCGCCACGCGCGGGCCGGGGCGCGCGGAAGGTCCGTCCGCGAACCACCAGCGCCACGGCCCGTCCGGATACCCCAAGGGCGGAGAAAGTGGGATGGGCGTCCTCGCCTGTCCGCCCCGCTTCGCGGACGGCTCGTCCGCATCCGGCGGCGGCCCCGCCGCTGGCGGATCGCCCCGGAAAAAGCCGCGCCGCCGCCCGTGGGGTAGGGCTCCTGCCCTGCGTGCCGTCGCCCTCCTGGGCGGCGGGCCCGCCCCAACGCCGCAACCCTCGGCGCCAACCCCGGCAGCGCCGAGCGTGACCGCACGCCGCCGGCGGCGTATCCCACCGCGGCCCTGGCCCCGGGGCCCCGCTCCGGGGGGCCGGCATCGTACCGGGCGCGCTAGGCGTCGCGCTTGGGAAACGCCGCGCCAGCAAGCCCCATTTATCAGCGGCTGGCCCTAGGGTTATGCTTTACCTCGCTTCTTGGCTGCTCCGCTGCGCCGGATGGCGGCCGGGGCAGGCAGGCGCCGATGTCTCCGCCGCCGCGGCAAAAGATCCAGTGCACTTCCGGGATATCGGGGCCCTCGGCCGCCAGCGCCGCCGGCCCCACGCCGCGTCCCCGCATCCGCGCCACCAGGACGCGGTCGTTGACGCGGTAGGCCACGCGACCGTCCGCCGCCACGCCCAGCACCTCGCTGTCCTGCTGTCCGGTGAAAATCTTCACCACCCGCCCTGTCGCCAGATTCCGCAACTCCAGCACCCCGGGCATGTACGTTGCGCTGCTGTAGCTGCCGCGGATGTCGGGATAGGGCAAGCTGTACCTAACGCCTAGCCCGACGAGTCGCTCGTTCTGCAGGCCGGGGCTGGGCAAGCCGTTGGGGTTCGGCTCCTGCACAATGGTGCAGAGCCAATCGCCGAACAGCCGCGGCGGGATCTCCATGTACGGCAGCTTCAGCGTGAACCATCGCCCCGTGCGCCGATTGTGCACGTAAATCCGTTTCGGCCAGCCGCCCGCATGCCCGGGCAGCGGCGCGCGAAAGGCGAACCAGCGCGGCGTCGCGGCGATTAGCGGTGCGGGCCGGGCTGCGACCCGCTCTAGGCTCGGTGGGGCCGAGGAGATCGCCGCCTTGGGAGGGCCCGGTTCGAGGGTCATCGGCTCCCCCAGCGAACCGGCGGAGAGCTTGACCCACGGCGTAAGCCACTGGCCTGGGCCGCCACCGGACCCGTAATACCGGTAATTCCGGTAAAGCGCCCAGCCCGCCAGGCGAACCCGCGGCGACCCGGGCTGGGCGTCGCCCGCTACCCGAACCACAGCCAGGCCCGGGCCCGTGCAGTGCTTCGAGTCCGCGAACACTGCGGCCGAACTGCGTCCCGGGCCCCCAGCCACTCCCCACGCCTCCCAATACCCGCACATGCCCCAGTTCAGCACCGAGGCATCGCGGCGATTCTCCGGCCCCGGCGCCAACACCAAATCCGGCCGCTCGGGGTTGCCCTCGTGGATGATGCTAACCCCGCCCTCGTCAACGACGTAAATGCGCCCTTCGCCGTCTCCCCGCACGTCGGAATAGCCGCCGGCGAAGCGAAATATGGTGCGAACCTTTCGCAGCGCGCCCCCTGTTCCCGCCCTGTATAGGGTGACGGGGAACGCGTAGGCGCCGTGGATCTGGGGCGTGGCCGCGAGGAGGTAGACCGCGGGCCGCGGCGGCGCTGGGGTGCGGGTCGCCGCCCGCGCCGCGCCGCACGCAACCGCAGCGCCCAGCAGCGCCAGCGCAAACGCGGAAAGCAGAGGGTCCGTTAATGCGTGGCAGCCCCTACGCTCGCGACTTGTCTTCAGAGCCAACCTCCCTCCTCAACGCTTGCGGGCGGGCGGCGCGGCAGCCGCCGGGGGCCGCGGCGGAGCGCTGGACCAGAAGACCCAATGGATCTCCGGCACATCCTCCCCTTTCACCACCAGCTTCGGCGCTGACAGTTTTTCCCCTTCGATCCGCGCCTGAAAAATCTCGTCGTTCACGCGGTACAGCACCAGCCCATCCTTCCGCACGTCCAAAATCTCGCTGTCCGCCTGATGCGTTCGGAGCAAGATATGGCGCCCGTCCACGAGGTTGTCCAGCGTCAGTACGCCCGGCACCCAAGCGTCCCTCGCCGTCCAGAACGCGAACGCGCTCTGCACGTTGGGCAGCAGCCGGTTTCCCCAATCCCGCTGCGAGCGAAGCCCGGGGTAGAACTCGTTTGCCCGGTCCCCGGGCCGCCAAGTCTCGACGATCGTCGCCATCCAGGCGCCGAAGATTCTGCGCGCGTAGGGGACCGTTGCCGCCGAGCGAAGCACCCGCCAGGTTCGTCGCAGGCGGTCGAAAATGTACAGCGCGGCCGGGGGCGGCGGCGCGATCGCGAGAAAACGCCGGGTGTCGAACACGATACAAATGCAGCCGCGCCTCCGGGGGACTGGCGCGGGCGGTACCCTCGGCGCCAGCGCCAGGTCGGCGGCTGCCGGCCGCCCGCCGAAGGGCGGCCGGCCGGGCGGCGAAAGCTGGACAACCAGCCGACCGCCCCGGATGACCGCCGTGGGCACCGTTTCAGGACCGACGGCCCCACCCGGCTGGCCGTAGAAACGGAACCGCCGGTACAGGGCCCAGCGGTTCTTCCCGAAACGTTGGCCGCCCGGCGACGCGCGCGCCGGCACGCTCGCCAGGGAGACGGACAACTTCCTCGGCCCCGTCCTGGAGATCAACGGCAGCAGTGCGTACGCTCGGTCCCCCACGACAGCGACCCCCGCGCCCGTCTCGTCCACAGCGGCCCCGCCCGGGTTGAAGCGCACGACCCCTCGTTCAAGCGGGCGCGCTTCCTGGATGACGCTCACGGTGGTGGAGGTGATGTGGGGGAAGACCACGAATAGCGTCCCCGGCGCTACGTAGACAGAGAACAGCCCCTCCCCGGGTCCGGCGATCCGGCGGACGGTGCGCAGCCCTGCACTCCCTCCGGCTGCGTACAACGTCACCGGAAACTTCGCCGGGCTATTCAGCGTCGGCGTCCCGGCAAGCAGGTAAAGGTGACGCCTAGGCGCCGCCGGACGCCGCCCCGTCGAGCCGGCGGGGCGAACCTCCGACGTCCGGGCTCGACGCTGGGGCGGATTAATACGGCTGGCGGGCGCACACGGCATGCACATAGTCGTAAGTTTTCCCCGTGGTGGGGCTCGTCCACGGATAATTTACCTGCCATTGGAAAGTCACCCCGTTCCACGAGATAAAGTAGCCGTGGACGGTGCCGTTATAGGCCGTCATCCACTCGGCGTCCGCGAAGCTCCAATCACCCGTCTGAGGATAGCTGAAGTAGCTGTCCACAACGCTGCCGCCGGTCCGCCCATAGCACGCGGCGTCGTCCGCCGTTGGGATGGGAACGTCGCCGGACTGTGTCAGCTGCTTGCTCCAGAAGGTGTAGGCCCCGGATTGGAGGCTGTCCAGGATACCGATGGCCTTCTCGATGTTGTCCTCAAAGTTGAAATACAGCCAGCCGTCCACATCGCCGGGGTTCTGCACTCCGTCCACCTGGGAAATACCGATACCATCCGGGTCCGCGTCCACGTAGGGCAGCCCGCTGGAATCAAACTGCTCGCCGCTGCTCTCCTGCGCCGCGAACCGCGCGGCGACGTAGCGTTGGAGCAGGTGCGTGGAGTTGGGGCCGATAAAGCTGCCGTCGCTATAGACAACGCCGTCCAGGCTGACGCCGGTCACCGTGGCCTGCGCCCGCGGCGGGTAATTGGAGGGCGAAAACAGTCCGGGCAGTGGCCCATCCGGCGCCACCGACGCCACCGAGGAGACCAGCCGCAAGGCGCCGGGCGCGATCACCGTTTCCTCGATGCGCGGCACGAACGCCGTGTTAACGAAAAACCGCCGCCGATGCCCAACGTAGCCGCCCTGCGCGCGGACCGTCCAAACCAACGCGTAAGCCACGGCGGGCAGCGGCGTGTCGTTGCGGACAATGACCAAGTGCGGGCGGACGCGGGCGAAGCCCGCCTCGCCCCATACGCTCGGAAACACGCCGCTCAGCACGGAAGTGAAGTCCGGGCTGCTGGGCGTAAGCATGGTCAGCGATTGCTTCGCCGTCTGCCTGACGCGCAGCCGCCAATTCGGCAGCTGCGCGCGCGCCGCTCCAACGACCAGCGCGACGGCGGCGACCGCCAGGAGGGGCTGAGCCCAGCGACCGGGGCGGCCTCCGCGCCCCGCCAGCTTCGAGATCGTTTTGCTACGCATGGGCTGACGCTAAACCCGCCGATCTGGCGCCCGCAAGCCGAATCGCTTGCCCGAATCGGACATTACTTGCCCGAATCGGACACCCGTCCCCCCATTTTCGGGGTGGCCCGTGTTGCGCCTCGTTCACCGCCGCCATCCGCGGCGTCAGGGACGCCGCCTGGCGAAATCCTTCCGGCGCCATCTCCGCGAACCAGACCATGCGCCGGCGCGCCGGGCGCAGTGGGCGGGATCGCGCCCGCAATCGTCCTAAGCGGCGGCTGCGCCGGCCGCGCGGTCACGGTCGCGGCGGGAATCGCCGCGGCTAGATCCGCCCGGCGCAGGAAGCGGGAGAAGGCGCTGGGAGAACGAAAGCCGAGGTCGAAGGCCAGTGATTTTTTCGGCGCCGGCGGCCACCCGGCCAACGCCGCGCGCGCCGCCTCAGCCCGCGCAGTGTCGTGCATCCCGCGGAAGCTTAGCC
>OFHJ01000189.1_pt1 | contig 26037 bp, 34 predicted proteins | sample 1522001 | NCBI WGS metagenome assembly OFHJ01 (sample SAMEA2464838, study PRJEB22497) | soil metagenome | biome: Grassland; feature: Farmland; material: Clay | place: Australia | collected 2013-02-01 | depth 1.2 m | reverse complement strand
GGCGCGCGGGGGGGCGGTGGCGCAGGCGCGTGGGCGCGGCAGCGGGGGCTGGGCGCGGCTGCGGGGGGGTGATGGGCGAGCAGGGATGCAAGCGGCTGTCGCGACGGATGGCGGGGCGGAGGCGTGGGGCGCGGCGCCCCAGCGCGGGGCGGCGGGCGCGGAGGGAGCGCGGGCCGAGGCCGCCGTCACTCGTACGGCCTCGGCCTCGAGCAACCGGTCACGAGCCTCGGCAAGCGAGGGCTGATAATAGAGCGCCGCGAGGGTGAGAGCCTTGAGATTCCAGCCCGCGGTCGGCTCGGGGACCCGATTGCCGGCAAGAAACGCCCGCAGGCCCGGATTGGTCAGAGAGCGCGAGTCGAAAGTCGCGATCGACTTCGCGGGCGAGAGGGGCCGCGGCACAAAGTGCGCACAGCCCGATACGACCACAACAGCGAGCGCTGGTATCCAGCGGAGTGTTCGCGTCGTCGGTGTCATGCTCCACCCTCGCTCCCCGGCGCTGGACGTGCGGCAAGATAGCGCCGGTGCGCGCCGATCAGCACGGAGTAAGTCACGGGTGTTGCGATGAGCGACAACGGCACGGAAAAAAACAGTGCCCCGATGACGGCGACGCCGAGCGGCTGGAGCATCTGTGCGCCGGCGCCCGCCCCGTACGCGAGCGGCAGCATACCGAGCGCCGCGGCCAGCGAGGTCATGAGCACCGGGCGGAGCCTGCGATGACCCGCTTGGATCAGCGCCTCCGTGAGCGTCACACCCTGGGCGCACTGCCGCCGGCAATAGTCGAGCACGAGGATGCCGTTCTTGGCGACGATGCCGACCCCGATGATCGCTCCGAGGTAGGACACGATATTCAACGTAATACCGCCGACCCATAGCCCGAGTATGGCGCCGAACAGGGCGAGCACGGCGCCAAACACGATGGCGATGGCTTCGTAAAACGAGCGGAACTCGACCACGAGCACCGTGAACACGAGCAAAATGGCGACGATCAGCACCGCCAGCAGGTTGTGGAACGACTGCTGCTGGAGCCGGTAGAGACCGCCGTAGCGCACGCTGCCGGGAGGCAGCCACTTGTCCCGGCTCAATTCGGCCCGCACCTCGCGCATCGCGGTCCCGAGATCGACGCCTTCCAGTCTCGCCGAGACGATGTCGTCCTGGCGCAGGTCATCGCGGTTCAATTCCACTTCATTCGGCCGCATCTCGACGGTGGCGACCTGGTCGAGCCGCACGATTGCGCCTGCCGGCGTTCGCAGCGGCAGATTGCGCAACGCCGAGAGCCGATCGACGCTTGCGCGATCATCCAGCACCCGAATGCCGACCAGCCGGTCACCTTCGAGCATGGCGGAAGACACCCGGCCGAGCATGGCGTTCTCCACGGCGGCGGCGATGGCCCGTGTCGTCAGGCCAAAGCGCGCGGCCGCGGCGCGCCGAACCCGCAGGCCGATTGCGGGCCCGCTGACCGTCAGGCCGTCGAACGTGTCCACGAGACCCGGAATCTTCGCGATCTGCGCCTGAACGCGCGGTGCGGTCTTCTCGAGCCAGCCGAGGTCGGGCGAGAACAGTCTGATCTCGACCGGATAGGGCTCGAGCTGCAGGTCACCGACCAGGTCGGTGAGGAGCCCCTTGATATCCCAGCGGACCATCGGGAAACGCTTGTCGAACTCGTGACGGATGTGATCCATGACCTCATTCGTCGAGTGCTTGCGATTGGACTTCAGCATGACCAGGTAGCTGCCGAAATTAGGCTCGTTCAGCTTCGGCCCGAGCTGCACGCCGAGCTCGCGCGAATAGCCCTGCACATCGGGGTCGGCACGGATGATCTTCTCGGCCTCATCGAGCACCCGTGAGGACTCGGCGAGGCTCGCGCCGGGAAGCGCCGCATAATCAATATTGAACCCGCCCTCGTCGAAGTTCGGCAGGAAGTTGCTTTGCAAGTGCCGGTAAAGAAAGACGGCGCCGAACAGGATCAGCGCGCACGCGAAAAGAGTGGTCAGGGAATGGCGCAACGCCCACCGCGCGGAGCTGTCGTAGACTCGCAGCACGCGCCTGAGGATGAATCCGCCCTCCGCAGTGGCGCGGGCGCGGCCACGGATGAGCCAGGCGGCGAGCGAAGGGGTCACAGTCAGCGCGAGCAGCAGGGACACGAGCAGCGCCACGACCATGGCGAGGCCCAGCGCGCGGAAGAACACACCCGCGAGGCCCGTCAGGTAGGCAAGCGGAAGGAACACGACAACGGGCGTCAGGGTCGATCCAACCAGCGCCGTGAGGATCTCGCCCATGGCCTCGTGGATGGCCGCCAGCCGAGGACCGCCCGAGGCGATACGGTGACACATGGCCTCCACCACGACGATGGCGTCATCGATGATGAGTCCGATGGAGGCGGCGATGCCTCCGAGCGTCATCATGTTGAAACTCATTCCGGCGAGCTTCATCGCCACGAATGTGACCAGCACGCAGATCGGAATCGTGACCACCGCCGTCCAGACGCTGCCCCAATTCTTCAGGAACGCATACAGGATGAAGACCGACAGAACGAGCCCGAAAATCACCGCCACCCACACGTTGTCGATGGACTCGCGAACGAACGAGGACTGGTTGTAGAAAAAGGCGAGATGCATGTCCGGCGGCAGTTGTCGCCGCAGTTGCCGTAAATCGGCCTTCAGGCCCGCCGCGATCGACAGGATGCTCGCGTGCGAATGACTCTCGATCTGCAGGAGCACCGCCGGACGGCCCTGGGCCGTGACACTCGTATAGGCCGGCGCCGCCCCATGAACGACGTCGGCCACATCGCCTATGCGAATCGGGTGGCCGTTGCGGACCGCGATGACGATATCGGCGATGTCGCGTGCCGAATGCACGCGCCCGTCGACGGTGGTCAGATACAGCCGGTAGTTGCGCACGAGAAGGCCCGCCGGGGCGACCAAGTTGTTGCGCTCGAGCGCGGCGGTCACATCCGTAAGCGCCAGGTGGGCGGAGCGCAACTTCAGCGGATCGACGACCACGTGGTATTCCGGAATGCGTCCCCCGACGACCTCCACGCGCGAGATGCCCGGGATCCGCAGAAACAGCGGCTTGATGATGTAGGTGGCGGTGTTCCAGAGAGCCGTCTGGCTGTGACGGGTTGCCGTCAGGCTGATGCCGATGACCGGATCGCTCATCGAGAATCCGACGCGGGTGACGTCGGTGACGGCGGTCGATGGCAGTTCGCCACGGATTTCGGAGAGCCGCCCCAGCACGTACAGCTCGGCGTGCTGCATGTCCGTGCCCCAGGGGAACTCCACGTTGATGATGGCCGAGCCGCGGGTCGTCGTGGACAGTATCGTCCCGACTCCCGGGTTTCTCTTGAGGGACTCCTCGATGGGGCGCGTCACCCTGGCCATCATCTCGTTGGCGGGCATGATGCCGTTGCTGACCTGCACGACGATGCGCGGAAAGAAGGTCACGGGAAACACGGACGAAGGCAGGGTCAGGGCCGAATAGACCCCGGCGAGACAGAGCAGTCCCGCGATGAAGGTGATCGCGAGCGAATGCCGGGTCGTGAACCGGCCCAGGCGGGAAGAGCGGCCGCTCATGGCGTCTGTGAAGACCCGGGCGCCGCTGCGTCCGACGGGACCGCCGGAGCGCTTACGATCCGAATCCGGGTGCGTCGCGGCAGCCCGAACGACCCCACCGTCACGACCCTCGTGCCGGACTTCAGGTCGGGCCCGGACACTTCGATCCAGCCGCGTTCGCGCAATCCGGTCTTGACCGGTACCCGGATCGCTTCCCCGCCCCGCACGATCCACAGATCGCCGTGGCCGCCGATGCCGCGGATCACGCTGGCGGTGGGCGCGACCAGACTGCCGCGGTGGGTCGCCGTGACGAGGCGGACGTGGACGTATTGGCCGGCCCGAAGTCCGCTATCCGGCGGCAGCGGCGCCCAGGTGGTCACGGCGCCGTCGGTTTCGTTCACCGTCGGGCTGATGTAGCCCAGCCGCGTGATGACCGGCCGCGTACCGAGCACTTTCAGGAGCTGACCGGGCGCGAGTTCGGTTGCCTGGCTGCGCGGAATCTCGGCCTGCACCGCCAGCCGGCGCAAGTCCATGACCTCGGCGAGCACCGTGTTCGTGCTCACCGCGGCACCCGGCCCGACGCCGACACGGACAACGGTACCGGAGAGCGGCGCGGCCACGCGCAGCAGGGCGAGTTGCGCTTCTGCGTCCTGCAAGGCCTTCAGGGAGGTATTGTGCGCGGCGTAGAGCTTCCGTTGTCGCGCCGCCTCCTGCGCCGCGTAGGTCTCGGTCATCGCGCGCGAATTCAGCTCCATCAGCAACTGGCCACGCCGCACCCGCTGGCCGGCGACGGCCTCGACGCTCGTGACGACACCGGTCACGGGCGCCGCAATCGCGGCCACGGCCGCCGCGTGCCCGGATGTGGCGGGAGCCGCCTCGACCAGTCCGTATCCGGTGACGTATCGATGCACCGTCATGCGCTCGAGCGTGCCAACCTGGACGCTGATCAGGCTCGAGGGAGTACGGCTCTCGTCGGCCGCGGAATCAGCTCCCCGTGACTCGAGGAGCAGGTAAGCGCCGAGACCGGCAGCCAGGACAACTGCGACGACGAGTGCGGTCGATTTCATGGTCTATCCCGGGACGGTGGACCGTGATGAGCGCCGAGGCATCGGCATCGGTCGGCTTTGTCACACGATCACGTCACGTGCTTGGGGAACAACTTCAATGCCGGGATCAGGACATTCGTCCGTGGATACGAACTCTGATTCGATCGCACAGCTGCCCAGCCCCGTTATGTCGAATAGTCGAGAGGCGGCTCTGATTCCGACGTAGAGATCTTATTGTCCGGGTGAGGACTTTGAATTCGGTCGCACAGCCGAGCGTCGTTCGCACATCGGAGTGGCACCCGGTAATAAACAGTACGGCTCAGGCCATTTGCATCCGTATACAGCAAAAAGCCCCGGGATGTCAGCCTCCCGGGGCTTCTTGATCACGAACGATGCCAGGTATCGATCAAAACGGGATATCGTCGTCGAAGTCGGCGCCGCCGCCCTCGCCCGAGGAGCCGCCGGAGGGACCGGCGTACTCCGAGGCCGGCTCTCGGGAGCTCGCGCCCGAGCCGCCGCCCGAGGAGCCGGCACCGGAGCCGCCCCCCCTGCCGCCCAGCATCTGCATGTCGTTGGCGACGATTTCGGTGGAGTAGCGCTCGTTTCCCTGCTTGTCCTGCCATTTGCGGGTGCGCAGGCTGCCCTCGATGTAGACCTGGGACCCCTTGCGCAGGTACTCGCCGGCGACCTCGGCCAAGCGGCCGAACAGGGCCACCCGATGCCACTCGGTGCGCTCCTGCTGCTCGCCGCTTTGCTTGTCGCGCCAGGACTCGGTGGTGGCGATGCGCAGGTTCGCCACCGAGCTGCCCGAGGGCATGGCGCGGGTTTCGGGGTCGGCGCCCAGGTTGCCGATGAGAATGACCTTGTTGATGCCACGCGCCATGAGTCAGCCCTCCGGAAAAGGCCGCCATTGTAGACGGCCCCCAGGCCGGCGCGAAGCGGGAAAGACTCCGCGAACGCGTAGATTCGCGGACGGCGGGGCCGGCCGCATGGGCGGACTTGACCCGGGCGCCGAAAAACGGGGGCTTGGCGCGCCCCACCGCCCCGAACGGCCCCTCACGCCCGCTCAGCGGCCGCCTCCGGGCGCCCGAGCCCCGCCAGCGCGTACACTGGGTGGTCATGCAAGAGATTCGCATCCGCGGCGCCCGCACCCACAACCTCAAGGGGATCGATCTCGATCTGCCGCGCGAGCGGCTGATCGTGATCACGGGGCTGTCCGGCTCGGGCAAGTCCTCGCTTGCCTTCGACACCCTGTACGCCGAGGGACAGCGCCGTTACGTGGAGTCGCTTTCGGCCTATGCCCGCCAGTTCCTCTCGGTGATGGACAAGCCCGACGTGGAGCACATCGACGGCCTCTCTCCGGCCATCGCCATCGAGCAGAAGGCCACCTCGCACAACCCGCGCTCCACGGTCGGCACGGTCACGGAGATCTACGACTACCTGAGGCTGCTGTTCGCGCGCGCCGGCGTGCCGCGCTGTCCGGATCACGGACTGGATCTGGAGGCCCAGACGGTCAGCCAGATGGTCGACCAGGTGCTGAAGCTGCCCGCCGGGACGGCCGTCGCGCTGCTGGCGCCCGTGGTGACCGACCGCAAGGGGGCGCACGCCGAAGCGCTCTCCACGCTGGTCGCCCAGGGGTTCGTGCGGGCCCGCATCGATGGGCGGATCCACGAGCTGGATGCGCCGCCGGAGCTCGATCCCAGGCGCAAGCACACCATCGAGGCGGTGATCGACCGGATACGGCTGAGGCCGGACGCGCAGCAGCGCCTCGCGGAATCCTTCGAGACGGCTCTGAGGCTCTCTGACGGGCTCGCTCGGGTGATTCTCCTCCCCACCCCCGCGGGGCCCGCCGAGGCGCAGGAGCGGCCGCTCGCGGCTTCCTCCTTCGGGGAGCAAGAGCTGGTCTTCTCCAGCCGCCATGCCTGCCTGATCTGCGGCTACAGCGTGCCCCCGCTCGAGCCAAAGCTATTCTCCTTCAACAACCCGCAAGGAGCCTGCCCGGCGTGCGACGGGCTCGGGACGCAGCAGTTCTTCGACCCCAAGCGCGTGGTCAGCCACCCGGACCTCTCGCTCGCCAGCGGCGCAGTGCGCGGTTGGGACCGGCGCAACCAGCACTTCTTCCAGCTCATCCAGTCACTGGCCGGCCATTACGGCTTCGACATCGAGACGCCCTGGACCGAGCTGCCCGAGCGCGTGCGCCACGTGCTGCTCGAGGGCAGCGGTGAGGAAACGATCGAATTCAGCTACGGCGCTGCCGCGGGCCAGCGCACGGTCCGCAAGCGCCATCCCTTCGAGGGCATTCTGCCCAACCTCGAGCGCCGCTACCGTGAGACCGAGTCGGGCGCCGTGCGCGCAGAGCTGTCGCGATACCTCAGCCCAAGGACCTGCCCGCAGTGCCAGGGCACTCGGCTGAGCCTGGCCGCGCGCTCGGTGTTCGTCGGGGAGAGCACGCTGCCGCAGCTGACCGGGCTCAGCGTGGAGCGGGCGCTGCAGTTCTTCGACTCGCTCGTGGTCCCCGGCTGGCGCGGCGAGGTGGCCGGCCAGATCGTCCGCGAGGTCGCCGACCGGCTACGCTTTCTGGCCGACGTGGGCCTCAAGTACCTGACGCTGGACCGCAGCGCGGAAACGCTCTCCGGCGGCGAGGCGCAGCGCATTCGCCTGGCGAGCCAGGTCGGCTCGGGTCTGACCGGGGTGATGTACATCCTGGACGAGCCCTCGATCGGGCTGCACCCGCGCGACAATCGCAAGCTCCTCGCCACACTCAAGCGGCTGCGCGACCTGGGCAACACGGTGATCGTAGTGGAGCATGACGAAGAATCCATCCGCGAAGCGGACTACGTGGTCGATCTGGGGCCCGGCGCCGGAGCGCACGGCGGGCAAGTCGTCGCCCACGGCACGCCTGCGCAAGTTGAGGCGAGCGAGGGCTCGCTGACCGGACAGTATCTGAGCGGCAGGCTGCGGATCGCCCCGCCGAAGCGGCGGGTGCCGCGCTCGCCGCTTCGGCAGATCCGGATTCGCGGCGCATCGGGAAACAATCTCCGGCGCATCACCGCGGAAATCCCCCTGGGCCTGCTGACATGCGTCACCGGTGTCTCGGGCTCCGGCAAGTCCACGCTCATCATTGACACTCTGTTCAGTCACGCGGTTGCCAGCGTCAGTGGCAACACGAGCGCCGGGGCGGCGCCCTGCGAGCAGATCGAGGGACTCGAGCAGATCGAGGCGGTCATCGATATCGACCAGAGTCCGATCGGCCGCACGCCCCGCTCCAACCCCGCCACCTACGCCAATCTCTTCTCGACGGTCCGTCAGCTGTTCGCCGCCGTCCCCGAGGCACGGGCCCGGGGATACGACGCGGGGCGTTTCAGCTTCAACGTCAAGGGCGGACGGTGCGAGGCGTGCCAGGGCGACGGCGTCATCCGGGTGGAGATGCACTTCCTACCCGATGTGTACGTGCCGTGCGATGTCTGTCAGGGACAGCGCTACAACCGCGAGACGCTGGAGATTCGCTACCGGGGCCGCACGATCCACGACGTGCTGGAAATGACCGTGGAGGAGGCGCGGCAGTTCTTTCAGAACGTGCCGGCGGTGGAGGGCCGGTTGAAGACACTGTGCGAGGTGGGACTCTCGTACCTGCACCTCGGGCAGAACGCGACCACGCTCTCGGGCGGCGAGGCGCAGCGGGTGAAGCTCGCGCGCGAGCTCGCCAAGCAATCCGGCGGCCGCACGCTCTACATCCTGGACGAGCCCACCACCGGGCTGCACTTCCACGATGTGGCCCAGCTGCTCGAAGTCCTGCACCGGCTGCGGGACCAGGGCAATACCATCGTGGTCATCGAGCACAACCTGGATGTCATCAAGAGCGCCGACTGGCTGATCGATCTGGGACCGGAAGGGGGCGACGGGGGCGGGGAAATCGTGGCCTGTGGGACGCCCGAGGCGGTGGCGGCCGATGCCCGCTCGCACACCGGGGAATGGCTGCGCCCGGTCCTGGGAGTCCCCTGAAACGGCGAACCTGACTCTGACTCTTCCCGGCGCGCGCAGCGCGCCGCTGCATCGACGCGGCTCGCGCTCTGGCGGACCCCGTAAGGCCTGCGCACAGCGCGTGAATAAGACACAGCCCGCCCCATCCGCGCGAGCGGACCGAGGCGGGCCGTGGGTGCGAGGTCGGCCGGGGTGGCTGCCGCCGCCCCGGCGATCCAGCGCTTACTTCTTGTGGTTACCGGTCCCGTTGCCGGTGCCGGTGCCCGTGCCGGTGCCGGTGCCGGTGCCGGTGCCCGTGCCGGTGCCCGTGCCCGTGCCCGTGCCCGTGCCCGTGCCGGTGCCCGTTCCGCTGCCGCTGCTCGACGGCATGGAGCTGCTGCTCGAGCCGCTGCTGCTGCCATTACCCATGGTGCTGCCGGAACTCGGCGGCGGCGAAGCGGCCGGAGCGCTGCTGGAGGGAGCCGGCGTCTTGGCGCAGGCAGCCAACAGCATGGCGGCGGCAAGCGCGCTGATAACAACTTTCATATTCATCGATAGTACCCCGAACGAGTGAGAGCAACTGGAACACACTTATTTGAACTTGAACGAGTTGTAGTCGTTCCGCGATTCCTTCACGGGTCGCGCGGTGGTGGATTCTATCGGGTAATGGTGTGATTTGAAACCGGCCCGCTGTCGCTTGTGCACGACAGGGTGTCTCGCCGATACGAGGCGTTGCGCTTACAATAGCATTTCCATCGCTGAGGGAGGACGATAATGCCCGGTGCCACGACCACCACGCCCACGAGCTCCCTCTCCAGCCTCTTCGGCCCTTACCTGGAGGCCGTCTGCCGCCGCTCAACCCAGGCGCTCATGGCCTGTGGCCACCGGGCCCTGCTGGTGCACTCCGGCTCCCTGCTGCCCGTGTTCCAGGACGACAGAACCTACCCGTTCGAGGTCAGTGCACCCTTCAAGGTCTGGGCACCGCTCGCCGAGCCGGACTGCTTCGTCTATTTCGAGCCGGGTCGGCGACCGGTCTTGGTGTTCAATCAGCCCAAGGATTACTGGTACAAGCCGCCCGCACCGCCCGAAGGCTACTGGACGGAGCATTTTGACATCCGGACTTGTTCCGACCGGGAATCGGCGCGCGCCCTGCTGCCGGCGGACCTTGGCGCCACGGCCTACGTGGGCGAGGCGTTCGCCGAGCTCGGCACCTGGGGCGTGGCGGCTCACAACCTTCCGCGCCTCCTCCGGCATCTGGACTTCGGCCGGGCGGTCAAGTCCCCCTATGAGCTTGCCTGCCTGCGTGAGGCCAGCCGCCTGGGTGCACGGGGGCATCTGGCCGCCCAACGGGCCTTCGCCGCGGGCGAGTCGGAATTCGCCATCGAGCTCGCCTTTCTTGCAGCCTGCGGATTGCGTGAGCAGGAGCTGCCGTACAACCCCATCATCGCTCTCAACGAGGGCGGTGCGGTGCTGCACTACCAGGTGCTGGAAAAGACGGCTCCCGCCGGGCGGCACTCCCTCCTGATCGACGCTGGCGCGGAGTTCGGCGGCTATGCCAGCGACATCACGCGGACGCACTCGGCCGGGGATGCTGATTTTTCTGCGTTGATCGCACGGATGGACACCCTGCAGCAGGCACTGTGTGATGGCGTCCGAGCGGGCGTGGACTGGCGCGAGGTGCATCTGCGCGCGCACACGCTGACGGCAGAGGTACTGCGGGAAGCGGAGATCGTCACCTGCGGGGCCGAGGAGGCCCTTGCGGCAGGCGTCACCCGGGTATTCCTGCCCCACGGCGTCGGCCATCTGCTGGGACTGGAAGTACACGATGTGGGGGGCTTCATGCGCTCGCCCGAGGGTGGAGACATTCCCACGCCGGAGGGCCACCCTCACCTGCGCCTCACCCGCACCCTGGAGGAGGGCTTCGTGGTCACCCTGGAGCCGGGGATCTACTTCATAGACTCACTGCTGGAGTCGGCTCGAGCCGATGAGCGCTCGCGTCTGATCAAGTGGTCGCGGGTGCGGCAGCTGCGCCGATTCGGCGGCATCCGCATCGAGGACGATCTGGCGGTCACCGCCACGGGCTGTGAAAACCTGACCCGCGAGGCGTTCCGCGCCGAGCAGGCCTGCGGATCGCGGGACGCGGCTTAGCGCTTCGCCAGCAGATCCCGGATCTCGCCGAGCAGTTCCTCGGACTTGGTGGGCGGCGGCGGCGCGGCGGCCGCCGCGACCGGAGGCCGCTTCAGCCGATTGATCACCTTGACCATCAGAAAGATCGCCAGGGCGATCAAAACGAAGTCAAAGATCGCCTGGATGAACAGCCCGTACGGCAGCACCACCGGTTTGCCGGCGCCATTGCTACCGATCTGCGCCGCTAGTTTGGCAAAGCTGATCCGCCCGATCAGCAGGCCCAGCGGAGGCATGATGACGTCGGCAACCAGGCTGCTGATGACCTTGCCGAATGCCGCGCCGATCACGATGCCGACCGCCATGTCGATCATGTTGCCCTTGACCGCGAATTCCTTGAACTCGGACACCAGGCTCATAGGAGGACCCTCCCCGGAGACAACAATCGAAGCGTAGCCCAAGAGGGGTCGGACGGCAAAAATTCAAAGGGCCCGCCGCTTGCGCGACGGGCCCTTCGTTCGAGCGAGCCGGCCGGTCTCAGACCGTTTTGGCATTGCGGCGCCGGGGCTTCTTCTGGCCTTCCTCGGCGGACGCCTCCGCGGCCGGCGCGGCGGGCTCCGCGGCCTGGGCCTTGCGGCGGGACTTCTTCTTGCCCTCTCCAGCCGCCGCGGCGGCCAACGGGCCGTCGACCAGCTGCATCAGCGCCATCGGCGCGGAGTCGCCCGGACGGGGGCTCATGCGCAGAATCCGCGTATACCCGCCCGGGCGCTTCTTGAAGCGGGGCCCCAGGTCGGTGAACAGCTTCTCCACGATCTCGGCATCCCGCAGGCGTGAGAAGGCCAGCCGCCGGTTGGCGTCGCCATCGCTCTTGCCGAGCGTGATCAGGGGCTCGACCACGCGCCGCAGCTCCTTGGCCTTCGGCAGCGTGGTGCGGATGGTCTCGTGGCGCAGCAGCGAGACGCTCATATTGCGCATCAGCGCGTGCCGGTGCGAGCTGTTGCGCGACAGTTGCCGGCCGGTGAGTTGGTGGCGCATTGCAGGAAATCCTTAGATCGTATGTTCTTCGGCGTGCTTCAAGCTGGCCGGCGGCCAGCCGTCGAGGCGCATGCCGAGCATCAGGCCATGGCTGTGCAGCACTTCCTTGATCTCGGTGAGAGACTTCTTGCCGAGGTTCGGCGTGCGCAGCAGCTCCACTTCGGTGCGCTGCACCAGGTCGCCGATGTAGTGGATGTTCTCGGCCTTGAGGCAGTTGGCGCTGCGCACGGTGAGCTCGAGCTCGTCGACGGGCCGAAGCAGGATGGGGTCGAACTGCATCTCGGTGACCTTGGCGGAGGTCTCCTCTTCCCCTTGCAGGTCTACGAACACCGACAGCTGGTCCTTGAGGATGGCGCCGGCACGGCGGATGGCCTCTTCGGCATCGATGGTGCCGTTGGTCTCGATATCGATGACCAGCTTGTCGAGGTCCGTACGCTGCTCCACGCGGGCGGCCTCGACGGCGTAGGTCACTCGGCGCACGGGCGAGAAGGAGGCATCGAGCTGCAGGCGGCCGATCGGGCGGGTCTGCTCCTCGAAGGCCGCGCGGGCGGCCGCCGGGCGGTAGCCGCGGCCACGCTCGACGCGCAGCGTCATGCTGAGCTCGCCCGCCTGCGTCAGGTTGGCGATCACGAAGTCCGGGTTCACCACCTCGACGTCGTGGTCGGCCTGGATGTCGCCGGCGGTCACCGGACCCGGGCCCTTCTTGTGCAGCCTCAGCTCGGCGTTGTCGCGCGTGTGCATGCGGATGGCGACGGATTTCAGGTTGAGCAGGACGTCAACGACGTCTTCCTGGACGCCTTCCATGCTGGTGTATTCGTGCAGCACGCCGTCGATCTCGACCTCTGTAACGGCGCTGCCGGGCATGGACGAAAGCAGCACGCGGCGCAGCGCGTTGCCGAGCGTATGGCCGAAACCACGCTCGAACGGCTCGATGGTGACCCGCGCCTGCCGAGGGGCAACGGGCTGCACCTTCACCATGCGCGGCTTCAAAAATTCTGTGATGGATCCCTGCATTGCAGTCTCACCTTGCCGGCCGGTAGCCGGCGCAAACCGAAACCATGGGCCAATGCCGCTCGCGGCGTGCGCCGCCGGCGACCCGGCCGATTACTTCGAATAGAGCTCCACGACCAGGTTCTCGTTGATGTCCGGCAGGACATCATCCCGGCCCGGGGGCGTCTTGAACACGCCGCGGAACTCCTTGTCGCTCACTTCCACCCACTCGGGAAGCCCGACCTGCTGGGCGATGTTGAGCGCGTTCTGGATGCGCAGCTGCTTGCGGGCCTTCTCGCGCACCTCGACGGTGTCACCGGCCTTGATCTGGTAGGAAGCGATGGTCACCGCACGTCCGTTGACGTTGATGCCCTTGTGGCTGACCAGCTGGCGCGCCTCGGAACGCGTGACGGCGAATCCCATGCGATACACGACGTTGTCGAGGCGGCACTCGAGCAGGCGCAGCAGGTTTTCACCGGTCGAGCCGGCGCGGCGCGCGGCCTCGGTGTAGTAGTTGCCGAACTGGCGCTCGAGCACACCGTACATGCGGCGGAGCTTTTGCTTCTCGCGCAGCTGCGTGCCGTAGTCGGAGAGGCGCTGACGCCGCTCTCCCTTCAGGCCGCCCGGCACTACGCTGAGCTTGCACTTGCTCTCGAGAGGCTTGACACCACTTTTCAGGAACAGATCCGTGCCCTCGCGGCGGGCGAGCTTGCACTTGGGACCGAGATAACGCGCCATGCTGGATGGTCTCTCTTACTGGCTCTCTTGCGACTTGAGAAGCGCTTTAGACTCTGCGCTTCTTCGGGGGACGGCAGCCGTTGTGCGGAATCGGCGTGACGTCGGCGATGCTGGTGATCTTCAGACCGCAACCGTTCAGCGCACGGACAGCGGACTCGCGGCCGGGGCCCGGGCCGCCGACGCGCACTTCGACGTTCTTCACGCCGTGCTCCTGCGCTGCGACACCGGCCTTCTCCGCCGCGACCTGCGCGGCGAACGGAGTGCTCTTGCGCGAGCCGCGGAATCCGCAGCCCCCCGCCGTGGCCCAGGACAGGGTGTTGCCCTGGCGGTCGGTGATGGTGATGATGGTATTGTTGAACGAGGCGTGCACGTGCGCGATCGCATCCAGCACGTTCTTGCGCGCCTTCTTGGGCTTCTTGGCGGCACCGCCGCCCTGCTTCTGGTCAGCCATAGGGTTCGAATTCCTGCGATTATGCCTTGCCCGGGGGCGCGTTCAGCTTCACGGCCTGCTTGCGCGGGCCCTTGCGCGTGCGGGCATTGGTACGGGTGCGCTGGCCATTGACCGGCAGGCCCCGGCGATGGCGGATGCCGCGGTAGGAGCCAAGGTCCATCAGCCGCTTGATGTTCATGGACACCTCGCGCCTGAGGTCGCCTTCGACGGCGAACTTGGCAATCTGCGAGCGGATGGCATTGATCTCGGCCTCGGTGAGATCCTTCACCTTGGTGTCCGGACTGATGCCCGCGCCTTGGCAGGCGGATTGCGCCCGCGCCCGTCCCACGCCGTAAATATGCGTGAGACCGACCCACACGTGCTTGTTGAGGGGAATATTGATGCCGGCTATGCGTGCCATGTTGCTGTCTCAAAACCGCGCGAAAAACGCACTAGTTTAACCGAAAAGGATCAACCCTGCCTCTGCTTGTGACGCTGGTCCGAGCAGATGACGTACACCACGCGCCGGCGGCGCACGATCTTGCAGTTCCGGCACATTTTCTTGACCGAGGGTCTGACTTTCATAGGAATTTCTCTTGCGCTGCGCGCAACTGTCCTGCGGGTCGAAAGTTCCGGCGCGCAGCGCCGGTAGCAATGCGCGGCGGGCGACGGGCCGCTCCGTTTCCCGGGGCGCCACCGCTGGCGCCGGTGGGTCTCAGAGCGCCCGCGGCGACTGGATAGGGTATCGCGGAAATCGCCTTGGCGATTTCCGCCAATGAATGAATGGCCCGCCCCATCACCCACCCTGGCCTTGCCGGCCATAGCCGAGCAGGTTGGCTTTCTTGAGCAGCCCCGGATAGTGGTGAGACATCAGGTGAGCCTGAAGCTGAGCCATGAAGTCCATGACCACCACCACGACGATGAGGAGCGAGGTGCCGCCGAAGTTGAAGCTCACGCCCTCCCGTGCGATCAGGAGGATAGGCAGCACGCAGACCGCGGCGACGTAGAGCGCTCCCCAGAGCGTCAGCCGGGTGAGCACCTTGTCGATGTACTCGGCCGTGTGAAGGCCCGGGCGGATGCCCGGGATGAACGCGCCCGACTTCTTGAGGTTGTCCGCCGTCTCGCGCGAGTTGAACACCAGCGCGGTGTAGAAGAACGTGAAGAAAATGATCAGCACGGCGTAGAGCACCGTGTACAGGGGCTGCCCGAAGCCGAGGGCCGCGGAAACGTCCTGCATGATGCTGGCAACCCCGCCCTTGGCGCCGGTACCGAGGAAGCTGGCCATGGTCGCCGGCATCAGCAGGATGCTCGAGGCGAAGATGGGCGGGATCACGCCCGACATATTGATCTTGAACGGCAGGTTGCTGCTCTGACCGGCGTACATGCGCCGGCCCACCTGGCGTTTGGCGTAGTTCACGGTGATACGCCGCTGGGCGCGCTCCATGAACACCACGAAGGCGGTGGTGCCGACCACCAGGATGATGAGCAACAGCGCGAACGGTCCCTGCATGGACCCGGAACTCACCGCCTCGGCGGTGCTGCCGATCGCTCCCGGGAGGCCGGCGACGATGCCGGCCAGGATGATCATGGAGATGCCGTTGCCGATGCCGCGCTCGGTGATCTGCTCGCCGAGCCACATCAGGAACACCGTGCCGGTGGTCATGGTCACCGTGGCGGTGAACAGGAACTGCCAGCCGCCGACGAGCGTCATGCCGCCCTTGAGCAGGGCGCCGGCCGCCGCGAACGACTGGAACACGGCGAGCACGACCGTGCCCCAGCGGGTGTAGTCGGTCATCTTGCGCTGGCCGGCCTGGCCTTCCTTGCGCAACTCGATCAGGCTCGGCACCACCATGGACATCATCTGGATGATGATGGAGGCCGAGATATAGGGCATCACGCCCATGGCGAAGATCGACAGGCGCGCGAGCGCCCCGCCGGAGAACATGTTGACGATGCCGAAGATGGTCCCGGACTTCTGACTGAAGAAGCGGGCCACCTCCACCGGGTTGATGCCGGGGACGGGGATGAAGGTGCCGACGCGATAGACGATCATGGCGCCGACGAGGAACAGCACCCGCGTGCGGATCTCTCCGAAGCGGGCCGCTTCGCTCAGCGCGACGGCGGAATTGTTCAGCGTACTCGCCACGATGGTTTCCGGTTAGCCTATACGAGCGTCGGGACGGCTTCAGGCCTCGATCTTACCGCCGGCGGCCTCGATGGCCGCGCGCGCGCCGCGAGTAACCGCCACGCCCTTGAGCTGGACGGCCTTCTCGATCTTGCCTGAAAGGATCACTTTGACGCGCTCGGTGCCCGCCGCAACGATGCCGGCCTGTTTCAGCGCCTCGAGGTCGATGACGGCGGCCTCGAGCTTGGCCAGCTCATCGAGGCGCACTTCGGCCCGCGTCGCAGCCACCGCGGAGCGGAATCCGACTTTCGGCAGCCGGCGCTGCAGGGGCATCTGGCCGCCTTCGAAGCCGACCTTGTGGTAGCCGCCCTTGCGCGCGCGCTGGCCCTTGACGCCGCGGCCGCAGGTCTTGCCCTGGCCGGCGGAGGCGCCGCGTCCGACGCGCAGCCGCGCGTGCTTGGCACCGGAGGCGGGCTTGAGTGTGTTCAGTCGCATATCGTTTCCTCTCAGCCGGCCTGCTCGACTTTCAGCAGGTGCACGGCGGTCTGGATCATGCCGCGGTTCTCGGGCGTGTCGGCCACCTCGACGGACTGGTGGATGCGGCGCAGCCCAAGTCCCCGGGCCGAAGCCGCGATGTTGGCCAGCTGGCCGTGCAGGCTCCTGACCAGCGTGACCTTGAGCGCCTTTGCTTGCTTGCCCATGTGCTTCAGCCCGTGATCTCTTCGACCGTTTTGCCGCGCTTCGCCGCGAGGTCCTCGGGCGATCGGATCTGGGCGAGCGCCTTGACCGTGGCGCGCACCACGTTGATCGGATTGCGCGAGCCGTAGCTCTTGGCGAGCACGTTACGCACGCCGGCGCACTCGAGCACCGCGCGCATGCCGCCGCCGGCGATGACGCCGGTACCCTCGGAGGCTGGCTGCATGTAGACCCGCGTGGCCCCGTGCACACCTTTGACGGCGTAATACAGCGTGCTGTTCTTCAAGGCCACATTCACCATGCTCTTGCGAGCCTGCGCCATGGCCTTGGAAATGGCCACCGGCACCTCGCGCGCCTTGCCGAAGCCGAAGCCGACGCTGCCGGCGCCGTCACCGACCACCGTGAGCGCCGTGAAGCCGAACTGCCGGCCGCCCTTGACGACCTTGGCGGTGCGATTGACCGCGACCAGCTTCTCGACGAGCTCGTCGGCCGATTGGCCCTTTTCCGTTCTTGCCATAGGTGTACCTGACCTTAGAACTCGAGGCCCGCTTCGCGAGCCGCATCGGCGAGCGCCTTCACGCGCCCGTGGTATTTGAATCCCGCCCGGTCGAACGCGACCCTGGTGACCCCGGCGGCGCGCGTGCGCTCCGCGATGGTTCGCCCGACGACCTTGGCCGCATCAACATTGCCCGTGCCCTTGAGCCCCGTGCGCACCGTCTCCTGCAGCGTCGAGGCCGACGCGATGACCTTCGCGCCGGCCGCGTCGGTTACCTGGGCATAAATATGCCGCGGGGTGCGATGCACCGTGAGGCGCGCCACACCGAGATCGCGAATGTGCGCGCGGGTCTTGATGGCGCGGCGCTGGCGCCGCTCCTTCTTCGACATGATCATTTCTTCTTCCCCTCTTTCAGGGAAATCTGCTCGCCGCTGTAGCGCACACCCTTGCCCTTGTAGGGCTCGGGTGGACGGATGTCGCGGACCTCGGCGGCCACCTGGCCGACTTTCTGGACATCGATGCCCTTGACGACGATCTCGGTCTGGCTCGGGGTCTCGATGGTGATGCCCTCCGGAATGGGGAAGTTCACCGGGTGCGAGAATCCGAGCGTAAGGTTGAGCATCTTGCCCTGCACCTGGGCGCGAAAGCCCACACCCACCAGCTCGAGCTTCTTCTCGTAGCCCTTGGAGACTCCGTGCACCATGTTGGCCAAGTGCGCACGGGTCGAGCCGGCGTGCATGCGCGCCGTAACCGGATCGGTGTACTTGACCGTAAGGCTCTTCTCGACCTGCACCACCGACACGCCGGGAACGAGACTCAGGCTGAGGGAGCCTTTGGCGCCCTTGACCGTGATTGCGCCCTCGGCCACCGTGGCGGTCACGCCTTGCGGCAGGGAAACCGGAGCTTTGGCAACTCTAGACATGGCGTGGGTCTCCGATCAGGCGACGATGCACAGCACTTCGCCACCCTGGCCGAGGGAGCGCGCCTGCCGGTCGGTCATGACGCCCTTCGGAGTGGAGACGATCACCGTGCCCATCCCGCCCAACACCTTGGGCAGCTCGTCCTTGCCGCGATAGATGCGCAGACCCGGGCGGCTGACGCGCTCGAGGCGGTCGATCACCGGCCGGCCCTCGTAGTACTTCAGGCTGATGGTCAGTGTCGGCTTGCCGCTGTCCTCGTCCAGGTGGAAGTCGGCGATGTAGCCTTCTTCCTTCAGCACCCTGACGATGGCGGTCTTGAGCTTCGAGGAAGCCAGATGCACCTCCGCCTTGCCCGAGGACTGGCCATTGCGGATGCGCGTCAGCAGATCCGCGATTGGATCGGTCATGCTCATACGGCGCTCCTCACCAGCTCGCCTTCGAAAGGCCGGGGATCTCGCCCCGGTTGGCGACCTCGCGAATCTTCACGCGCGACAACCCGAACTTGCGATACACCCCACGGGAGCGGCCCGTGATGGCGCAGCGGTTGCGTCCGCGCGAGGGACTCGCGTCCCGCGGCAGCGACTGCAGCTTCGCTTGCGCGGCCGCACGCTCTTCGGGTGAAGTCTTGGGGCTGCGGATCAGCTCTTTGAGCTGCGCCCGCTTGCCCGCGTATTTCTTCACGATCCTGGCGCGACGCTTCTCGCGCTCGACCATGCTCGTCTTCGCCATAGGCGTACCGGTTCCTCGCTACTTCCGGAAAGGGAAGTTGAAAGCCTCGAGCAGCGCTCGGCCCTGACGGTTATCCCTCGCCGTCGTCGTAATCGTGATGTCCATGCCCCGGATCTGATCGATCTGGTCGTACTGGATCTCGGGGAAGATAATCTGTTCTTTGACGCCCAGGCTGTAGTTGCCCCGGCCGTCGAAGGAGCGCGGCGAGACGCCGCGAAAATCGCGGATGCGCGGCATTGCGACGCTGATCAGACGGTCGAGGAACTCGTACATGCGCTCCCCGCGCAGCGTCACCTTGCAGCCGATCGGCAGTCCCGCCCGGATCTTGAACGAGGCGATCGCCTTGCGCGAGCGGGTGACGAGCGGCTTCTGGCCGCTGATCTTGGCGAGATCCGCGCTCGCTGCGTCCATCACCTTCTTGTCGGCGACTGCCTCGCCCACGCCCATGTTCACCGTGATCTTGGTGATGCGCGGCACCTTCATCGGATTGACGATGTCGAGGTCCTTCTGCAAGCGGGGGACGACCTGCTCTCGATAATATTGAAGTAGCCTGGCCATAGTATGTCTCGTGACCGACGCGGTGGTCTTCGGTGGGTATTCGCCTGCGGCAATTCCCACTTCAGACATCGATCATCTCTCCATTGGATTTGAAGACTCGCACCTTCTTGCCGTCGGCAAGCGTCTTGAACCCGACGCGGTCGCCCTTCTTCGCGGAAGGGTTCCACAGCGCCACCTTGCACACCGGCAGCGGCATCTCCTTGTCGATGATGCCCCCCGTGGAGTTGGTCTGCGGGTTCGCCCGGGTATGCTTCTTGACCCTGTTGACGCCCTCGACGATCACCAGCGCATCCGGGAGGACCTTGAGCACGGCGCCGCGACGGCCCTTGTCGCGGCCGCTCAACACGACGACGTTGTCGCCCTTGCGAATCTTGTTGCTCATTACAGTACTTCCGGCGCGAGCGAGATGATCTTCATGAACTGCTGGGTGCGCAGCTCTCGCGTCACGGGCCCGAAGATGCGGGTGCCGATCGGCTCGAGCTTGTTGGTCAGCAGCACGGCGGCGTTGCCGTCGAAGCGGATGAGCGAGCCGTCGGCGCGGCGAACGCCGCGGCGCGTCCGTACCACGACCGCATCGTAGACTTCGCCCTTCTTGACCTTGCCGCGCGGGATCGCGTCCTTGACGCTGACCTTGATGACATCGCCCACGGTGGCGTAGCGGCGGCGCGAGCCGCCGAGGACCTTGATGCACATCAGCGTGCGCGCGCCGCTGTTGTCCGCGGCGGACAGCATGGTGCGAAGCTGGATCATGCCTGCTTCCCCTTGATGTCCTCTGCCTTCTTCACCACCTCGAGCAGCCGCCAGGACTTGCGCTTGGAGAACGGCCGGCACGGGGTGATGATCACCAGGTCCCCGGTGTGCGATTCGCCGTTCTCGTCGTGGGCGAGGAGCTTGGTCGTGCGGCGCACGTACTTGCTGTAGCGCGAGTGCCTGATCAACCGCTCGATCTCGACAGTGACGGTCTTCTGCATCTTGTCGCTGATCACGCGCCCGGCGAGGGTGCGCTGGCCCTTTTTCGGCTGCCCGTGGCCCGCGGCCGGCTGAGCCGTCGCCTCGCCGTGCGAACCGGCTCCAGGCAGCGGCGCGGCCTGCGCGCCGGAAGAAACTGGATTCTCGCTCATTTGCTCTCTCCGCTCGCACGCTGGCGGCTCAGGACCGTCTTCACGCGCGCGATGTTGCGGCGTGCCGCCCCGAACTGATCGGGCTTCGGCGCCTGGCCGCTCGCCCGCTGCAGGCGCAGCGCGAACTGCTCCTTGCGCAGCTTCACCAACTCGTCGACGAGCTCGGCCGGCGAGGCCTTCGCGAGCTTCTCGCGGTACTGCTTGATCTCTCCGAGCTTCATTACCGAACCTGCCGTTTCACGAACATGGTGGACACCGACAGCTTCGATCCGGCGAGCCTGAAGGCCTCTCGGGCCGTCGTCTCGTCGACGCCTTCCATCTCGAAGAGCACCTTGCCAGGCTGGACGCGCGCGACGTAGTACTCGACGTTACCCTTGCCACTGCCCATGCGGACTTCGAGGGGCTTCTTGCTGATCGGCACGTCCGGGAAAACCCGGATCCAGATCTGGCCGCCTCGCTTGACGTAGCGAGCCACGGCACGGCGCGCCGCCTCGATCTCACGCGCTGTCATGCGCGCCCGGCTGGTGGCCTTCAGGCCATACTCGCCGAAGGAGACGTCACTGCCGCGGTGCGCCAGGCCGCCGTTGCGGCCCTTGAACTGCTTGCGGTACTTGGTGCGTTTCGGTTGCAGCATGCTCCCGCTCCCTTAGGCCTGCGCCGGAGCTTCGGCGGGCGCGGCCGCGGCAGGCGCGGCAGGCGCGGCAGGCGCGGCGGCGGGGGCGGCGGGGGCGGCGCTCGGGCCGGCTTCGCCTTCGGCGGGCTGCTTCTCGAGCTCTGACTTCTCGAACACTTCGCCCTTGAAGATCCACACCTTCACGCCGATCACGCCATAGGTGGTCTTGGCCTCGGACAGGCCGTAATCGATATCGGCGCGGAAGGTATGCAGCGGGATACGCCCTTCGCGGTACCACTCGGTGCGGGCGATCTCAGCGCCGTTGAGGCGCCCCGAGACGCGCACTTTCACGCCGAGGGCGCCGCTGCGCATGGTGCTCATGACCGCCCGCTTCATGGCGCGGCGGAACATGACGCGTTTCTCGATCTGCTGGGCGACGCTGTCGGCGACCAGCTGCGCGTCGAGCTCGGGCTTGCGGATCTCGGCGATGTTGAGCCGCACGTCTCCCATGGGCATGGCGAGCATCCGGGCGGTCTCGCCGCGCAGCTTCTCGATGTCCTCGCCCTTCTTGCCGATCACGATGCCCGGACGCGCGGTCTGAATCGTGATGTTGACCTTCTTCGCGGCGCGTTCGATGTGCACGCGGCTCACCGAGGCCTCGGCGAGCTTCCTTTTCAGGAACTCGCGCACGCGGAAATCGGTGTGCACGTGCTGCGCGAACTGCTCACGGCCTGCGAACCAGCGCGAGGACCACTCGCGCGTGATGCCGAGCCGGATGCCAAGCGGATTGACCTTCTGACCCATGCGTTAATCCTTCCTACCGTCGCTCACGGCGACGGTGATGTGGCTGTTGCGCTTGACGATACGCGCGCCGCGGCCCTTGGCCCGGGCGGCGAAGCGCTTGAGCACGGGCGCGGTGTCGACCTGTATGGACGAGATTTTAAGCTCGTCGATGTCCGCACCGTGGTTGTGCTCGGCGTTGGCGACCGCTGCCGCCAGCACCTTGCGCACCAGCTCCGCGCCCTTCTTCGGCGTGTACTGCAGAGTGGCGAGTGCGTCGCCCGCGGACTTGCCGCGCACCAGGTCGGCGACCAGCCGGCACTTCTGCGGGGAGATGCGCGCATAGCGCAGCTTCGAGGTGACTTGCATGGTGTGTCTCCTTCGGCTGCCTACCTGCCGGCCTGCACCTTGCGGTCGCCCGAGTGCGACTTGAAGGTGCGCGTGGGGGCGAACTCGCCGAGCTTGTGGCCGACCATGTTCTCGGTGACGAGCACCGGGATATGCTGCCGGCCGTTGTGCACAGCGATGGTGAGGCCCACCATTTCCGGCACGACCATGGAGCGGCGCGACCAGGTCTTGATCGGCTTGCGGTCGTTCCTTGCGGAGGCCACCTGCACCTTCTTGGCGAGGTGCAGGTCGACGAACGGACCCTTCTTCAGTGAACGTGGCATCTTGGCTCGTGCTCCCGCTAGCGCTTCCGGTTCTTCCGGCGCTGGACGATCATGTTGTCGGTGCGTTTGTTCTTACGGGTCTTGAACCCCTTGGTGTTCCAGCCCCACGGCGAGACAGGATGGGGATTGCCCTGGCCGGACTTGCCCTCGCCGCCGCCGTGCGGATGGTCGACAGGATTCATCACCACGCCGCGCACCGTCGGGCGAATGCCGCGCCAGCGCTTGGCGCCGGCCTTGCCGTAGCTGCGCAGGTTGTGCTCGTCGTTGCCGACTTCGCCGATGGTGGCGCGGCAATCGATGTGCACTTTGCGGGTCTCGCCCGACTTCAATCTGAGATACGCGTAGCTGCCCTCGCGTGCCGTGAAGGCCACCGAGCCGCCGGCGCTGCGGGCGAGCTGGCCACCCTTGCCGGGCTTGAGCTCCACGTTATGCAGCGTAGTGCCGACCGGGATGTGCCGCAGCAGCATGGCATTGCCCGGCTTGATCGGCGAGTCGGCGCCCGAGCGGACCTCGTCGCCCGGCTTCAGACCCTTGGGAGCCAGGATGTAGCGGCGCTCGCCGTCGACGTACTTCACCAGCGCGATGTGGCTGGTGCGGTTCGGATCGTACTCCAGGCGCTCGATCGTGCCGGTGATGCCGTCCTTGTCGCGCCTGAAGTCGATGAGGCGATATTTCTGCCGCGAGCCGCCGCCGTGGTGACGGGTGGTGATGCGGCCGGAATGGTTGCGCGCGCCGGTCTTGCTTTGCGAGGCGGTGAGCGGCAGGTACGGCCCACCCTTGTGAAGGTGTGAGCGGTCGACCTTGACGACCGTGCGCGTGCCGGGCGAGGTGGGTTTGTACTTGATCAGTGCCATGTCAGGTATTCTCGATCAGTCGTTCGCCCGATCAGCCTCGCGCCCGGGCTTCGTAGTCGATCGCCTGACCCTCGGCCAGGCTCACGTAGGCCTTCTTCCAGTCCTGGGTGCGGCCGATGGTCTTGCCGAAGCGACGCTGTTTGCCCGGCTCGTTGATCACCTGCACACCGCTCACCTTGACCTCGAACATCAGCTCGACGGCCTTCTTGATGTCGGTCTTGGTGGCGTTGCGGCGGACGCGGAACGTGTACTGGTTGTGATCCTGCATCGCGCGCGCGGTCTTTTCCGTCACGTGCGGGGCAATCAGCACGCTCATCAGCTGTTCTTTGTTCACTGCAGGCGCTCCTCGAGCATCTTCACGGCGCCGACGGTCATCAATACGTTGTCATGGCGGGCCAGCGACAGCGGGTTGAGCGCGGAGGCCTCGATCACCTCGACGTGCGGGAGGTTGCGCGCGGCCAGGAACAGCCGTTCGTCGAGCGCCTCGACGACGATGAGCACGCTGGAGAGCGCCCATGCCTTGAGCTGCCCTGCCAGGAGCTTCGTCTTCGGCGCATCGAGCGAGAGCTGCTCGGCCACGACCAGCCGCTCGCTGCGAGCCAGCTCCGAGAGCATGGAGCGGATGGCGCCGCGGTACATCTTGCGGTTGACCTTCTGCTCGAAACTGCGGGGCTTGGCCGCGAAGGCCCGGCCGCCGCCGACCCAGATCGGCGAACGGCTGGAGCCGGAACGGGCCTGACCGGTGCCCTTCTGGCTCCACGGCTTCTTGCCGCCGCCGCGGACCTCGGCACGGGTCTTCTGCGCCTTCGTCCCGGCCCGGCCCGTGGCCCGATACGCGATCACGACCTGGTGCACCAGCGCTTGGTTGAACTCGCGGCCGAAGGCGGACTCGGACACCTGGAACTCGCCCGCTCCGTTGACCATCTTGAGTTTCATGGCTTACTTCTTCGACTGCTTCATCGGGTTGGTCGAGGGACCAGACCCGGCCTTGGTCGGGACGATGGTCTTGCGCAACGCTTTGCGGCCGGCCTTCAGCGCCGGCCGGACGAGCAGCTGAGCGCCCGCGGCGCCGGGCACGGCACCACGGATGAGCAGAAGATTGCGCTCGAGATCGACCTGGACGACCTTGAGGTTCTCGGTAGTGCGGCGCACGACTCCCATGTGGCCGGACATGCGCCGGCCCTTGAACACGCGGCCCGGCGTCTGGCGCTGACCGATCGAGCCCGGTGCGCGATGCGACACGGATACACCGTGAGTGGCATGCTGGCCGCCGAAGTTGTGCCGCTTCATGGTACCGGCGAAGCCCTTGCCGATGGTGGTGCCGGTGACGTCGACCGCCTCACCCGCCTTGAACAGGTCGACCTTGACCTCGGCGCCGGGAGCCAACTCGGTTTTCTCGCCTGCCGCCAGGCGGAACTCCACCAGCGCGCGGCCCGGAGCGACACCGGCTTTGGCGAAATGGCCGTTTGCCGCCTTGGAATACAGCTGCGGGCGGCGCTCTCCGTAGGTGACCTGCACGGCACGATAGCCGTCCTTGTCCTCGGACTTCACCTGTGTGACGCGATTGGGCAGCACTTCGATCACGGTGACCGGCACGGTCTCGCCGCCGTCCGTGAAGATGCGCGTCATGCCCGCCTTGCGGCCGACGACTCCGATTGCCATTGCCTAGCCTCTTTCATGGGTGGAAATCGCCGAGGCGACTTCCACCAATCAAAAATAGCGCTGGAAGCGCGTTTTTTCACCAATCTCCCGCAGTGCCACGTCCTGAAACGATTGCCAGAACGCTCATCGGCACCAAGCCCGAGCGAGGATGGACGACTGGAGATGGCGCAGCCGGGAACGACCGCGTGGCGCCGTAGCGCCGATCTCGAGTGGTCTTGGGGCCGATGCCCCAACCTCGCCCGATGCGAAAGGGGCGCGAAGTATAGGCGCGCTTCCTATCGGCTGCAAGTCGGCTTTGCCGCTTGCAGCAAGACCCTACGCGGTTACCGCGGGCTCGAGAACGGCTCTGCGCCCGCTGCGCCGCAAGGGACGCTTCAATTCAGCTTGATCTGGACGTCCACCCCGGCCGGCAGCTCGAGCTTCATCAGTGCATCGACGGTCTTGTCCGTTGGGTTCAGGATGTCCATCAGCCGCTTGTGGGTGCGCAGCTCGAACTGGTCGCGCGCGTCCTTGTCGGCGTGCGGCGAGACCAGCACGGTGAAACGCTCCATCTTGGTCGGCAGCGGGACCGGGCCGCGGACCGTGGCGCCGGTGCGCTTGGCGGTCTCGGTGATCTCGCGCGCCGAGCTGTCGATCAGCCGGTGATCGAAGGCTTTCAGCCGGATACGTATGTTCTGGTTGGCCATAATTTGATTGGCTGAAAGACGCCTGCGGCGCTCTCAGCGATACCTTACAAAGCTTCCGCGGGCTCGGGAACGGCCCTTCGCCCGCTGTTCACTGCCGCCGGCGCTGCGCGCCGGAAGAAGCACCCCGTTCACTTGAGAATCTTCGATACCACGCCGGCGCCGACGGTGCGGCCACCCTCGCGGATGGCAAAGCGCAGCCCCTCTTCCATCGCGATCGGGGCGATCAGGTCCACCGTCATCTTGATGTTGTCTCCG
>OFHJ01000188.1_pt1 | contig 26101 bp, 36 predicted proteins | sample 1522001 | NCBI WGS metagenome assembly OFHJ01 (sample SAMEA2464838, study PRJEB22497) | soil metagenome | biome: Grassland; feature: Farmland; material: Clay | place: Australia | collected 2013-02-01 | depth 1.2 m | reverse complement strand
AGATTATAGATATACTTTTAAGAAGTGTTCCAGTCGAAAAGGAGGCGTTATTCATGGGTAGAGGACAGGGAAGAAAGCCCATCAGTTACTCCGATCCTGAGAGAGCCACTTCCTCTTCGGTGTCTCTCAAGAACAGGCACAAGGCTAAACTCGAGCAGATGGGGATAGATAATCTCTCGGAGCTGGTCCAGGATATAATTGACTCCCTGGACAGCAATGAGCTCGCCGATCTTGAAAGGAGGAAAGAAAAGGTCCTTCAGGACTGGAGTAAGGTAGAGATAAAGGCTGGCCAGCTTAAGGCAGAGCACATGAGGCTCGAGTCTGAGATAAACAGCAGGAAGCAGCTCAATCTCGATCTCAATCTCGAAAAGGACTGTGGAGCATGGTATCTGAAATCATTACTGCAGGAAGGGAAGATCAGGAAGTATGTTCCCAAGGTCCCTGACCTGCACGTATTAAGGGAAGTCCTTGAGGAAAAAGGCCAGGCAATTTTTGAAAAAGATTCAAGGATAAGCATGTCAGGAATATCAGACCAGCATTACCAGGACTTGAGGAGGTTCTTCGGGAAAAGGGGGATGGACCTGAAGAAGTCAGGGGATCTCGTTATCAGGCCTGAAAGGTTCAAGCCGACGATTGATCCCCCATCAGGCCCCGGGCCGAAACTGCGCCTGAAATGGATAGACTTCACCCGTGACTTCCTTGCAGGCACTATCTCCTCCGACTCGCTCCTGGAGGATTTCAAGGAATACGATCCTAAGATAGTCAGCGAGAGCCTTAAGAATGAGGTCAAGAAGAGCATGACTCCTTTTTACACGAATCCTGAGATAAAAAAGATCCATAAGAAAGATCTCAAGAAGAACGCAGAGAAACAATGGGGTGAAAAATGAAGAGATTGACGGAGGCCACGGGATGAAGCTGTGGAAAGGGCCTGTTTGTGATGAACATAATATTCCCAGGGCGTTTCGGTCCTGGAGTGAGAAGAGGGAACATGACAAGCGGTTCCACAGGGCGAAATTCATGGCCAGGCTGCAGCGTGAGAAGGAGATAAAAAGGCAGGCAGCAGGAGCGAGAGAGGATAGCGATATATGGGAGGAATATTACGGGAGTGTGAAGCGATAATGCAGTCTGAAAAGAAGGTTAGGGCAAGTGAGGTGATCGAGAAGGTGAGAAGGATATTCAATCCTGACCAGTATTTCACTTTTGAGGAATTCTGGGAAGGATATGGCGGAAGAAGGGTCGATCTCCTGGCCATATCAGATGTCAGGTCAAGGCCCTGGAGGAAATGACATGAGATATAAAGTAGAGCTTCCGGACGACTTGAATGAGGAAGAGATCCTGGGTGCGAAAGAGGTACTCGAGGAAGCGGCTGATCTCATACGGGCGGATCACAGGTGGAGATCAACCCACAGGAGCGACGGAGAGGGGTCAAGCTTGAAAGAAAAAGAGCAGGGACGAATAATGGGGAGGGTGAAAAAGAGATGAACTGGATACCGTTATTGATATTCGTTATGGTCGTCGCTTCATTAGAGTTTTTTGCCCTGGCTTCAGGAAAGAGGAAGTGAAACTGTTGGAACTCACGGTAAGAATTGAGGTTACGGACGAGGAACTGGCCGTCTTCGAAGCAATCATGAGGTATCCGACCCTTTATCTTCACTGCAGCCAGATCCGGAGAGTCCTGTTGCTGGAATGCGGGATGGAGAGAAAGTCCAACTGGGTGGCCAGGAGGATCACGTCTCTGACTGAAAAGGGCCTGCTTGAAAGAATAGGGAAAAAAGGATCCTACTCCTACAGGGTAAATAAAAATAATTTAGGAAGGGGTAAAAAATACTAGTGCCTTCTGTCTTCCCAGTTTCTGGCTTTCCTGCCGTTCCTTTTACCCATTTTTGAAAACTCCCTCCTGTCGGCGGAAGAGTCATCAGGGTGCTTTGTCCTGCAGTAGCCGTCTACTTTCGTTCCATCTTCCTTCACGTAAGGCTGGACGAACTCTTCTCCAGCACCGCATTTTCCGTTTGCCATTCTCGTATCACCTCCGTTTTCCTGGCGCCCCTTTCGGCGGGCATCGCCCTGGCTGTGTCTTTCCTTTTTTAGAGCTCTTTCAGCTTTATCATCGTTACTGAGGTAGGAAAACCTCCGGGGAGGGTCCCGTCTTTCAGGAGTGGGATACTTCTCCTTCGCATATATGAGATCCTTCTGCAGCTTCTTTCTCCGCACGGGGTTCCTGTATGAGAAGGAGTGCATGGCGGAGATCTGCCGGTGGAGCTCCTGGGGCGGTTCCGTTCTCGCAACTTTGTCTATCCTGGCATACTGCTCTTCCTGGGGCAGGTCTTCAAAGCCTTTCCTGAACGTCCCCTTCCTGTCAGGGGTTGTATGGATGGACTTTACGCACCTGTCGTTAGTCAGATAATATCCCTTGGGGCAGCTGGTTGCCATCAGGCTTTAAAAGCCTCCTTTGCTAAAAGAACATCGACCTCAAACGTCGTTTGGCGTCAACGTAGTTAAACCGATGCTTGCGTCTGACTTTCAAATAGCAGGTGCTATATAAAATGAAAAAGCCAATCAAGATCGCAACAGTTGCTGTCCTCTTTGTCCTGGTCGCTGCGTCCCTGACGTTTGCTCTCTCGACTGGAGGCCAGCAGAATAAGCTTATAGCTATTGAGGCCGGTTCGACACTTGTTCCTACCGGTGTGAACAACACTCTGAACATCACTTTCAGCGATGTCAATTACCTGACACAGCCACCTCAGATGCAGTGGGGAAGAGAGACAAATTATACCTTCCATTCCTCTTACACAGACATAGCTGCCAAGGCTTCCTCTGCCACGGAGGCAGCAGGGCTCAACGCCACTTACCAAGTTATCATGGACAACAGCACAACGGCAATGACGGGCGCATCTGTCCTGGCCTACAATTACTCTAAGGTGAAGGGAACGAACACGAGTTATTTCTTCACCGAGTCCAGGCTGGCCATAAACGACACAGCCCATTCTACCTTGAATTATGCGATATCCTACAAAGCCCTGGGCGCCCCTGGCACTCTTCTAACAGGTGCCTCTAACAAAACGGTGGCCTATATTGGAATAAGCTCGGGGGCCCCGACACTCTACGCAGCCACAGCAACGGGCCCTTCGTCCGTCTCCTTCACGAAGTATCATGGTTTCACAGGGACCCTTTCAGGCCTTACATTTTACGAGATGAGCATGTACCTAACTAAGGACAAGCTTACTGCAGCAATATATGACACTTCCAACGCCACCCTCTTAGGGGAGGCATCGGCCACCATATCGAAGACTTCTAACTACAATTTCTCGGACATCAACGTGACCTCATACCAGTTCCAGGGAACATCCAATGGCTCGGCCCTCATACTTGACTGGGGATACGTGGCGAATCACAACACTTACACGGCTCTCGGGACGAGCCCGTCCGTTGCTTCAGGCGGAGTATTCTCGCCAATGGCGGCGGGAGATGCGAGCTACCTCAACACAGGCCTTACGCCCTTTGACCCAGGCAGCTCCAATGTATCATACAGGCAGGCGCCGAACGCAACCCACATCCATGTGAACACTAATGTAGGCAGCAAGCAGTTCACCGGAGGTGTGCTCCAGTCAAACAACACGTCGGTAGCGCAGAGCTCCATGCTGAACACATCATACGTGGTCCATGACATGAAGAAAACCAACCAGAGCCTCAACTCCACCGCGGGCTTCCAGACCACAGCCACCAACTACCAGAACAACGGCGTGGTGAACGCCAACATACACATAGCTGTCTGGAACAGTACCGACATACAGAAGGCAGTGAGAAGCTACCTCAAGAACTATTCGGCAAATGAGGCCACGATAAACAGCCAGGTCAGCACTTCCTACAAGGAGATATCAATCATTTCATATACGGTTTCCAATGTCCAGCTCTCCTCCAATATGAGCAAGTCCGATGCCAAATCGGTAAGGAACTATTTTGACAACGGGTATGCAGCCCTTCTCAAGAAGTATAATTTCAGCCTGGTCGACACCAATACTACTACCATAGTTGCCGGGGCCTTTGCGGGAGATTTCTATTACCAGGGGCTTGCGTATGCTCCCGTAATACAGGGAAGCAGTATTGTCAACCCAATAACAGGGCAGTCGTTCAGCTCTCCCCAAGCGGCGGGTTTTGCGTCAGGAGCCTATATAGCAGGTGGAGCAGTTATAGTTCCCCAATACGGCATCACAGGGTTTGAATATGGTTCCCCAATCTTTGCCCAGGGCTTCTCCATTGGGTCTCTTACAGGAGCTCTCACTTCGGCCGGAAAGTCAGTCCAGAGCTGGCTGGGCAACGGGGCGTCCTCTATCAGCAATGCTATAGGCGGGGCAGCTACTTCGACTCAGAATTACGTGGTCAAGCCTATTTCAGATATTGCATCAAATGCAGGTACTGTCATAGATAACCACTTCAAGTCTCTCCAGAGCGGTGTGTCCAATCTCACTAACACGATAGCCCCGACGATAGGAGCTATACCCTCAGATATTTCGAATGGGGTCCAGTCCAGTCTCGGCCCGATAGCAGGAGATGTCAAGCAGGTCTCGGACCAGCTCGGGTCCATGAAGCAGAGCCTTGTCTCTTCCGTAGCGGCAGGATATTCGGGACTGAAGAGCAATGTCCAGTCTCTCTCGGCCTCAGTCAGCAAGCTACCCTCTGATATCAGCTCGGCAGTGGCGGCAAAGACCCAGGGAATGTGGAACACCCTGGGAAGCTACGTGAATGACAGCAAGGGCGTCCTTTCCTCGGTATTCACGTCAGTGAAGAATCTCCCCGGGACGGTGAAAAATGACCTTGCCAGCCTGTCGTCCTCTGTGAAGACGTCGCTGGGAAAATATTCATCGGACCTGATGAACACAGTAGGGACATACTATCACGCTGTCACAGGCAAAATAGGCGCTGAATGGAATGCCACCACGAATGCATTTGGGTCCATAACCAACAAGATAGTTGGAGCCGGGAATTCCATAATTTCAGGAGCGAAATCGGCCTTTTCCATGATAGTGTCCTTCGGCCACAAGCTGGGCTACGTCCTTGAAATTGCAGGCATAACAATAGCCCTGGCAGTCATTGTGGGGATAGTGATCTATCTTGGATTTGTCAGAAGACCGGCAGACATAGCTGATGGGGCAGCCCATCTCTCCCCTTATGGACGTTCAGCCTCCCCGGCAGGGTGGTAATACGGAACAGAATTCTTCCCTTGCGGAGAAATTCTTCGGTCTCGTGGACCTCCTCAAGGAAAGGATGTCCATCGCCCCGGGAAACGAAAGGGAGATCGGGGAACAGACCTCCCGACTGACACAGCTCACATGGCTTGGTGACAGGCAGGATTACTTTTATTTCGGACTCCTTCGCCAGCTGCGAATTGAGAAGCGAGTAGACAGGCAGCTCATGAAGTCTTCCCGCATTTTTCTCGACCGCTTTAGGCGGACAATCAAAGATGACCGGTGGAAAGGCACAATGGACAGCAGGAGAGCAGAAGCATACAGGACAGAAGCGAACCTGCTCTCAGGGGATTTGGAGCACGCAATAAACATGGGCTGGAACAGGGAGACGGCCACGAAGATAAAGGAATGCGAGACACTCCTTGAGAAGGTCGGAGCGGAGCTCGAGGAAGAGAATGATACAGACGGGCACGACCCGGGCGCTGCCCCGCAGGACCTAAGGATACAGATAGGAGAAGAAGAAATTGATCCGGACGTGCTCTACCACTATGAGCTTGTCCGGGCAAGGTCCAACACCCCCAAGACGTTCGTGATGCTGAACCCGATATTCCAGCACTCAGAACAGAGGAAGCTGGTAGAAACTTCCCAGGGACAGTTCCTCATGAACAAGTTCTATCGCTTTTTGTTCATTGTCGGCTGGGTGGCGTTCACGGCCATTACGCAGACGCTCCAGTGGACAGGATATACACCTTCCCATTCCCTTTTCTCCGACTTCGTGGTCCCTGCCGGCGTGAGCATCGGCTGGGTATTCGTCCTCTACTTCGTGGCTAAATGGCTATACGGTGCAACCTGGGTCGTCCATGCGATCATCAAGGAGCTCCCGGTCATCAACGGCACTCCCAGCGTCCGGGCAGTGGCAATCGTGAATTCCAAGACTTTGGATTATAACAGCCTGATTGTCAGGCTGAGCAAGGGCAGCAAAGACTTTCTGCAGGCGATCGGGGAGACGCTCATTTCCTTTCAAGAAGCGACCTTTGCACGAATGGACCTCGCCATTCGATCTAAGAACCTGAGGATATCCGCCTTAGAGGACAGGGAGAAAAAACAGCAGATCCAGGAAGAATCGAGATACCTGAGGACAGGCAGGCCAAGGGCAGTGCGAAAGTCCACACCGGTGTGGGCCATCATCCTCATCCCGATAACGGTCATTCTGGGTGTGTTCCTCGCATTAGTGGCAATAGGAGCGTAATGTTATGGCAAACAGGAAAGGAAAGGACAGCAGAGGGAGGACTGTAACGGTCGGCCCCTATGAAAGAAGGGACGGCACGCCGGTTTCAGGATACTCCAGGACGGTCAGCGGGAACAGGAAGGACATCCTGAGGGACGAAAGGCAGCTTAACAGGTCATCGAAAGACCTGATGAGGGACACGAAGGACGACAATTACCACAAATCGGAATATGACCTTTTCGAGATAGACCACGAGGCAAAGGGGATTCAGCCCATGGTAAAGGTAGCCCAGTCAAACCAGCTGAAGAAGAAGGAATCCGAGAATGCCCGCGGCCAGGCCAAAGTCCAGAGGGAAAGCAGGAAAGCTGCCCGTGAGGAGCTCAGGTCAAAGAAGAGGGAATACAAGGACCGCAGGAAGGAAGAGAAGGCCAGGAAGAAGGGCGAGAGAATCCGCCGGAAGCTGGGTGAGTAGATGAGAAAGAGATCAGAGTCTGATATTGATGATCCCAGGGAGAAAAGGAAGGTCCACGTTTCACCCTATGAGAAGAAAGACGGGACGGAGATTTCCGAACATGAGAGGGGCCAGCCAATGGCCAGGGGAAAATTCAGGTTCCAGTATCCGGGACGCATCAAGGGCAAGGTAAAGTTCTACGACGACGAAGGGAAAAAGGTGAGCGCCCAAAAGATAAACGAGCCGCTTGTTCTCGACAGGAAAAGCAGGAAAGCAGTCGAGCAGATAGATGAGAAATGAATCAGTACAAGCAGGAGAAAAGAATTGAGAAAGGGAGAAGAACGAGCTTCCTGCACTCTTTCGAAGGTTTCACGAAATACATCATGAAGAGACAGAGGAAAGGTTAATATGCACTCATTGGGTGAAAGTGATAAGGCCCAAAAATTACAAAAGGTCCCGGAGGTGAAAAAATGAGAGAAAAGTCAACGTTCAGCGACGAGGAATTCGAGAGAATATCAGCAAACTTAGAAGAGAATCGCTACGAATATGACTATACCGTATGTGAATGCGGAGATCCAATCGCTCCCATCGGCGTGGCAGTTTATGAAAGGTCGCCCGATGATGAATTTGTACATATAGTCAAGGGGATCATATTTACGGGTTCTTCTATTATTAATAAAAGCGGAAACTGCTCTAATCCAAGACCCAAGAGAGTGGGGCCGAAATGAAAAAAACCATATCATTTTTGATCATCTTTGTGATGATCTTTTCATCACTGGCACTCGTAAACGTTATCCCGGTCGCATCAGCAGCTCCTTCTTCGAGTCAGAGCAATACAGCCACCTTCACATATAATTCAGAGAGTTATTACACAAAAACAGGCTCACTGGCAAGCGGCTCCGGGACGATAAATGCCGTAGAAGCAGGAAGCCAGCAGACAGTCTTGATTAACCAGGGTGGGTGGTCAAGTTCCGGGACCACCGGGATGCAGGACATAAAATCATCGTTCTCATGGACCATTGGGAGCTTCCAGTATTGGTCAGGTTCAACAGTAACCCTTAATCAGATGTTTTTCGATTTAGGTTACTATTATGCCTCGACAGTAAACGGGCCTGTTTACAATTATGGTATAGGAAGCCTCTACCTGAATCTCACAGTGGACGGACAGATAAGGGCATGGAGTCATACTTACAACTACAATTATGGGCCAAGCTCATCACAAACGATACAAGTAGTTGCAGATCCCTCCTGGAATCCATCTCTTTCCAGCGGGGATTATTCAGTCTCATTATCCGTGGTTGCAACAGGTATGTATGCCACCCCATCATCGAATCTCCAATCCACAACGTCTTTCGGCGGGCTGAATGAAATTCAGTCACTAAGTCCTGTCAACAATGTAGCGATCCCAATCATGTACGGATGGACTTATTCGGGTCAGTCTTACACTGGCTCATGGACAAACCCGTCAGGGTTGCATCAATATGCTTTCAGTTATAGTGGCCCATCTATTTCCTCGTCACTTTCAAGTGGAACTCACACCGGCACTTCTCTCCCTTCATCCTCAAAATTCACAGTAAGTGGAGATCCAAATACACCGTCAGAATCAGTATCATGGTCTGTGACAAATGCCATTGTGAAACATACGACCACCCCTTCAGCAGTCACATCAGCAGGAACAATAACCCAGAATGGGAACTGGTTCAATACTTCTTCTGCTTATTCCTTCTCATCGCTTAACGATCCTTCTGGAGCTATTAGTTCATCAACTTGGCCAACAATCATTTCATATACGGTTTCAAACCTCCTCGAATCCGGCTACGGAGCCACTTACAACAACTTTATGGTAAACGGGGCAAGCAAGGACACATCCACAAACACCCAATACTACTCCTACTCTGGTTCATTGACAAATACTTTTTCTCTGACAGTTAACACGCAAGATTTAATCAACTACAATCCTACAGTCACCACGCCTACCGTGACTTTTACTTCTGGGTCAACCGCCCAAGTATCATTCACAACATCAGAACAGATAAACCAGAAGGAGAGCGTTGTGATTAATTGGGGAGACGGACACACGACCAGCCTCAACAATCATGCATCCGGAACATACACTCAATCACACACATATTCAAGTTCTTATTCCGGCTCATTCTCCCAATCTGAATCCCCATACGTGACAGTGACAAACATCCCCAATGCATTGAGCAGTTACAATTCAGCTCTCACAACCACTTCTTCGCAGGCTTCGTATTCATTTGGCATAACGACAATTCCTACAACTCCAAATACAGTCCTGCATAAAGGAAATGAAGTCTGGATGAACGTCACCACAAATCATCTTACAGTTACTAGAGAATCCGCAACAGTGGACGGTTCACCCGTTTCCGTGACCCAGTCTTCAGTGGACCATTATTATGTTTCATCCGCAAGCTTTGGACTCACTTCTGTTATTGTCGATTGGACCCTGACAGCAGGTTCAGTCACCAACTCGCAGTCTATCCAGTATGCCAGTCCACTCTTTCCTACAAAGGGTTCAACTTCCGTAACTTATCAGACTTCCGATTCTACAATGAAGACCTACCCCATAACCCTGAGCGGTGTCCCGCACGGCGTCTCCTATCCAATCACCATAACAACCGACAATCCGAATGCATCACTGACATACCAGCAGGAATTTACTCTTAACCCAGCAACATACGGCATCAACTCTCAGGGCTCAAATTTCTACGTTGAGTTTTCCAATGGGACGAAGGCATATACATGGGTGCAGTCCGTAAATTCAACATCAATCACGTTCTGGTCTAAGATTTATTCTGACGTCAACCAGACACTTTATCTTGACGTTGGGCTAAATTCAGCGAACTATTTCAGTGCGAATGGATATGTTGGAGAAGCACCGCAATTGAGTGCAGTTTATGGAGAGTATTTCAATGCCAAAGAAGTATTTGGAATGAAGAATGCATCTGACTTTGTGGATTCATCAGGCTACACTATTAACAATATAGGAATAAAAATCAGTGATGGTTTATTCATGCCTTTTAACCTGAGCGCACAAAATGGGTTCGCTGAGAACTCATGGTATTCCAATGCTTCTTACTGGTCAGGTTCTATTTTGTCATATGCTCACATTGTTGGAACAAATACCACTAATCCTTGGGGAGGTTACGGGGCAAATATTCCAATTGCAGGGGACAAGTGGGAAATTTCAATCGGTGAATCAGGGAGTAATGATCTTGCAATAATATCGCGAAACGCTACAAATGTTGGGAATGATTCAATCACATTACAGTCATTGGTAGATTTTACGAGCAACTTCACCGAAAAAATTCCTCTCTGGACAAGTTCCGGACAGGTAACGGTTTATTATGGAACTCAGGAATTTGCTGACACCCTCCCACCTCCGCCTGGGAGTGTATATCCATGGCGGGTATCGGGATGGAACGCTAATGGTGCGAATTACACCATATACTATGCAATAGTGGCTAATGGTAATACATCGCTAGCAATGCCCTCCTCCTCCATCAGCAGTTCCGGAACTGATTTCCAGCCCAATGGTTCCTACCAGCAGCTCATAACAATTTCTAATCCATCAGCAAAGGGCATAAACTCAGCGGGAAGCAATTTTGATATCGCTGCATCGAACGGAACCCCGCTCTACACATGGATCCAGAGCATAAATTCCACGTCTATAACAGCATGGGTCAAGGTTCCTTATTCATCCACAGGCTCGGAAACATTGAGCCTGAATGTGATGCCAAGTTTCGAGAATCTCCTTTCAAGCACGGGGTATTTGGGAGAAGCCTCTTACATAAATCCAAACAATGATAATTTCCAGAAAGTGGGTGTGCATGAATGGGTAATAGACTATGGTGGGCCTTATTCCGTGTTGCCTTCCAGTACGTCCTTTATAACTTATAGTTCCAGTGGCGCTACATCAGGAAATGGCACCTACAACAATAATTATCTTCACTCGCAGGCTAATGCAAGTTATGGAGGGGTGACACAAACTAATTATTACTATTCAGGATTTAATTCATACTTCTTTGGCCCATACTTGACACTACCAGCGGGGAGCTTTATCACGGATTACGCAATGCAAGGTTTTACGCAATACAACCCCACCAATGCAACAGAACTCCGATTATCCATCGGGGTGCATGACAACAACGGTCAGGAAAATACATCATGGGCATACTACAAGGCATACTTGTATGTATATGATGGTAACAAGCTCACGTTAGGGAGCTATGCCGGAGACACGGTTTCCCACTCCGCAGGTCAATATAAACAGGGAGTATGGTATCACTTTCCGTTTTCATGGGCCTACAATGTATCAAGCATTACGGAATTTTATGGAGACCACCTAAATGTTGGAGCAGGAGCTGAAAATTTTTATAATTTCACTTTGAACACTGAAAATGTGTATCAAACGTCAATCATACCTATGGAAAATATGCCCTCCTTCTCCATCGGCACAGGAACAACGAATGCAGCCAACTCCTCAAATATTCTCTACTGGGGATATGACACATTCAGAAACGACCCTTCCAACCTTTCGGCAGGCCAATATACCTACAAGATTCCTGATTCATTCAACAAAGATTACATGACCGTCTATTATCCTCTTTCTTGGAGTTTTGACTATGCATCGTGGACTAACTATGTCCAGGGAACAATTGGAGGACAAGGTAATTACATCACATTCCTGAACATTACCAACATAACCACGGTAGGTGTGACTTTCAACGAGCCCATAACTATAGGACGCCCATTGGGAACTTTAAGTATCGGAGCGGAGCCAACAGTCGCATTTGATGGTAACGGATTTTTCAATCTCCCTAGTGGACTGATACATTGGAAAGCAAATGGCATACCTGTTAACCCGTCAGGACTATCTGTCGTGGTTGGCAAACAGGTGAACCTCACAGCTTACGGATTCGGAAACATACCATTGGAAATAAGCCAGGATGGGCATGTATTTGATAATTATACCCTTTACACGCCAACACTCTATATCTCCTATCTTCCAGTTTATGTTAACATTACAAGCATACAGCTTACGAACCTGAATAGCACGGATGAAGTTCAGGTCGTAGCAAAGAATTTACAGGGAATACAGCAGGACCAGGTTCTCCTTTCCCCATACGGAAGTGGTGCCTCATCGGCAACAATCTACCTCCCAAGTGGTTCCTATTCCTTCTACTACACTGAGCTTAATTATACGACTGGGTCGGTGATTAATAATGCCATTTCCACTTCAACGCAGAATATCAACGGCATGTATTGGGTCATGATAAGTGGTTTCACCATCTTCCAGCTCGGGAACCAGCTTACATTCACAAACACATCTATACAGAACGCCATACAAACATTGAGTGTAATTATATCACTTAATGATTCTGCAATCAAGAACCTCACATTGGGGGTGGAGTTAAATCTCTCTGCGACAAACAGCAGTATTCAGAATGTTCTTACAACCATTCTTGTAAACCAGACTTTCATGCAGGACAGCATTAACAACGTCAATACTTCTCTACAATCAAGATTTGACACAACGAACTCAATCATAACTATGTTTCAGTCCAACATAACGGTTCTGGATACCTATGTCAATAACACTGTGAATACAATCAACAATTTGACAGTGAAGGTGAATACCAATCTTACAACAGCAAATTCGATAATACAAGAGATAAAGCTAATTGAGCAGACAAATTTCACGTCGTTAAACAGCACAATAAAAAACAATTTCTTGAAAGTGCTTTCAAATCAGAATTTCTTCAATACTACGATCGGGAACCTCAACCTCTCGATACAGGCCAGGCTGAAGTTCTACTACTCCCAGGTGGACCTGGCCATATACAATGTCAGCGTCAAACAGAAATATACTGATACTCTGGTAAATACGAGTGCGTATCGGCTCATCCTCGGGTCTCCGCATGTTTATGGATCCAAGTATGTGTATCCTGTTTATGTGGTCCAGGAGAATTCCTCTCTTCCAGCCTCTCTCAACGTCTCGAGGCAGGCAGCATCGAACCTGAACGTCACTTACCTGGAGCAGGGGGCCGTGAATGAAAAGCACTCTATCTCAAATCTTACAGTAGGATTCTTTGACCTGATCCTGAACATTACTTCGCTGCAGAAGCAGCAAATTAAAAATGGGTCCTTCTTTGCCCTTACCTCGCCATTCACCCAGGGAAGCATTGCAAATGTTGCGTCCGGGGAGATAAAGGCATCCAACCTGCCGGCAGCTACCCTGACATGGTACGAGAAATACCTGGGCTTCAAGTCTCTTCCCCCCGGGTCGGCGTGGGGTGATTTCACATGGCTTCTCCTCTCTCTTCCCGGAGTTATGAGTGCCGGGATCCTCGGGGCAGTCATCGCACTCTATTACCTGCGAAAGTTCTACGTTGATATAAGGTACGAGCGGGACCGCAATGCCAAGGAGGAAGAGAGGGAAGAAAGGGAGGCAAGGATGTCGAGGGATATTTCAGACATGAAGAAGGCAATTGAAAAAATGGGCGGCAAGTCCGCAAAAGGAGCGTGATAAAAACGAATATAATAGGATATCCGGTAGGAGTGTCAGTGATGATACTCGTTTTGATAGCCATTGTGATAGGGGGACTCTACCTCTTTTCGGCCGTGGTGACTCACGTAAAGGTCATAAGGCTGAGTGCCTCGGAAGCAATACTGATGAGCATGGTGACGAGCATGTTCGCCATGATGTTTGCATTCCTGGTGAGCGGGGAAGCTTTATTCGCGTTCATTGTGTTTTTCGTTTTCCTGCTTTTTACGGTCCTCCTATTCTGGAAGAGGGCCAACAGATGGTGGCTGATGCACGAAATGGAGAAGGTAAATTCCAGGAGCATCCAGAAGGAAAGGCTTGATAGAGGAGGTGGTCCGTAATGCCAAGACCTTACAACTCGCCTTCCAAGGATGTCGAGGTGAAGCTCGAAGGTCCTGATACCAGGTATGAGTACTGGGAAGGTGCCCCCTTTGGCGTTGATTTCAGGATATTGAGATGGGCAGAGATAATCGATCCTGACACCGAAGAGGGAGAAGAGAAGCTGGCCCTCCAGAGCATTACCGGAGGGGACGACTTCAGGCTCGCCAGGGCCGATCCAGAGACAGAGAGGAGGTTCAAAGTCGGGACAGAGAGAGCGTCCGCAGCGCTTACGATAGAGAAGGCCACTGAAGACAGGCTGATCAGGATCGACATGCTGAGAGATGAATATAACAGGCTGGCAGAAAGGTTCCCCGAAGAGAGATATAGCTTCGAACAGAAGCTGATGGAGCTCGACGACACAGAGGCGATCAGCACGGAAAATGCCGAGAAGAATTACGATGATCTTCTCACCCTCCTGAACGCTGATTTCTTCGCCAAGCTGCAGGCCTCCGCTGACGAGGCAAACAGGAATTTCAGGGTCTACGAGAAGAAAACGGCGGAGTTCACCTTCAAGACGACCGAGGAGAAGATACAGGACTTTTTGAAGGATGAGCTATGACTGATGAAAATGACCAGGAATTCCAGACTACGAGCATCATATCGCGGCTGAACAGGAAACAGGCCCTGTGTGACGCCGAGAGGGCCGTCTTTTCCAGGCACGGGAAACACAGGGCTTTTTACTGCCTGGATTTTGAGGGCCAGGTCAGAAAGTCGATGAAGCTGTCAGGAAAAGCGTACAGCGAGATGATCCGCAGGCTGGACGAGATAGACGGGAAGTTTGGACACGGATTGCACCCCAAGCTCAGGACCCCTCCGGAGAAGGTGACGAAAGACGAGCTCGAGGCGAGATATGAAGTGGTGACGGAATATCAAAGCGAGACGGGCTATACCAGCATACCAAGAAAAGGAGGCACGCCTGTTCCGGTGATCAAGATGAGCGAGGAAAACCCCTTCTTCTGGCTTCGTCTGCTGATAGCAAAGAGAATAGAGAACATCAAGAACTGCATCATACTGTTCGTCGGGGACACGGGATCTGCCAAGACGTACAGCAGCATCGACCTTGCTAGGGACCTTGCCAGGTTTTTTGGGACGTTCTTCGACCTTGAAGGGGTGTGCATGGACGAGGAGAGCTTCTTCAACAGGATGGGAGAGGAGGAAGAGAACGTCGTCGGGAGAGTCACTGTTGCAGACGATATGAGCCAGTGGGCGAACTCCCGAGAATATGGCGGTGATATCAACATCCTCCTGGCAAAAATGTTCGACATATTCAGGTCCCGGGGGGAAATCATAATCCTCACCACACCCAAGGAGACCAAGATAGACAAGAGCATCAGGGAGAATATCCACATCTATCTCGTTGCTCCCGACAAAGAACAGCAGGGCCTGTTCCTGCCCGGCAATCCCCTCTTTGATGAAAAGGGGAAGATAAAGGATATTAAATATTATAAATTCGAAGGAGAGGAAGTCTTCGGTTCCGAAGGGGCCAAATGGGAGGACCTGACTCTTTCACTTGACTCGGTCAGGTTTCCCTTCCTTGGCATGAGGGAGATGAACGAAAGGGCCATGGAAACCTATGAGAAGAGGTACAAGAGGCCTCCGCAGAAGGGAAGAGATTTCTACGGGAGGCCCTGGCCTGTGGATCCTTTTCTAAGGTCATACGAACTGAAGAAGAAAAGGGAATTCGGCGAAGCTATCAAGGAGGGGAAAAAGCTCATGGAGCTAACCAGGAAGAAAAAGGAGCTGGAGAGGCTCAAGATCGATGAACAAATGGCAGACCTTGAATGGAAAAAAGAGATGAAAGAGAGAAAGAAGAAGGACCAGGAGGACCAGCTCGCACTCAAGGAAGCAAAAAGGCAGGCCGAATACGAAAAAATGAACAGGAGGGGCAGACTACTCTGTCCTCACTGCGGGAACATCTACGACTTCGAGGGAAAGGGTGATAAAAAGGGCTATACAAAGTGTAGAGGATGCAGGAAAGACTTCAAGGTGGCAGACAATAAAATGCCCGAGTTCAGGGGAGATTGAATTCCGACATGTCGAAAAGGGGACGTCGTCTGCCTGCTTGCTTCCTGAACGGTCGGGAAAATATTCCCGTTATTCCGACATTCAGCTTTCTTGCCTTATGGTCGCTTTCTTCCAAGGGCCCTAAATTGTATCAATACTGCCCGCACTCGAACGCATGGGGCGGTGAGATCTGACCTTCCCCGGGTTCCTGCCGGACCTTCTCTCGGTCTTCTCTCACCCCCTTCTCCTTCTCTTAGCTGCAGCTGCTGCTTCATGGATCCTTTTATTCCGTCCTGCCCTCCGGACGATTCCGCTTGGTTTCGTGGCCTTCATTCTAAGTCTGGCCGTAGAATACTATCTAATTCCCCTGGGAATTTTTTATGAACTTCTCATTGCAGCTCCCCTGGTAGAGGAGAGCATGAAGTTTCTCCTGAACCGGAAGAAAAACTTTGCAGGAGGGCTTTCCGTCGGACTGGGGTTCTCGATCCTGGAGAATGCGTCATACTTCATTCTGTTCCACAGCACTCCTTTTTTCCTTGAGGTCCTCATCGTCAGGTCCCTTTCCGACGTGGCGATGCATTCTTTCAATACAGGCCTTTCATCATTCTCCTGGAGAGGACGGGGAATATTGAAGTTCGGCCTTCCAGCTGCCATGGGAATCCATGCTGCATTCAATTTCTGCGCAGTGGATTTTGCATCCGAAACCAGCATGTATATCTCATTAACACTGTGGACCATCACTCTGATCTCACTCCTGGTGGTCCTTAAAAAAGGGTCCTTCTCCCGGAGACCCTTTTCGGAACATATACCTCCCCTCTTGGACTGAAAAACGATCTTTTCCAGGAAGATCTCCTGCAGATTCTGATACCGGAACCTGGGGGTGAGCACAAGGGTTATAACTCACACACACAAATCCTCGATTGTGAGCCACCAGCCAGGAGTCCAATTAAAGATCCAAAAGAGGCAACAGCAAGGGAGGGGAAATTCTGGCAAGCGCTACGTTCAATGCCCTAACTGCAAAGAGTACTATGTAAGGTCCATGTACATTCCGGTCCGGAGTCACCAGGGTAAAATGAAATGGATCAAGATCGGAGTTTACTGTGAGGGTTGCGGTATGACCTGGACGGAGAGAAGGAAAGAGCATGAGATTTCTCACGGCATTGATGTTTCGGATTATCCCTTTTGACCTCTCATCGTCATTTTACATTTGTATAGAAATGTCAAATGTAATCAGTGAGATCTCATTTTGCTTAAATACCGACAACGTAATATTTAATTATTGATTTTACTGAATAGAAGAAATGTCAAATATAGAAAGATACAGCTATAATATGCCCAGGGTGACTGATGAGGTTCCGGAACATATCACCAAAGAAGAGTACGAAGAGATGAGATCCTGGATACTAACCCACGGAAGAAACGGGCAGAGAAATCACCTGGTGCTTCACCTCCTCTGGTTCACCGGAGGCAGGGTCTCAGACGTCGCAGCTCTCAAAGTCAAAGATTTTAATTTTGCCAAGAGAACCGTTACGCTGACAATCAAGAAAAGTGCCAGGAAACCCTCAAAGAAGTTTCCGAAGGGACGTAAGGCCAGAAAGAATGAGCTGCCGCTCCTGGGAGATCTCGGAATGGAAGTAATGTCGTATATCAAGGCCCGAAACTTGGATGAAGACGATTATATTGTCCAGGGAAGAGATAAGAAAAAGCCCCTCACAAGACAGCAGATCTACAATATAACTGAAAATGCGGGAATGGGAGCAATAGGAAGGTGGGTCCATCCACATATGTTCAGGCATGGGACTGCAATGCAGCTTCTTAATTCGGGAAGGAATACCTACGAGATCCAAGCATGGATGGCCCACTCTTCCCCTCAAGTGACATTCAACACTTACGCAAGGGTGACTACCGAAATGAAAAGGAAAGCTGCGGAGGAGTCTGGAATTGAGTAGAAAGACGAGATATGATTTCTACATTTCTGGAATCATACTTACGCCGTAGTGTGCTGCAACTCCAACAGCTATCAATGCTGCGAAAACGAAGTAGGTAAGAACGTGAGGTATTCCTAAACTTTGCAACGAATTAGACAAGTCAATAATTTTTTGAACTGAAGAGGCTAAGTTTCCTAAAATACCTATTAATCCAACGATCCATGGTAGAGCTGCAGGAAAGTGTAGTAATTTTTCGTAACCCATATTCTACCATGAAGTTTCATCCCATGGGGGCGAATGTTTGCCGCAGCTTGGCTGAATAAATCGGCAGTTTCCTTGTCTTCTTTTGAATGGCATAGAAAAGCTCCGCTTCTCTTCTCTCTGTTTGTCAAAACGTTTCACTCACAATCATTATATACTTTCATGGTATATACACTTAAGAGGTATATAGATGTTTGAATTAACAGAGATAAAGAAAAATGGAAAGACGTATGTGCATAATCCGGTAAATCATGGATACTATGGAGTGAGGGTATCTCCCGGTTCCGAAAACGACAATACTATGGAGGGGATAGGAATACATTGGGAATATCTCCAATATGCAAAGCCGTCCCCGCTTGTCGCCGAACTAAGGTCATTGATACATGAGTTTAGACAGCTAGAAGAACCAAAGGAGACTGAGGCCACGGTTGAAAGGCCAATAAAATCAGTAAATGAACCTTGCCCAAAATGCCACACCTACTGCTATGGAGACTGTGAGGCATACTAATGCAAATAAAATCCTATTGCACTCAAAACGAGGGAGACTGCAAAACCTGTAGCCTTGTCAGTTATGGAAGAGACTGTCGCAATGTAATATTAGAGGATGATGATAAAATGGATCCAATCGAGGAGATCTCTCCCGGCATTTTTCTGCATACCTGTCTCAGATGCAAGCACACTTGGAGCAGCCGGAAGGAGAAACCTGATGTATGCAGCAAGTGCAAATCCCCATACTGGTCCATACCGAAAGGGCAGAAGATGGGACCCAAATCCCGTTGAATTTTTCATGGTTTGATTGGGTCTACCCGAAAGGGCAAACCTGATCGGGGAAACAATATTCCCTCAGGAGGACTGATTGAAAAAGAAGCTTCTCTTTCACTTCCACATACAGGTTGTTTGTTTCCATCTATTATCTCCTCTGCTTCTTATTTCATATTCCCCTTTTCTTTCTGAAGTTGCACCATTTCCTGAACATCAGGGAGAGTCCAGGCAAATTGTGTATGGATGCATTCATAGGCCTCGTGGAACTCACACCAGAGTCTCATTATGCCGCTGCCATTCAGCTTGACATAAACGTTGATTACCTGCTGCCTGCCATTCTTTTCCTCGCCAACAGTGATGTGATCCAGGAATACGTTCACGTGGTAAAGTAAGGAAAGGCCTTTCATATCTTCCTCAAACCTTTTGGCAAAATCTCTGGCCTCCTTTTCAGAGACCTCGATAGGTTTGACACCTGATGCTATATCATCCGCCTTCCTGAGCTGTTCAGCGACAGCACGGCCTTTGGTAGTAAGCGAGACATAGAACGTTCTCCTAACTATTTTTTCTTCTCTTATGTTGATTAAATCCAGCGACTGTAGTGTTTCCAAATGCTTATCAAGAGAATATGAATTAGAAACTATTCTAAGAAGCGATGTCTTAACCACTTCTTCTTTTTCATCGAGGAGAGCCAGTAGAATCTTCTGCGCTCGCTCCGAAATGTAGCCATCAAATCTTGTCAATATTTAACATGAACAATAATTCATCTAATGATACTATGTATTATTACATTCTACATTGTGTAAAAAATATTATATAGTTATACGTTTTACACATGGTTGAAGATAAATGACTGAAATAGTCAAGACTGTAAAAGTAACCGTGACTGACCATTCAAAATTGCGAAGAATAAGACATGAGTTTGAAGTAGACACTTTTCCAGAAGCTATTTCAAAGTTGATAGAAGAGCACGAGGCCAAGACGAGAAAAGAAGCGGAGGCAATAAAAGCATGAAATTGACAAAAATAAGAATGGGAAGATTGGTGAGTCTTCCAGGCTACGAGAATTTTAGAGTGGAGCTGGAAGGAGACATAGAGGAAGGAGAGGCACTGGAACAAGCTGTTTTGGAGCTTTCAGTAGAGCTCAATGACACCATAAAAAGCAGAAATGCACAATGGAACCCGGCTGACCAGTACTATCAGGAAAGGCTACTGTCTGTAAGAAAGGAGATCATAGAGGCGGAGAGCAGAACGGATAGGTTACTAACTCAGATAAGAGGCCTTGAGTCGTTCGTCGAGGAAAACAAGCATATCAAGTGCCCGCACTGCGGTTCCGAAAACATTGAGGTGACTTCTGAGTACAGCGCTTCCAATGAATACGTCTGCATGAGCTGCGAAAAGAGCTTCGAGATACCCACAGGGACGTTGATCTGATGTTCGCAGCCGAAGAAGTCGACAGGGCAAATGAAGCGAAGTTCTGCTCGCACGAGGGCTGCCTGCGTGAGGTAAGGATTGAAGTACCCGGTAAAGGAGAAAGCTGGTGTGCGGTCCACGCCGTTCTTGATTTCTTCGGGTATGAAAATCTCGAGGAATACGTCGAAGATCTTGCAGACGAAGTGTGCCTCCTGGAGAGAAGCGACAGAAAAGAATGCGAAAAAAAAGGAGACAGGTTAGTTTTTCCGCACATAGTATGTGAAGATCACAGGAAGGATCTGCTTAACGAAAAACAGGAGACTGAATAAAATGAAAAATGAGGGAAACGACGAAGTAAACCCTCAGCCCATAAGCAGGGCTGAGAATAAGAAGTTATCGAAGCTCCGCAGGATACTCGAGGAGATCGACAGCATAGAGGGCCAGGCCTCGGAGTTGAGGGCGTTCTACCTCGCACACAGGGAAAACGATTACGCAAGGTCAGCGCTGAGAATGGCGACGAGAAGGCTGGCCAGGCTCAGGGAAAGGAAAGGAAGGCTAGAAGTGAAGATAGGAGCAGTGCCGGTCGAAGAGATAGAGGTGGCCATAGAATGAGGATCGAAACGCTGGCGAACGCCATAATGAACGCACATCTCGAAAAGAACATCGAGATGGACAGGCTCTCTTCCATGGAGATAGCTGAGAAGGTCCTTGCTCACTTCGGGTACGGCAATTTCTGCCTTGGCAACAGCCTGATGCCTGACGAAAGAGAACTGTTCTACCAGCTGGAAGACCTGGGGATAACGAAGTCAAGTTCGAGAGTGGAGGCGCTGGCACTGGCAAAGAGCAACAGGTACCACGCAGCGGAATGGAGAGTTTTCCAGTGGGAGCTCAATGAGAAGAGGATCATGGAACTGCAGCATGTGGTTTTCCTAAAGGAGGCGAACGAGCTTGGGGCACTATATTCTGGAATACCGGAGGCAGCTTTTATTCCCGGATTGGAGTTGAAGGAAAAGGATCTCCAGGAAGCGATCAGGCCGAGAATCGAGAAGAAATATGTCGCTGTCAGGGAAGGCCCTGCCGTCGAAGCTGCAGCTCCGATCCAGGGAGGAAGCAGGGGAGAAACAGCCGGAAAGGTAAAGGCGCTCCTTTCTCAGGGAAAGTCTAACAAGGAAATCGCTAAGGAACTGGGATTGACGGCAGCCAGCGTGAGTTACCACGTACAGAAGATAGACCCCTCAAAAATAAAAGGAAAAAGAGGAAAGAGAGAGCCAAGGAAGGAGGAGGCTGAAGGGGAGAAGGTCAGGAGAGAGGAGCTCGAGGAGCAAAACAGGAAGATCTTCTCTGAGCTGAAAGCTGCCAGGGAAGAAGTGACAACCATGAGAAAGAAGAACGATGCGCTGGCTGATGAAAACATAAGGCTCAAGAAGGCTGGAACAAAGGAAAACGGGTCTGGAATCAAGCTCAACATTGAAGTCCCGGAAGGCTTTTTGAAGAACCTTTTAAGAAAACTGGAGGTGGACTGAATTGTGCTTCCAGTACTGTGGATCCGGCAGCAGCTGCGAGTGCGAGTCTGAGTGGATTGACAGGAACTATAACGGAGACTCATTCTGCCAGGCGTGCGGCCATAGCCTCGTGGAAGCATACCGGGGCCAGGCGCTCGTTGGAAAGGAGATGAACGCCAATGTCTGATAGAATGTCGTTCAGTACAAAGGATCTCATCCCGCTGGAAAGTGACACTCTTTTCAGGACCTCTCCCGATGCCGGAGTGCCTGAATGTCTATGCTCAAGATGCGGAAAACAGATCCTCGAGGGAGGATTCCCGATCAGGCTTTTTGTCAACGGAGGAAAAGACGGAGAGTACAGATACCATCCTGGATGCCTTAATGCAAAACGAGAGGGGGTATCATGAGCGGCCGCCTTAAAAGAAGATATCTCATGGATCCGGACCTACAGCTGAAGGATGCGGTCATTTTCATCATAGACAAGTCTCCTGGATGCGTCTCCCGTGGGGTGGCAAGGAGGCTTTACAGTTACGGCTACACAAGCCGCCTGGACACGGGCTTCACCCTGGAGGTGTCGAAGTGCCTCAGGGATCTGGCAGCCCAGGGAAAGGTTGTCAAGGACGAGAGGGTGAGAGAAAGCCACTGGTGGCCAGAAGGAACAGAAGTGTCTCCGGAAGGTGTGCTCTGATGCAAAGGAGTGGGGTATGGAGAGACTATGCAGCAATGTATGGCCACGAAATAATGGACCGGCACAGGTCCAGATGGTACAGGAGCAACACTCACAGGCCCGTGAGCACAGAAGAGATAGAAAATTTCATGAAGGAGGCGCTGAACGATGCCCGTTAAGACAATGAAGGAAGTCTACGAGTCAAAGGACCACCTCTTTGGAAAGGGATCGGGGATATGTGCAAAATGCGGAGTATCGATAAGCGCGTCGAGGGACACCGAATGTGTGGTAATCGGGGAAGAAAGCCTGGGAAAAAGAGGTGTTGTCGCTTGAAGCTTTCGATCAGAGAGGAAAGAAGGTTATTGAGGAATTACAAGCAGTCACTTTCGAAGGAGCCTCCAGGAAGAGCATACAGGAACAGGGGCCAGCTAGGAGGTGTCATCCCATGGAAGGCGTGATCTTCGACTTTGTTTCTGTCGACAGGCGGGATATTGTCCTTGAGGCAATAAGGGACCATCCGGGGATAACCGCAGTAGAGATCGCCGAGCTGACAGGGATAAGGAATGAAAAGGTGAGGCAGATAGCACGCTCCCTCGAAAAGTACAATCTGATGGAGATAAGGCTGAGAGACAGGAGAGATGCCAAGAGGAACAGAAGGGCACTGACAGACTACTGGCCAGCGGAGAAAAAGGAGACTGAGTGAAATGGTGAAATATATTAAAACACAATGGCAAATCCTCTGCAAAGATGGAACTAGGCGAAGGCACACTATCGCATGGATGTATCCCGAATCGGAAGAAAAAGAAAACTCGCAGATTAAAGCGGTTCTATCCGATGCAGATAAAGAATTTCCAGAATGTTCACCGCACACAATCAGGGAGGTATCATAAATGAATTGCTCGGAATGTGGCGCCCCCTGTCGCTTAGATGACATAGACGGCATAATGGACTGGTTCTGTACGAAATGTGACTGGAGTACATTGCTTAAGGAGGACTGATTGAAAATGAAAACATACTACTGGCACATCCATCACTTAGTGATTGCAGAGCCTACAGAGGATATCGAGGAACGAAAGGAATATGTGAGAGATTTCAAGCCTACAAATCAGGTTTCGATACGTCTCAGGCTGATGACGCCCGTCAAGGATCAAGACACAGTTGGCAAAGCCCGGAAAGAATACAATGCAATCAGGGGCAAGACCCGGAAAGAATACGAGGCAATCGCTGATAAAGCCTGGAAGGAATACGACGCAATTTGTGACAAAGCCCGGAAAGAATACGAGGCAATCGAAGGTAAAGCCTGGGAGGAATACGAGGCAACCGAAGGTATAGCCTGGAAAGAATACGAGGCAATCACGGGCAAAGCCTACGAAGAATACGAGGCAATCACGGGCAAAGCCTGGAAGGAATTCGATGCAATCACGGGCAAGGCCTACCAAGAATACGACGCAATCGTAGGCAAATCCCTGGAAGAATACAACGCAAATTTGGATATCTTGCATCAGGAAGAGCATCCTGACTGTCCCTGGAACGGCAAGACCATATTTCCTGTAAAGAGGACTGATTGAAATGACAATGACCTGGAAAGATGAGGATGAGAGCTGCCCTAACCAGGAATGCAGGTCCGCATCCACCAACTGTGAGGACAAGGGAGATCACAAGGAATGCGTTTGCTACAGATGCAAGGGAGAATTTGAAATATTACAGATGAGGAGGAATTAAGTTGGATAATGAAGAAGTAAGAATAGAAAGGCTCGACGGGGTAGTTCCTAAACTGCCGGAATATCAGATCTGGCTGAGAAGGAACAACTACAGGCCTGCGTCAGTAAAGTCAATGGTCAGGAGCGTGAAGTTCATCACCTGGTTCCTTGACCCGTTAGAGTTCGGCCTGGAGGATATCTTCAACTTCATCGATGAAAGAGAGGGCAAATGCAGCCTGAAGACTACACAGGGACACCTCAACGCATTGAGGGCATTCTCGAAGGCGTTCAGCCTTGGTAATGAGGTTCCGTCTCTTCCTGCACCCAAGTCAAGGCCAAGAGACATTCCGACAGATGAACAGGTGGAGTGTTTTTTCAAGGGTGCAGAAAAATGGCCGAGTGCAGCCCTCAGGCTCAGATATCTAATATGGGTCAAACTGGCTGCGTATTGCGGCCTCAGAGTTTCGGAGATCTCGAAGACCAATCTCAAAGATATCCAGGGAGATCTCCTCTTCGTGCACAGTTCAAAGAGGGAAGACGACAGGTACGTCCCCATCCCGAAGCACCTTCAGAAAGACCTCGAGAAGTACGTCAAGATCCACAGGCCTGACGCGCCTAATGAGATCTCCCTGTTCCTGACAGAGCAGATAGTTCGTCACCGTCTCGTACTTAAAAGACCGACGTCGGATTTCATCAGAAATAAGATCAGGGAAACTGGAAAGAGAGGGGGAGCTGTAGGCGTTGCACCCCACGCTCTGCGACACTGGTACGCAACCAAACTTCTCAATGGAAGGGTTCGCGGTCACGGCATGGATACTCGCAAGATACAAGTGCTGTTAGGTCACAAAAGCATAGCGTCTACGCAGATTTACACGCACATGACAAGTCTTGAGGCATCAAAAGAGCTGAAGGAGCGCTGGGGTGATTTTTTCCTGACTCGTGAGGAAAACTCACGGGTTCGAGAGGGTTGCGAGCGCGTTCATTTTGAGCGCGAGGAGGGGCTTCTGCCTCAAACGATGCGCTTTGGCTTTTACTTAACAGAGGTGGCCGCAATTGCAGTCCCTTGCTGAGTCGAAGATATACAATGAAGCATCCGAGCATGGTGTTTCTGGAGCTCAGACGGAAGAGCTGATATCTGTTTTCAGGAAAGAGTATAAGAAAGATCCTCAGGAGTTCAGCGAATTATTAGGTGTGCTGCTTTGACCTCCGATCTCGACATCAAGATCTCATTCCTGGACGAATGGATCCAGGAGGTCAAGAGGGGAATCAAGATCCTGTCTCCTCAAACAAAGATTCCGACGGATGCCAGGCCTATTGAAATCATACAGGCCAAGACCAGGCGTGACCAAAGGCAGGGCCAGATAGAGCTTCTTGGAAACCTGGAAGGGAAGAAGGACCAGCTGGTGAGGCAGAGAGACGGGATCTACTCTCACAGCTCAGAAGGCCAGCGCATTTTGGCGGAGGTGGCTGTTTGAAGGACCTTCTCATAATTTCATGCTCCAAGACGAAAAGGCCTCTTCAAGACGTCCCGGCCATGGACCTGTATGACGGGTCCGTCTACAAGGTCATAAAGAAGGCAAAACCAGAGGATCTGGACATACTTATCGTATCAGCGAAGTACGGGCTCCTCAGGCCGGAGGACCATATATCATATTATGACCAGGTTATGACTTTCGCCAGGTCAGAGGAGCTGCAAAGTGAAGTTTCAGAAGGCATAAGGAAGGCGATTTCAGAGAACAGTTATCGGAGAATTTTCGTCAACCTTGGAGAGATGTATATGCTCACCCTGGGGAGAGATCTCGTTGAAAATATAGACTGGAACCAAAACTCGATTTTCGCTTCAGGGCCTTTCGGAAAGTGCCTGCAGCAATTGAAATCATTTCTTGAAAACAGGGAGGAAGGAGGCAAATGAAATTAATAATTTTTGAAAAGGGCATAAAGGCAGCAACAGATACCAAGAAAATAGGCTCTGCCGTGGGTTCTGTGAATTTCCTTAATAATTTTTTAAAGGGTATACAGGGATGTGCAGCTCGTAGAACCCCGCAAAATAAAGGAAG
>OFHJ01000186.1_pt1 | contig 26243 bp, 22 predicted proteins | sample 1522001 | NCBI WGS metagenome assembly OFHJ01 (sample SAMEA2464838, study PRJEB22497) | soil metagenome | biome: Grassland; feature: Farmland; material: Clay | place: Australia | collected 2013-02-01 | depth 1.2 m | reverse complement strand
GGCCCGCCGCTCGGCCTCGCCCAGCAGCGAACCGTGCGCTCCTACGAGCTCACACCAGACGCCGGGCTGATCCTCTACACCGACGGCCTCGTCGAGCGACGTGGCGAGTCGCTCGACGAGGCGTTCGCGCTCCTGGTCGAAGCGGCGCGAGGCCTCCACAACGCGAGCCCCTGGGCCACACAGATCGCACGACGGATCGTCGAGCGATTCGGCCAGCCGGCCGACGACGCAGCCATTGTGACCGTTCGGCTTCCCAACGACGCGCCGTGCGAGGCAGGCCTGGCCGCGCCCCGGACGCGCATCGACCTTCGCGCCTTTCTCGACCCGGGCGACCTTCGGTCCCAGCGCGCGATGGCGCTCCTCGAGGAGCTCGCGGTGGCCGCGTACACGGTCGGGCGCCTGGACGAGGCGTTCCAAGCCTTGGAACGGGCGATCAGCTCCTATCGAGAGCTTGGCTCGGAAGCAGCGGTCGGACGTTGCATGCGCATGCGCTCGAGATTCCACTGGTACACGGGCGACGGCGACGCCGCACGCGCGGCGGCTGGACTTCGCGGGCACCGTGCCCGGCTTCTACCAGGCCATGACGGCGCTGGATCAGGCGGCGACCAGGGAACTTGACGACGCAGGCATTGACCGGCGGTTGCGCGAACTGGTCAAGATCCGCGCCTCGCAGCTGAACGGCTGTGCCTACTGCCTTGACATGCACGCCAGGGACGCCCGTGCGGCCGGCGAGACGGAACAGCGGATCTACGCCCTTCCCGGCTGGCGCGATGCGCCGTTCTTCACCGTCCGGGAGCGGGCGGCGCTGGCATTCACCGAATCCGTCACGCTCGTCGCGGACACCCGCGCTCGCGACGCCGGCTACGCGGCGGTCGCGGCGGAATTCAGCCCCGCCGAGATCGCCGCCCTGCTGTCAGTCATCGTCGTGATCAACGCGTGGAACAGGATCGCCACCACCCCCCGCACCTGGGAGCCGGGCAGCTATCAGGAGTGAGACACGCCCGGCGGGACGAGACCTCGCCGGGCCGTGCCTGACCTCAGCCCGCGGCCTCCCCGGCGGCCCGGGCGACATGCCGCAGCAGCAGCGCGGTCGTGACCGGGCCGACGCCGCCGGGGACCGGGGTCAGCGCGGCCATCTCCGCGACCCCCGGGTCGACATCGCCGGCGACCCCGCCGTCGCCGGTCGCGTTCGCGCCGATGTCGATGACGACCGTGCCGGGGGACAGGTGCTCCGGCCCGATCAGGCCCGCGCGGCCCGCGGCCACCACCAGGATCTCCGCCTGCCGCGTCACCGAGGGCAGGTCGGCGGTGCGGGAATGCGCGACCGTGACGGTCGCGTCCCGATCCAGCAGCAGGTGCGTGGCCGACATGCCCACCACCGCCGAACGTCCCACGATCACGGTCCGCCGTCCGCTGATCCGTATTCCGTGATGATCCAGCAGTGCGATGACCGCCTCGGCGACTGCCGGGGCGAACGCGGGCAGGCCGGCCGCGAGGCCGGAAAGCGCGAGCCGCACCGTCTCGGGCGGGCTGACGGCGACGAACAAGCGGATCACGGTCCGGTCTCCTCTCGGCCGGGGCCGGCGCGGGCCCTGCGGCGCTCACTTCTGGCCGAGCAAGCGGCGCACATAGGGCGCAATGCGGCGGACGATCACGGCCACGCCCTTGGCGTTCGGATGTATGCCATCTTTTTGATTCAGTTCGGGCTTGAAGGCGACGCCGGCAAGAAAGAACGGGTAATAGACGACCGGATAAGCGCGGGCGAGACGAGGATAGATGCCGTCGAACGCCCGGCAGTAGCGCGGCCCGAGATTGCCCGGCGCCTTCATTCCGGCGAGCAGCACCTTGATCTTGCGTTGCCGCAGCAACTCGAGCATCGCCCGCAGATTGGCCTCGGTCCGCGCCGGATCGAGCCCGCGCAGCGCGTCGTTCGCGCCAAGCTCAAGGATCACGTAGCGTGGATGAACGGCCAAAGCCCAGGCAAGACGGTTGCGGCCGTCCTCGGTGGTATCGCCGGCGACACCGCCGTTGACCACCCGCGCGTCGCTGCCCTCCCGGCGCAGAAAGGCCTGAAGTTGCGCCGGAAACGACTGCCCCGGAGCGAGCCCGTACCCCGAGGTCAAACTGTCGCCAAAGGCCAGGATAACCGGCATCGTTTCGGCCCCCGCCGGGGCATTCCACAAAAAGCCACAAAGCGCGACAATAAGAACTGCCGCGTTGACAAGCCGGAGGAGATGGCCATAACGGCTCAATCGGTAGCGGGAACAGTACATGGCGCGTAACAGCAATTTCCACGACGGCAGCGAGGAGGCGATGGTTCTTCTCGAGGACGTGCACCTCACTCTGCTGAGCAGTGCCGGGGCCGTCAACATCCTCCGCGGCCTCAATCTCAAGGTCGCGGCCGGCGAGACGGTCGGCGTGGTCGGCCCCTCGGGCTCCGGCAAGTCGACCATGGTTTCGGTCATCGCCGGGCTCGAGCCGGCCAATTCCGGCACCGTGCGGGTCGCCGGCGTCGATCTCGCCGCACTCGACGAGGATCAGCTGGCGCGCTTCCGGCGCGAGAACCTCGGCATCGTGTTCCAATCCTTCCACCTCGTCCCGACCATGACGGTGCTGGAAAACGTGGCCCTGCCCTTGGAGCTCGACGGCCGTCGCGACGCCTTCGCCCGTGCCGAGGCCGAACTCGCCGAAGTCGGGCTCGCGAACCGGCTCGGCCATTATCCGGCGGAGCTGTCCGGCGGCGAGCAGCAACGCGTCGCCCTCGCCCGCGCCGTCGTCGCCGAGCCGCGCCTGCTGCTCGCCGACGAGCCGACCGGCAATCTCGATCGCGAAACCGGGCGACAGGTGATCGACCTCCTCTTCGCCCTGCAGCGCCAGCATGGCACGACCCTGGTGCTTATCACCCACGATGCCGCGATCGCCGCCCGCTGCAACCGCGTCGTCCATCTCGACGACGGTCAGGCGAGCGACGCGGAGCCCGCGCCAAGCGGATCCGAGTCCCAGCTTGCCTAGGCTCACGCTCGCCTGGCGTCTGGCCCGCCGCGAGTTCGACCACGGCCTCGTCGGCTTCCGCGTCTTTTTGATCTGCCTCGCCCTCGGCGTCGCGGCCATCGCCGGCGTCGGCTCGACCGCCAAGGCGCTGTTGCGCGGCCTCGAGGACAACGGCCGCGCGATCCTCGGCGGCGATGTCGAGGCGCGCCTCGTGCATCGTGAGGCGAATCCCAAGGCGCTCGCTTGGATGGCGGCGCGCGGCGAGGTTTCCACCGTCGCCGAAATGCCGGCGATGGCCGCCGAAAGCACCAAGGCCAAACACATCCTGATCGAACTCAAAGCCGTCGACGGGAAGTACCCGCTCTATGGCGCGGTCGCGCTCAAGCCGAAGGCGAAACTCGCCGCCGCCCTGGCTGAAAGCGGCGGCCGCTACGGCGCCGTGGTCGGCCCCTCGGTCCTCGGCCGGCTCGACCTCAAGGTTGGCGACGCGCTGAAAATCGGCGACGAGGTTTACCAGATCCGCGGCATCATCGCCCGCGAACCCGACGCCGTCGGCGGCCGGCTCGCGCTCGGACCGAGCGTCATCGTGGCGCTGCCGAGCCTGGCCGCCACCAAGCTGATCAATCCCGCGAGCCTGGTCCATTGGGACTATCGCATCCGCCTGCCGCAAAGCGCCTCGGCCGCGGCCTTCGCCGCGGCCCTTGAGCACGCCTTTCCGGACGCCGGATGGGAAGTCCGTACCTTCCAGAACGGCGCCCCCGGCACCAAGAGCTGGATCGATCGCGCGACGCGGTTCTTCATCCTGGTCGGCCTGACCATGCTGTTGATCGGCGGCGTCGGCGTCGGCAACGCGGTCGAGACCTATCTCGAGCGGCGCACCGTCACCATCGCGATCCTGAAATCCCTCGGCGCCTCGAGCCGGCTGATCTTCGAGATCTACCTGCTGCAGGTCCTGGCGCTGGCCGTGATCGGGATCGCGATCGGCCTCGTCGTCGGCGCCGCCTTGCCGTTCGGCATCACCGCCTTGCCGACCGACTGGCTGCCGGCGCCGGCCCATATCGGGCTTTATCCCCTGCCCATGGTCGAGGCCGCCGCCTGTGGCTTCCTGGTGGCGCTGGCGTTCGCGCTTTGGCCGCTGGCCCGCATCCGCGACGTGTCGGCCGGACAATTGTTCCGCGACTTGATCGCGCCGGCCCGCAACTGGCCGAGCCTGCCGATCATCGCCATCGTCGCGGCCTTGACCGCGGCCCTCGCCGGGCTCGCGGTGCTGAGCGCCGGCGACAATCGCCTCGCCATCGGATTCATCGTCGCCGTGGCGGGAAGCTTCATCTTGTTCCGCCTGGCCGCGGCCGCATTCTCCGCCCTGCTGCGGCGGCTGCCGCGGGTCAGGCAGCCAGCGCTTCGCATCGCGCTCGCCAACATCTCGCGCCCCGGCGCCGGCACCGGGGCGGTGATGCTTTCGCTCGGCCTCGGCTTCGCGTTGCTGGTCGCCGTCGCGCTGATCCAGGGCAACCTCGGCGAGGAAGTGCAGAGCCGGCTGCCCAGGGCGGCGCCCTCGCTGTTCTTCATCGATATCCAACCGCAGCAGATCGCCGCCTTCGACAAGGCGCTGCGCGGGACCGCCGGTTTGAGCCGGCTCGAGCAGGTACCGCTTCTGCGCGGCCGCATCATGGCGATCAACGGCAAGCCGGCGAAGGAGAGCGAGACCGCGCCGGACGCCCGCTGGGTGCTCCGCGGCGACCGCGGCCTGACCTATGCCGGCAAGCTGCCGGCGGGCTCCACTCTGGTCGCCGGCCGGTGGTGGCCGGCCGACTACAAGGGACCGCCGTTAGTCTCGGTCGACGCCAACATCGCCAAGGGGCTCGGCCTACACGTCGGTGACACGCTGACGGTGAACGTGCTGGGGCGGAATGTCACGGCGAAGGTCGCGAGCCTCCGCCACATCGATTGGGACTCGCTCGGCATCAATTTCGTCATGGTGTTCTCACCCGGCACCCTGGAACAGGCGCCGCATACCTTCCTCGCCTCGGCCCGCGTGCCGCCGGCGCAGGAAGCCGGCCTCTACAAAGCCGTCGCGGAGGGCTTCGCCAATGTCTCGATCATCAATCTCCGCGACGTCCTGGCGGCGGTCGGGCGGCTGATCTCGGGCATCGGACGCGCCGCCCATGCCGCCGCCGTGATTACCCTGCTGATCGGGGTTCTGGTGCTCGGCAGCACGATCGCAGCGCGCCAACGCCGGCGGCTACGCGAGGCCGCCATTCTCAAGGCGCTGGGCGCGACCCGGGCCGGCGTCCTCGCCGCCCATGCCCTGGAGTACGGCCTGCTCGGCATGGTCACGGCGGTGATCGCCGGCGGGCTCGGTTGGGCCGCCGCGTTCGCGGTGGTGACCCGGCTTTTGCACGCGCCCTGGATTCCGCTGCCGGGCACTCTCGCCGTAACCGCGCTCGGCAGTATCCTGGTGACGGTGATCTGCGGCCTTTTCGGCACTTGGCAGGCGCTCTCGGTGTCGCCGGCGCAAATATTGCGCGAGACCCATTGATTCGGCCGCGGCGGGGGAATAGCGGAAAAGGGTCCGCTTTCCCTTGATTTTACTTGGCCGAAGGCCAATATGGACCGATACGAAGTTTACTTCGAGGTATTTAGGTATGGCATTCGATCCAGAACGACGCGCTTTCGGCGCCCGGCCCTTCGGCGTGGCAGACACCGCCGCCGTCGACGAGGCGCTGCGCGCATACATGCTGCGCGTATACAACATCATGGCCTCTGGCCTGTTGTTGAGCGGCATCGTGGCGGTAGCGCTGGCGCTTTCTCCGACCGCCATGTCGGTGATTTTCGGCTCCGGCCTTGGCATCGTCGCCATGCTCCTGCCGCTCGGCATCCTCATGGCCATGAGCTTCGGCATCAACCGCATGCGGGCGCGCACCGTGGAGATCCTCTATTGGGTCTTCGTGGCGAGCTTCGGACTTTCGCTGTCGACGGTCTTCGTCGTCTACCAACTCGGCAGCGTCGCCGAGGTATTCTTCATCACCGCCGGCACCTTCGGCGCCATGAGCCTCTATGGCTACACCACGGGGCGCGACCTGACCCGCTTCGGCTCGTTCCTGTTCATGGGCCTGATCGGCATCATCATCGCCATGGTGGTGAACCTGTTCGTGCAGAGCGGCGCCTTCAGCTTCCTGATCTCGGTGCTTGGCGTGCTGATCTTCACCGGCTTGACCGCCTACGACACCCAGCGCATCAAGTCGCAGTTCTACGCCTCCGAGCCGGGCGAGATGATGACCAAGCGGGCGGTGATGAGCGCCGTCCAGCTCTATCTCGACTTCATCAACCTGTTCATGTTCCTGCTCAACATCATGGGCCAGCGCCGCTAGACCCGGCGGCGGCCGCGCGGCCGGGGCCGCGAATCGGCCCCCGAGAACTGATCTTAAGCGCCGCAGAATAGAGAAGGCACCCGCGAGGGTGCCTTCTTTATTTCCAGATGACACGGATCCGTAACAAAAGGCTTGCGGGCAGAATATCCCGATCGAAGCGACAAATCCGCCTTGCCGCCGGAACCGCGATCATCGTCGCGCCGGAATCCGTCTTGCACCTTTTATCGAATGAAACTTGTGAGATCGCAGAGACAAAGCTATGCCTATATTGTCTGTTTTTCCCAAAAAGATTTCGGGAACTAACTACTTCTGAGGCCTTTTAAAGGCTCTATGTTCTATTAAGCACAAAGAAAAACTTTGCACGGCGTGAATATTTTTTGCCTGGACTGCATCTGCCATAATCCGGCCGTAATTCATTGCTTGATAGCCGGCCGTCCCGCAGTGGCGGGACAATAGCGCTAACCATCATTGGGAACATCCATGTTGAAGACCCTTAAGGCTATCGCCGCCGCCCTCCTGGTCGCTGGCGCTGTCGGCTTCGTCGCGGCCCCGATCGTCTCGGCTCCGGCCATGGCCGCGACCAAGAAGGTGCATGCGAAGAAGACCGCGAAGCACCACGTCGTGAAGCACCACGTCGTGAAGCACGCCGCGAAGAAGAAGTAAGCTCCGCCCCATCGGGACGAAGCGTTGAGGGGGCTCCCGTCTTCGGGCGGGAGCCCTTGCTTTTCCAGGGTCCGCGCGGCCGCGGCCCGGGCCGCGCTAGACCAGCTTCAGCCGGGTCCAGGGAACGGCGCGCAACGCCGAGGCGAGGTCTCTCGTCCGCTTCAGGATCTCGCCGTTGGCGGCGATGACGCTATAGGCGCCGGCGCGGGCGGTTTGCTTCGAGGCGGCGGCCTTGACGATGCGGAACAACGGAATTTCGCTGGCGCGCCGGAAGGCGGCGAAACAGCAGCCATCGGTATCATAAGAGATGGCGTAGTCGCGCCATTCGCCCGCCGCGACCATGGCGGCATAGAGATCGAATATCTGCTGCAGCTCGCGCCGGTCGAAGAACACGGTTGTCACCCTGCCCGGACGGCCACCGCGGGCCGTCCGGGCAGAGCAACTATAGTCTTCGAAACTGACGACCTCGCTCATTCCGCGCTTTCGTTATGTTTCCATGACATTGAACGCCTCCCCATTGGCGCCGTCAATCCGCTTTCCCGACCGCGCCGTCCGCCGAAAGCAGCCCCGCGCGGCGCTCAGCCGCCGGCCGGCGGCGCCGCGAGATTCACGGTGACGCTTTTGCGCTGGGTATAGCTGTCCAGCATGCCCTCCAGCGAAAACTCGCGGCCGATGCCGCTTTCCTTGTAGCCGCCGTAGGAATGGCCGGGGAACTGCCCGAGACCCTGGTTGATCTGCACCCAGCCGGCTTCGATGGCATGCGCGGTACGCAGCGCGCGGCCGATATCGTGAGTCCAAACATAGGCCGCAAGGCCGTAATGGCTGCTGTTGGCCATGCGAATGGCGGCGTCCTCGTCGCTCCAGCGGATCGCCACCAGCACCGGGCCGAAGATCTCCTCGCGTGCGAGACGCCAATCGTTCGAGACGTCGGCAAAGACCGTCGGCACGGTGTAGTAGCCCTCGGAAAGCGGCCCTTCCTTCGGCGGCAAGCCGCCCATGACCAGCCGCGCCGAGGGTTGGTTCAACCCTTCCTCGACATAATGGCAGACCTTGCGGAACTGCTTTTCGTTGATGATCGTGCCCATGTCGGTCGCCTCGTCGAGCGGATCGCCGATCTTCAGCCCCGCCACTTTCTTTTTCAGCTTGTCGAGGAACCGATCGAAAATCCGCTCGTGCAGGAACAGGCGCGAGCCGGCGGTGCAGGACTGGCTCTGGCGCGTGAAGCGCATGGCCGAGATGATGCCGTCGACCACCCAGTCCTCGTCAGCGTCGGGGAAGACGATGGAGGGGCTCTTGCCGCCGAGTTCGAGCGAAATCGGCACGATGCGCTCGGCCGCGGCGCGCATCACGATCTTGCCGACTTCGGTCGAGCCGGTGAAGGAGAGCTTGCGCACCAGCGCATGATGGGCGAGCGGCCCGCCGCATTCCTCGCCGAGCCCGGTCAGCATGTTGAGCACGCCGGGCGGCAGGAATTCCTGGCAGATCTCGGCCAGAAGCAGGACCCCGAGCGGCGCGTCCTCTGCCGCCTTCATCACCATGGTATTGCCAGCGCAAAGCGCTGGCGCGATCTTGACCGCGGCCAGGACCACCGGCGCGTTCCACGGAATGATGGCGCCGACGACGCCCAACGGCTCGCGCCGAGTATAGCTCAGGACCTGTTCGCCCAAAGGCACGGTCTCGCCCTTGAGCTCGCCACCGAGGCCGCCGTAATAGCGGAACAGATCGGCCGCGCTTTTGGCCTCGGGCCGTGCCTGGGTGCGGAGCGCGTTGCCGGTCTCGAGCGCGATGGTGCGAGCCAGCTCCTCTACCCGGGCGTCGATCGCATCGGCGATGCGCAACAGCAGGCGGCCGCGTTCGCGCGGTGCGAGGCGGCTCCAGGCGGCAAACGCGGCGGCGGCAGCCTTGACGGCGCGATCGACATCGGCAGCGCGGCCGCGCGGGATATCGGCAATGGTGCGCCGGTGCGCCGGGTCCTCGACTTGGAGCACCTCGCCCGAAGCGGCATCCACCCATTTTCCGTCGATCAACATGCGGGCCTTGCGGGTACTCGCCGTGCCCGCGGCCGCCGCTTCCTTGACGTTCGCCATCGATTCCTCCATGCATACGGGTTCCCCGGGGCGGCTCGCGCCGTCCGCGGGAGAAACTGCCTTCACGGCAATTCTATGCCGGGCTCAGGCCCTCTGGCCAGCCCGGCGGCAGCCGCCGTATCCGCCCGGCGCGCAAGCGAGGCGGCGATTTTTCCGCTGGCATCGCCACCTGATAATGCAATCATTGTTGGCACAATGACTAAGGGCCGCGGCGTCCGGGCCATACCGAGCCGCCGCTGACCGCGACAAGACGCCGAGGAAGGATAGCATGGCCGATCCTGCGTTCCGCACCGCGAGCCAATGGGCGCGCGCCATCCGCGCCAAGAAGATCAGCGCCCACGAGCTCCTCGACCTCTATCTCGACCGCGTCCGCCGCTTTAATCCGACGCTGAACGCGGTGATCGCGACGGACCTGCCGGCGGCGAGGAAACGCGCCGCGGCCGCCGACCGGGCGCTGGCGCGGGGCAAGGTCTTGGGGCCGCTTCACGGCGTGCCGATGACCTTGAAGGAATCGTACGACATCCAGGGTCTGCCCTCGACCTGGGGGCTGCCGGCCCTGGCCGACAACCGGCCGCTCGAAAACGCCGTGGTGACGCAACGCTTCCTTGATGCCGGGGCGGTGGTTTTCGGCAAGACCAACGTGCCTTTAATGCTGGCCGACTTCCAGAGCTACAACGAGGTCTACGGCACGACCAACAACCCCTGGGACGAGACCCGGGTTCCCGGCGGCTCGTCGGGCGGCGGCGCGGCGGCGCTCGCGGCCGGCCTGACCGGCCTCGAATCTGGCAGCGACATCGGCGGCTCCATCCGCAACCCAGCGCATTTCTGCGGCGTCTACGGGCACAAGCCGACGCACGGCATCATTCCGCCGCGCGGCCACGCGCTGCCCGGCCTACTCACGCCGAGCGACATTTCGGTGGTCGGCCCCTTGGCCCGCAGCGCCGAGGACCTGGCACTCGCGCTCGACGTCACCGCCGGGCCGGACGTGCTGCAGGCCTCGGGCTGGCACCTCAAGCTGCTGAAACCGGCCAAGACCCGGCTGCGGCACTATCGCGTCGCGACCTGGCTCGAGGAACCAGGCCTCTGCGCCGTGGCGCGCGAGGTGCGCCAGTGCCTCGACCGGGCAGCCGCCGCCATCGCCAAGGCCGGCGCCAAGGTCGATCCGACGGCGCGGCCGAAATTCGACGCCAAGACCGCACACGAGCTGTTCCTTCGCCTCATGCTCGGCGTGATGACGGCGCGGCGGCCGCAGCCCGACTTCGAGGCGGCGCTGGTCGCGGTGAAAAAGCTCAAGCCCGATGACCTGAGCTTCAACGCCCGCCAAACCCGGGCCAGCGTCATGCGCCATCGCGACTGGGCCGCCGCCAACGAGGCGCGCACCCACCTGCGCTACCGCTGGCGCGAGTTCTTCCAGGATTACGACGTGCTGCTCTGCCCGGTGATTGGGGTCGCCGCCTTCCCGCACGACCACGGCGACATCAACAGCCGCACGCTGACCATCGACGGTAGAAAGACCGAATATTGGGACCAGATATTCTGGTGCGGGCTGCCCGGCGTCGCCTATCTGCCGAGCACGGTCGCGCCCATCGGCCGCACCAAGAACGGGCTTCCGGTCGGCATCCAGATCATCGGACCCGAGCTTGGCGATCGCACCACCATCGCCTTCGCTAAGCTTCTGGCGCAGGAGATCGGCGGCTTCGCGCCGCCGCCGAACTACGCCTGAGGCGCGGAACACGGGACGGACGATCGACGCTCGGCGACGGCGGCGGAATGAGGCTCTTCGGTCTCGGACCAATGCGGCCCAGAACATCGGAGGCGGGCCGCTTTCGGCGCCAGCCCTCGGCACGGGGGTGGAAGCGCCGCGCGTTAGCGCTTTACCAGCAGACCCTGCCCGGTCGGCAGTTCGAGGATGTCGTAGCCGCGCCGTTCCGCGAATGCGTCCTCGGCCGCCTTCTGCTTGGCGAAGGGCAGCCAGCCGTAATCGTCGAACACCACCATGCCGCCCGACACCACGCGATCGAACAGGACGTCGAGCGCGCCGACCTCGGCCGCCGGCGAATTGAGGTCGATATGGCAATAGGCGATACGGTCCGGCACCGCCGCGGCAAAGGAGTCCGGTACCACGCCGCGAATGATTCGGACGTTGGGATAGGACTGAAAACGCTGCCGCACCGACTCATAGATGTCCGGCTGGCTGTATTCGTTCTGCGCCAGGTCGAAAAAACCGGCGTGAATGCCGAAGTCGTCCGGCGAGGAATAAGCCGGCGCGAATCCCGAGAAGGTGTCGTAAAGGAAGAAGGTCTTCGGGACCTTGGCAAAGTCGAGGTAGTCGCAAACTGTCCCGGACATGAAGCCGCGATAGACGCCGCACTCGACGAAATCGCCGGGCAGGTGGAGCGCGTTCCGCGCCGCCCAGATCAACGTGTGCAAACGCCACGCGCGGCCGGGCTCTTCCCCGGTCGCCTGGGCGTTGCGCCTGAAGGCCACCATGAATCTCGCGTCGTCGCGAAAGCCGCAGCTCTTTTGCAGCGTCGACATCTTGTCGCCGCAAAACACCTGATCGGCCGAATCGAAATGCAACGATAGGAATTCATGGATAAACGACGTCGCCTCATCGAAGGCCGCGTTGGCGGCCGTTGAGGCCGCGGTAATCCGGTCCAACGCGTCTCGGAGACCCGACTTCAACTGCCCCACCTGCCGCATGAGCGGCGCAACGTCGTTGAGAGCGCGGGCCTCCCCTTCCGCTACGGCGGCACACGTCTCCAAGAGCGTCCCTAGGGGAAGCGATTCGGTGACGGCACCATTCAAGCTCTTGAGCATGGCCGCGTCGGAATCCGTTGACGCGGCGACACGCGCGAGCAACGACAGCGCCTCGGGCAGAACCGCACCGACCTTCTGCAACAGGATCAGCGACAAAAGGTGCGCCGCCCAGGGGTCTTCGGGCGACGCGCGCAAGATATCGCGATAGCCATGCTCGGCCGCCGCTAGGTCGCCGGCTTGGTGGCGCGCCAGCGCTGTGGCCAAACCCGGCGCGGGGAGCATTTTCGGGGCGTCCGTCCGCGTCTCGGTCCGCATTCTCGCGGCTTCGCCTTCCGCAATCTCGGGTCCGGTCGACATGGCCCCACCATCGCCGAAGTATATTAATTTCCGATTAACCCTACGCGTCTCGCAAACGCCCGCGATTCCGGCGCCTCGATCCCGTCTTAAGGCAGGATTAACCGCTGTTCCCTAACGTCGCGGCTGATGCACCTCGACCGGCGACCCCTGCGCCGGCGAAGACCAAAAGGCGTCGCCGAGCCATGGAGTATCACTTCATCACCGCGATCTGGGGCGACCGGTTCATCGATCTTCTGCTCCGGGTCATGCTGCCGAACCAGATGGCGGAGGGCAATCTCGGCGCCTTCGTGCCGCCACGGCGCGCCCGCTACAAGATTTACACCACCGAACGGGATGCCGCCCGCATTCGAGATGCCGCAGCGATCGCCAGGCTCGCGGCGATCTTGCCGGTCGAGGTTATCGCCGTCCCCGGCATCGGCGAGACTCCGGGCCATTGCGCCGCCTATGACGACATGACGCGCTGCCACCAGCTTGGCATCATGGCGGCGGAGGCGGTCGGCGCGGCAATGATCTTCCTGCCGGGCGATGCGATCTGGTCGGAGGGCTCGTTCCGCCGCCTCGCCGAGTTGGCCGAGGCCGGCCGCCGGGCGGTGCTGGTGGCCGGCATCCGGCTGGTTCTGGAGACCTATGTCGACGCCTTCCTCGCCCGCTTTCTCAACCCCGCGACCGGCGAGGCCAAAGCCGAGGCGCGCGCGCTTGTCGCCCATGTGCTGCCGCACCTGCACCGGCTGACGAAATCCTATTTTCTCGATTCGCCGGAATTCATTTCGTTCCCCTCGCACCTGATCTGGCCGGTCAAGGATCGCGGCCTGTTGCTCAAGGGCTTTCATTTGCACCCGGCGCTGGTCTGGCCGATGGCGCCGAGCGACGCAGGCGACGCCGCCGGAACGATCGACTACGCTTATCTGGCGCGGGCCTGCCCCGACCCCGATCGCATCCACGTGGTCGAGGATTCGGATGAAATCCTTCAGGTCGCCGTCGACGTCGCCGACCATCGCAGCGATCTTCTGAAACCCAACCGCTTCACTCTGACGCGCATGGTGGAATTCGCGAAGCAGCACGCGGAACCCTTCCAGCGCCGGATCTTCACCGACAAGCTGATCCGCATCCACGCCGACGGCGATAGCCCGGCCTGGCAGGCGGCGGCAGGACAGGCCAACCGATTTGCCGAACGCTTCCGCTTCGCCATCGACGCCTGAACGCCTCGGCCAGCGGGCGGCCGACACCGAATATTAACGATCCGCCCGCTAGGCTGGCCCGACTTCGGTGGCGTTGCCCGCCGCCGGATCGCGCGCTCCCGCCGCTCCAGAGAAAGGTCCGGGCACCGGGATGTCCATGTTGCAACCCGCACGCCGAGAACAACCCGACCGCGGCAACGACGCGGCCGACCTCGTCCAGCTCATGCTGAAGCCGGCTGCCTGGCTGACCTCGGTCAACTTCAACTTCACCAACCGCTGCAACGTGCGCTGCGTCTACTGCCCGCAAGGGAGCCATGCCAAGGGCTTTCACGCCGACAGCAGCCGCGGCTTGATCGAGCAGATCAAGTCCTTCATCCGCGCCCATGACGTGGGCCGCGCCGGCATCGGCTATTACGGCGAAACGTTACTCATCGAAGGTTGGGAGGAGGACTGCGCCGAGCTGCTCGACCAGGGCGTCGAGCTTCACATCAATTCGAGCTTCAATCGCATCCTGAGCGAGCGCGAGGCGGCGGTGCTCAGCCGTTTTTCCTCGATCTACATGAGCATCGACACGCTCGATCCCGCGTTGCATCGCGAAATCCGCAAGGCCGTCGACGTCCGCAACATCGTCTTCGATCTGCACATGATCCGCGCGCAGGCGATCCGCGCCGGCCGCGCCCTGCCGCATGTGGTCTGGACCGGGGTGATGACCGACAAGGCGGTCTTCAGGCTGGTCGAGTTCGTCTCTGCGGCGATCTCGAACGGCGTCGCGGCGGTCAACTTCAACGATCTTGCGGATTACGACGGCGCCAAGGGCGGCGTCTGCCACATCGCCGAGCTCGAAGGCGGCGAATTGGCGGCGGCGATCGCCGAGATCGAGGCAGCGCGCGAGCTCGCCGCGCGGCATCAGATGCCGATCACCCTGGGCGGCGCCGACCGGGCCCTGGCGAAATTCAAGGACGCGCGGGAGCTGCGGACCAATTACGCGGTGAACGGCATCCAAGGCCGGACCCGCGCCTTGACCACCCCGATCAAGCCGGGCGAGACGCGGCTTTGCACCGACCCGTGGGAAACCGTGTTCGCCGACCCCAAGGGCGAGGTCTACAGCTGCTGCGTCCGCGGCGAAGTGATGGGAAGGCTCGGCGACGATACCGATCTCGATGCCGTGCTCGACAATGAGAGCTACCGCGCGCTGCGGCTCGAGCTGCTCACCGGCAGCAACGTGAACGAGACCTGCGCCAACTGCCACCTTCGCCCGGCGGTGCCGGTCGCCGAACTACAGCGCCGGGTGGCTGGGCTGGTCTATGCGCGGAAGATAGCGCCGCGGTAGGCCGACGGCCTGCGGAAGAACACAGCGCCCGAAGCGCCCGTCCGGGACGTTGCCCGCAATCATGGCATTGCGGAAGCGGAAAATCGCGATTGCGACGCGCCGCCGCGCACCAGCCGGCGGCCGTGCGCAACGATTACCCGCGTCGCTGACCACCGGACAGGACGCCTTCTATGATATTGCGATGTCGTATCAAATTTCAGCGTCGTCCCAAACCTCGCGGCCAGAAACCGCTCAGCTTAGGACAGGGTCTGTGGCATGGGCTCCGCCATCAGCCGAAGCGGCGTTACGCCGTCGCATGGCGCCCACGATAATATGATCTCGAACACACGATAGGACTCTGATGGCACGTGCTGAGTAACAAACGGCGTGGGAAACGATAATTCTAGGCTCGTTGTGCCAGCCGGGACAGACACCTTGGCTACGTTGGCCAACTCTTCGGGGAGTACGTTAACCTCCTCGCCGTGAGGAAAGCTTCGAAAGAAAGTCACTGTATGCAGTACGCCCTCCGGCTGCGTGCCGGTCAGCTCGAAGCGATATGATGATAGCCCAATATCGGTACGCTTATTTTTCACAAACGAGCGTGGTAGATCCGTAACAAGAATGTCGCTCGGCGCATGGAGGAGAAGAAAGCTCGTTCCTGGAAACGAGGACGTCGCCGAGTTGAATGGGTCTTGCGGTTGGTGCGTGGCGATCGAATGACCCAGCTCGGACCAAGCCGGGTTTTGCTTGAGAAAATGTTTTGTGGCCCAGTAGACGCCGGCCTGTTCGAAATTATCCATAACCACCACGGAACCAGGCGACATATAGTGTGCTGCCATTTGAAGATCGTAGAGGGCGTGCTCATAGGAATGATTGCCGTCGATGAAGGCGAGATCGAAGGTTACACCGTGCTTGCCAACTTCGATGAAGCAATCCATCGAGGATAGCGGCAGGAAAATAGCGCGATTGCGTAGCTTAGCAGGCCAGCTCTGCAGGATCGGCGGAACGCGTTGAGCGCCATGTGGATCGGTCGTCACGACTTGCCCCACGCCATTAGCCTCAAGGGCCTGGGCGAAGATTTCGGTCGTCCCAGCGCAAAACGTTCCGATTTCAAGAACCGCTTTAGGTCGAAGGTATCGTGTCAAAAAGTAGAGAATGCTGCGGGATTGCGCGCCCACTAGGGACTTTTTCGGATAGCCGTCGAAAAATTTGTTGGCCGCAGTAAGTTCCGGCGAGGCTTGAAGTTGCTCAAGCAAATCTCGGACAGACTTCACGCCCGCTTGTGGCAGGGGCGGGAGCCCGACGTCGCGACCGCCATCGGAATCAGCCGCGATTGTGCGCCGTGCAGTTTCGGACATGTATCGTCTCCTGATTCCAGAGAATTCACGCTTGGACACGTCGATAAAAAAGCTGTGTTCAAAATGCCGGATCGCACTGGCCGCTAAATTGCGACTGAAGCTGGATAACGGCAACCGGCCCGTATAAGAGTCAATCTCTGTTTAAATCGGGGCTCGCGTCACCGCACGGAGTTCGTCATTCATAGGTCCGCGCCGCATCGTTGGCGCACGATAAGCGAGCCATATCTAGCTGGAAGAAAGAACGACGTCGCCCAAATTAATTTTGGGTCGCCAATAGCAATTCTTTCCGAAATGAGCCTCGATCGCCGCCACGTCGTCGAAACTTTCGGGAAAGTGACCCTTGAAGAACTCGCTGCCTTGCCGTTGGAGATCGGGCGTATAACGAGACTGGATCCACGTTCTGACGTAATCGGCGGGCACCAATTGCAGACCTGGGCAGTCCTCGCCTGTGTCCTCAAGGGGTATCCAGAAATTGACGGTGAACGTCATGCCGTGAAACTGAGCGTCAAGGTGAAGCTTGAGGGGCGACTGCCAGGACTCGTTCGCGCCGAGGCCAGCGATGCGCCGCGTGGTTGCGTCCATGGCGCCATAGGGCTGGCCGCGGAATATCGCGTCAAGGGTAGCCTCAAACTTCGGATCGGCCAGCATGCCGAACAGCGAAACGCGCCCCCCCGTGAGTTCCAGGATATCCGGATCGTGAAGATGCAGGGGTTGCTGCCTAGCCGCATGACCAAGCGAGATGAGGCGCTTATATGAAGCGAGTACTTCGGCCGGGATGGCTTGCCGCAGCATGGCGCAGCCGTGCAGAAGAAAGGTTTGGCGCAGGTCCTTTGGCGTCCAGTCCGCGAACGACTGATCGAGAAACGAGAAGTCGGGGTCTTGCCGTATTGGTTGTGTCGTCTGCGAGACCGTGGCCGCCGTTTCCATCGTCATCGCCATAAGCCGCCTCCGGCTGCCTTCGTCGGCCGATGCGTTTCCATCGGCGCGCGGAGACGTTATCGATTCAACGTTAAGAAACCCTGAAGTGCCGGGCGTTGATAGCGTGCCGGCTGCGATGAATTGCCTGACGAGGGTTTTTCAGATCTGGTGAGCAGGGGAGCCGGTACTCGGGCGCACGAAATAGGACAGGCCGCTATGCTGCCACTTACAGCCTCTCCGCCGATTTGTCGCGCTTTTGCACGCTTTGCCTCGCCGCCTCGGCGCGTCAACATTTCCCCCAGTTTCCCCACGCCTTGAGGGCATTTGGGCGCGCATTCGTTCACGCTTCGGTTCAGTGGCGCAGAACCGCAACAGCGTAAGCCCTTGAAGTATTTGATTGCCGTGGTAGCGGTGGAGGGATTTGAACCCCCGAACAAGGGACTATGATTCCCCTGCTCTACCACTGATCTACCCCGCCAGAGGCGAACGCGAATATAAAAGCCGGCGGCCGTTCCTCAATTTGCCTCCGCCAGCGGCGCTAGCGTGTAAGGCATGGCTTTACATATGTAAAGCGCCAACTTACATTACGGCCATGATCGGGAGCTTCAAGCACAAGGGCTTAAAGGAGCTTTTCGAGACTGGGCGATGGGCTAGAGTGCCGGCCGCTCTTCGAAAGCGAATTGTGCTTCGGCTTGATGCTCTCGACGCTGCGATGGTCTTGGCGGAATTGAGGCAACCCGGCTTCGGCCTTCACCCGCCGCAGGGAAATCCGCAACGCTACGCGATTCACGTGAATGGCCCGTGGCGCATCACCTTCGAGTGGGACGACGGCAAGGCGCTGCGTGTCGATCTGGAGCAGTACCACTGACCCTGCTCCCTCGCCCAATCGGCGGGTGTGGATGCCGGAAGCGATATTAGGGGGCCCGCGCGGCACGCGGGCGATGATGCGATGAGCAAAAGCCAGATTGAGCGCCCATTGAAGCGGGCTCCCACGCATCCGGGAGAGCTGATGCGCGAGATTCTGCGGGAACATGTCGAGATGCCGATCGCCGAGGCGGCGCGGCGCATGGAAATCAGCCGGCAGGCACTCTATGACGTCCTGCGCGGCGAGGCACGGGTCACGGCCGAAATGGCGCTTCGCTTCGGGAAGCTTGTCGACGCGGCACCGGAGCTTTATTTGCGCATGCAGGACAACTTTGATCTTTGGCAGGCACGGCGGAAATTGACGAGGGAGCTCGCGCGGATAGAACCCGTCCGTAACGCGGCGGGACAGTGACGGCGCGAGACCGCAACATCGCGATCTCCCCGTTTCGGGCCGCGCCCCACGCCTATTTTCAGCCAGCTTGCTGACGGGAAGATCGCCGCGTCTAGAGGCAGGCACCCTCGCCGAGGAACGCGGGCTCGCTCGGATCGGGTAGCGGCGGCGCGCGGAAGAGCCCGGGCGTCGTGGCCCGCGATGGGAAGCCGGCGCGAATTGCGCTTCGGCCGCTAGCGAGCCACTTGGGCAAATCTGGGGCGAGAACGACAAGTGAGGCTCCCCTCCGGTTTCCCCACGCTTTTAGCGCCTTTTTTGCCTTTTGCAGTCCGTTCTGCACCGGTGTGGCCAAAATGGGCACGCTCTAAGCGTCTAATCTGATTGGGTGCAATGGTAGCGGGGGAGGGATTTGAACCGAGGCCTGTTTTTACCGGGGCGGGCCCGATTGCAAAGAAGTGGCGCTGTGATACATTTCCTCGGATGAAAACACGAATTCGCCGAGGAATTGTATCAACCGCGCCCAGCCAGCGCGATCTGCTCCTCGAGTTCCTCCGCGAGCATGGCATCGCCCGCCTCGTCGAAATTCGCCATGCCGGGATAACGGCCGCGACCGTTTCCCGCCTCCAACGGGAGGGCCTCGTGGTCCGGCTCGGCCGCGGACTCTATCAGTTGGCCGATGCCGCTCCCGAAGGTCATCACAGTCTGGCGGAAGCAGCCAAGCGGGTGCCTAAGGGCGTGGTTAGCCTGGTTTCCGCGCTCGCCTTTCACGGTATCACTGATCAGATGCCGCGCCGGGTGTGGATTGCGATCGGAGCCAAGGATTGGAAGCCCAGGATCGAGTATCCGCCGCTTCGCATCGTTCGGTTCGCCGACAAGTTCCTCCACGACGGCGTCGAGATCCATGAGATCGAAGGTGTCTCCGTCCCGATATTCGGCATTGCGAAGACGATCGCCGACATCTTTCGCCATCGCCGTTCGGTCGGCGTCGATGTCGCCGTCTCGGCGCTGAGAGAGGCACTGCGCCAGCGCAAGACCACGCCCTCGGAAATCTCGGCCTGGGCGCTGCGAAGCGGGGTATGGAACACCATTCGCCCTTATCTCGAAGCGCTCACTGCCGATGGCTAGGCCACCGACCGACATTGCCGCCTCGGTGCGGGCGCGCCTCCTCAATCGCGCCCGCCAAACGCGCCAGCCCTTCGACGTCCTGCTGACCCGGTTCGTTCATGAACGCCTGCTTTACCGGTTGAGCCGTTCGCCGCACGCGGACCGGTTCGTCCTCAAGGGCGCCATGCTGCTCACGACCTGGCTCCCAGGGACGGCACGGGGCACGCGGGATCTCGATCTCCTGGCGTTCGGCGAATCCGGCGAGGATCGCATTCTCGCAATTTTCCGGGAGGTGTTTGCAACCGCCGTCGATGACGGCGTCGAATTCGATCCTAACTCCCTTCGGGCCGGCCCGATCCGCGAGGAACTCGAATACGGCGGCATTCGCCTGCGCGGCCTTGCCGCTCTTTCGCGCGCGCGGATCGCGGTCGTAGTCGATATCGGGTTCGGCGACGCGGTGGAGCCCGGCCTCGATACCATCGATTATCCGGCGCTTCTCGACCTGCCGGCGCCACGACTTCGCGCTTATGCTCCGGAGACCGTAGTCGCTGAGAAATTCCAGGCCATGGTCGCGCTCGGCCGCGCCAATAGCCGGATGAAGGACTTTTACGATATTTGGGTCCTATCCCGGACCTTCGCCTTCGCCGGCGACCGCCTTGCGCAGGCGATCGCCGCAACGTTCGCGCGGCGGCGGACCGCCGTTCCCGCCGAGATTCCCGATGCGCTGACGCCGGCGTTCGCCACCGATCCGCTGAAGCAGCGCCAATGGGCAGCCTTCGCAGCCGAACTCGACGGCGCTCCGGGTGACCTCGAAGCCATCGTCCGCGATCTCGGCCCCTTTCTTATGGCCGCAGCAGCGCTCGCTCGCGGCCAACTACCGAAATAGCGGCAAACAAACACTCCGGCTCTCACTCACCGGCCATCCTGAGCCTGGGTCGATTTTGACGAAATGGAACGCCTCATCGGGGGATAGCGGGTTTTGACCGACGAGACCTGCCTTGCCGGCTTGTCCGGGGATAACCGTGGTCCAGAAAACTACTTAAACTCAAGAAGATGCAGGAGACTACGGCAATCGATGACGCGGGCTCGCACCATTCCTTAAGACGCTGATTGTGCACGATGTGCACCGGGCGACGCGATCGATGGGGCACGGCATGCTGCAAAATCCGGCCCGCAAGCGGCCAAGCTCCGTTGGCTGTGACAGTTCAAGCCCGCAGACCGCGGCTTGGCGGGCACGGTGCCCTACCCCTTTGCCCATTGAGTAAGAAATTGGCTCGCAGGTGCAACGCCACCGGGGGCGTTGCGGGGGTGGAACCCCCGCAGAAGGGGGTGTGGCCGAGACCGCCGGCGGGCTCCGCCCAGGGGGAAGGCTTCCTCCCCAAGACACCGAAAGGGATAGCGACTACGACGCCGGTCATACTTGGCAAATAAACCCCGCTGTGAGCTCCTCAGAGATTCGACCTAACCAAAAAAATGCTCTAGGGGCGGAAGGTAATGCTGTTTCTCTGGTAGCGGGGGAGGGATTTGAACCCCCGACCAAGGGATTATGATTCCCCTTATTTGCGCTATAACTATCTGCAATTATTAAGTCATGTTGCAAATATGGCGGTTCTTGTCGCAGAGGGTTCTGCTATCCGATTAGCGCGAGCTCTCCTGCGGCCATCTTTGCGTGATCGTCTTCCAAGTTCGGAAACAGGTGGCCGTAGGTATCGAAGGTCATCGCCATGGTGCTGTGTCCGAGCATCGCCTGCACCTTCTTAGGCGTGAAATCCTGCTCGATAAGCCAGCTCGCAAAGAAATGCCGAAGAGCGTGCAGCCCGTATTTTGCCCGCACGATGGGCTCGCCCTTCTCGTCCTCGCCGATCCGCTCGGCGATACCGCACTTGACTTGCAACGGGTAGAAGAACCGATTGGCGATGTTCGGATGGCTTTCAGGATTGCCTTCACCGTTTGGGAAGACAAGGTGAAGTTCGCCCGGCTCGCCGTCGACGGCGCCTTTCCGCGGGCAATTCAGCTTCCACTCCCTCAGAGCATTCACGACCATAGGTGTCATTGGGATGTCGCGCTCGCTCGCCTCGGACTTCGGCGCGCCCATTTCGCCCCAGGCATCGGCCCGCTCGCGGACCCGGATGATCTTGCCACTGAAATCGACGTTCTCCCATCTCAGGCCACGCAACTCGCTCGATCGCATGCCGGTAAATACGGCGGTTACGAGGAAGGGGCGCCAGCGGCCTTCGGCAGCCTGTAAAAGCGTCGTCACTTCCTCTTTCGCCGGGAAATCGCGCCCCGCTCGGATCTTGAGCGCCCCACGCTTCGGCACCTTGATACCGACTGGCTGCGCCGGGTTCTTTGCAATCTGCCCGCGCCGCTGGGCCTCCTTGATGATGCTTTTCAAGCTACCAAGGACCTTCTTCGCCATAGGTCGGGATAACACCTGGCCCGAATGATTCGCGAATGGCCGCGTCAAAAGATCGTCCGCGAAACGCTGCACAATGGGCGTGGTAAGGTCCGCCAGTTTGCGCGCCCCGAGCAAGGGATTTATGTGATGCCGGACGTGATTTCGATACTGCCGGAGCGTCGAGCGCTCGAGCTTTTCCAGCTCAGATTTTTCGAGCCACTGGTCGGCTGCCTTCGTGACGGTAATACTGGCGCTGGGTGCCGTGTGCGTGCCTTCCTTGACCTCATGCAGCACAGTGGCCTGGTAGTCTTTAGCGTCTTTCTCGCGCCTGAACGTCTTGATGTGCCGCTTACCGCTCTGGTCATGGTAATCAAGAACCCACGCTACCTTTTCGCGTCCGCCGGATAACCAAGTCCGCTTTCGAATCGAGGACATAGGGGTTTCCCTGTTCCCGGTTATTCCCGTTATTGGAGATTATGTCGCCTACATTCCCCTAGTCAACAGATTCTGCTTCCTCATCGGCTGCTTATTTCGAAAGCGCGTCAGCACCGATCAATTTAATGTCTTCGCTCTACCCCAATCGAGGAATACAGCTTTAAAGCTGATCGCAATTGGAAGGAATTTGCCAAGTCGGGCGCGTGACGGCGCATGAGCTGTGCGCACATAGCCTATTGACGATTTGATTCACGGTCCGCGATTGGAGTGGCTTTGAGGCAACCCCTCCCCCTGTATCATTCGGAAACTGGATCGCCAGGACGGCGGCGAGGACATCATAGGTGGGCCAGGTGGCGAGGGTGCGAAGTACGAGACCCACAGTCCGGGCGTGCTCCGGAATGACGCCAGCGGCTTCAAGCGTTCTTCCGATCTCGCGAACTCCAGGCAGTACGCGGAATCCTCCAGCCTTGAGACAATATCCTTCTTGCCAGCCGTGACTATCCGGACACGGTTGCCCCTCGCATTCATCGGGTGTTCGACGATACATGTCATCGGTGGACTCTCTGCCATGAGGTAGAGCGGCGAGCCGCGGAAGACGCTGGACAAAATCCGATTTGAACCAGGGTCCGCGCGCCTCATCCTCTAATGCCGACCTGCCAGCTCTATTGTCTCGGAAGCCGCGACAATCCTAAGCGGCGCGCCAAACGGCGAGGGCCTTAAGAGCCGCGGCGAAGCCGCGGGCGTCGTCGGGATCGAAGCCGGACGCCTCGAGCATGACGGCGATCACCTCGACGTGCGGGATCGAATGAAGGCTCCAGTTCCGGAGGCGATACAGGGTCCCGGCGATGACGACGGCAAGCTGGAAGGGGATGCCGGCGGCCTCAAGCTTTCGGGCAAGGCTCAAGGTGCCGATCACCGCGCCCACGGCGGTCGCGGCGACGTCGCGGCCAATATCCCCGAACGCCGAAACCACGGCTCGCCGAATGCCGGCGCGCGTCAGGTTATCGGCGATCCCGAGGGTGTCGATGATCACGCCCGTCGTCATGGCCTGGAAGGAGATATGCGAAAGCGCGAAGGCGCCGTCCGCGGGCAGGCCGGCGGCGAGGAGATCGGAGAGGTTGCTCCTGTCGGATCGGTCCAGCACGAGAAACAGGCAGCGGGTTATAGCTTCGGCTTGCGGCACGGCCAGCCCCGAGGCCGCGATCGCGCGGGCGATGGTCAGGGTATCGGGCGTCTTGCCCTGGTGGGCTTCCAGCAATAAGCCCGTCAAAGCTTCGGCCACGGCGAGGGGCAAGCCGGCGCCTAGAAGATCCCGAACGGTGTGAGCGGTGCTGAAGACCGCGGCGAGGCGCCTCACCGGCTGCCGCTCGTAAAGGAACTCCAGGATGATGCCGGCCTGAGCCGGGCTCATGCCAGCTGCCTTGAGCTTACGGTAGGGCGAGAAGGTGTCGACGATGGCGCCGGCCTTGGGAAGATCATGCTTGGCGAGAAGTGTGGCGAGGGCTTCGGCAAGAGTAGGAGCAAGGCCGGCGCCATAGAGCGCATCGAAGAAGTCCGGCCGGTTCCGGCCGGACCCTGAAACCGCCTGGCCGGCGGCGCAAGCGAGCGCTTCGGCTTGGGTTCGGGGCATGCCGGCACCAGAGAGGGCGCGGGCGAGCGAAAGGGTATCGAGGGCGTACTCCGCCATGGTGGCCTCCTTGAACAAGAAACCCGGCCGATTGCGGCCGGGGGGATGGGTTGGGAGACCGGGCAGAGAGTTCAGATACGACAGGCGAAATCCGAAGAACTGCCCAATCTCACAAGGAGGGGAGTGCGGAGGGGCGAGTCAGGCGGACGTGAGGAACGCCCGGCGTGACGCCGGGCGGCGTGGGGAATTTTACTTCGGCACTTATGGGGAGAATTACTTCGGCAGCGACACGGGCTGCGAAAATTGACTCGGCGCAGGCGGAAGCAAAACAATGCCGTGGCCTGCTGGATAAGCTGTCCGTTGGCTATAAATCAATTCGGGGCTGCCGAAGGCGCGAGCCGGGCAGCGATTGAAATCACGCCGTCGACGCTAAGCTGCGCACCTGGTAAAGGTCGGCGACAGGGAGTAAGGCGCCGTTGGCGAGAAGGCCGGTTTGAGATTCCAGCGCAGCGACAACGAAGACGCCGTCAATGTCTCCGTCTCCAGTTTTCGGTCGCTCGCGAACTGCAGGTGGAACGCGTCGCGGTGCCGGCAAACTTGATGCCATGAATGGCCGCTCGACGTCATGTTGGCGTCGTTGCGCGCCGTGACCCTGCTCTGTTTCCCGACATCCCGAACCGGTCGCTGCCATCGTTCGCCGCTTTTGGCTTCTCGTGCCCCTTTCGGGCTCTTCGCAAAGCGCTCTTTGCCCTGACTGCCGGCGAGCTATTTCAGGGCCACATAAGGCTGTTAGAATAGACGGATAGCCTACGGGAAATGTACGGATCTGTCGAAACCGAGCGGCGCCATCCCGACATCGGCTCCGGACGGCCGTGGCCAATCCTGCAGGCATAATGTGCTATAGAGAGACGAAAGCTTGGTCGCTTAGAGCCTCGATATTTGCTTCTGACACAATGTCGACGATGTGCTTGTCGGCTTGCGGCGCAGTAGCACCAGTGCTTAACGTACGTGGGCGGAATGGCTCTCTACTAACAAGCTGAAGGATTCGAGATTTATGGTTAGCCTCCCGGCGGATTTCTCCGCAGTTGTATTTCTCTCGGGTACTGAATTTCTGCCCGATGATCTGCCCCTCGGCTTGGAGAACATACGCCAATGGGCACTGGAAGCGGGTCTAATCTGGGAAGCGGAAAGTCAGCTTCTTCTGGGTGAGCGGCTGCAAAATCTAGCGGAGTACATCTCACAAGAAGACCGACTGGGACTCGCAATAGAAATCGTGAAAGATGAGCATGGGATATCATACATAGAATACCCATACCTTTCGGTTAGATCACTCATTCGGCGTAGCGAAAAAATTCGGCTTGTTTATTGGCGGCAGCGCTCCACAGGCCGGGCTTCAGAGAGCGTCTTGGAAGGGGAAGTGAGATTCGGGTTCTGGATATCCGGCTGTGCTGATGAATTCTGCTCTGTGTCGACCGCGAAACGCGTAGTCGAAGGGTTCGCGAAGTGCTTTGATCGATTGTCACCCACACATGCATTTAAGGCGTTAGCAGATGGCTCTAGAGAAATCGTTGTCGAGTGCCAGGTAACTGCCAAGTTTGAGAGCGCGGGGAGATCGTTTGATGTCACATTGGCGGTGGAGTCAGAGCAGCGAGAACGGCGTCCTCCGAACAAGGGCGTGACCTGACGGTACGGTATGTCTCCTTAGCGTCACGGCCCGTCGGTGGCGTGGTCGGGGCTGAACGAGTACCCTAGGGAGATAGGCGTCATCCACGCGAGAGTAGATTGTGGGCGTCACGGTTGCAGGAAGGGCGACGCCGTCAATGTCTTCATGTGCGCATTCCAGCCATCCAATTGGGATGGTCACGATGTAATTGAACGCAAAACTGACCGCCGAGGCTGCCAGAATTCACAGCCGGCACGACAGACATACAATAGCTCACGCGTCGCCTCCCCGCGGGCCTTTGTTCGAGTTAATCTGCTCGACCATTTGGCGCACCGAGCGCTGGTGACCTACGAACAAATCCTCGAGCAGAGCTTCGAGAATGTCATACGCGTCGAAGAGGTCGTCTCTCCGCAGCGATTCTGCGTGGCTCCCGAAATTTCCGATCCATCGTAATGCATCGGAACGTTCCGCATTTTCGGCGCTTTGGTTGCGGTAAGTATTAATTCGCTCACCGAGAGGAATAATGCGGCCCTTACCATTCCTGGGCTCTATACCGACGCTGGACATCACCTTCTCTACACACTGGCGAATATGAATAGCTGCCGCAGACAGATCACAAAATAGCAACGCGAATGAGCGATACATCTCTTGCTTGATTGCCTCTGGGCATCGCGGAGGTAGACGGAATACCACCATTGGCTTAGAAAAGTATCTCGGGAAGAAGTAGCGCTGGTAGTCCATCGTTGCATTGCCATCCTCGTCATAGGAC
>OFHJ01000185.1_pt1 | contig 26251 bp, 24 predicted proteins | sample 1522001 | NCBI WGS metagenome assembly OFHJ01 (sample SAMEA2464838, study PRJEB22497) | soil metagenome | biome: Grassland; feature: Farmland; material: Clay | place: Australia | collected 2013-02-01 | depth 1.2 m | reverse complement strand
TTTTTCCGGGGTATGTTTGGCTAACTCCTTTGTTTGCAATACGGAAATGAGACTGGCGGAAACGGCGAAATGGCGGCGGGAAGTGGCGGAGGAGGCGGGGGGCGGCTACGAGCGCCGGTTTGGGGATGACAGGCGAGGACGCCCGCCCCACTTTCTTCGCGGCAGCGAGCGGGATGGCAGGCAACGGCGGATGGGCGTTGGGCTGGGGACGAATGCGGACTGGACGCCCGCCCCCAGAGACGGGCTAGCGCAGTGCACCGCTCGGGATGCCAGCTCCGTGCAGGTGATCGTCCGCTCCTCCTGGTTCACCGCGCTCGCTTGGCCGGATTGAGCCCGCACCTCTAATTGGTTGGCGGTCCAGCAGAGCCAACAAACCGCGGCCCGCGCCCGATTAGCAGGCGTCCCGGAGCTTGGCAGCCAGCTCTGTCCTTAGATCTTGGCCCAACGGCTTGCCCTGGAATGCAACGTAGAATACGTCCTGAGCCCGCTGCCCCTTGGTATCAATCAGGACCACGTGAATGTCGCAACCGGACTGGGAAAAGGTGGAAGCCAAACTGTAAAGCAGACCCGGACGATCCTCTGTCCGCACCTCCACCAGGGTCGCTGGGCCTGCGGGTTCCTCCTCGAAACGTACCTCCGCATTCGCCCTGCGCGCGGCCGAGGACGCCGGCGCCGTCACGCTTCGCATCAGGCGAGGGGCGTCGGTCTTGCCCAGCGCCACCCGCCGGAACAAATCCGTCAACCGCTCCGCCTCCGAGGGATTGTTCTGGAGGATCTGATTGGGGTCGGCGAACACGAAACTGTCCAGAATGGCGCCGCTGCGATTGGCAAAGGCCTCCGCCTTGAGAATGTTCATTCCAAAGCTGGCCAGAGCCCCGGCAAAAGAAGCGAACAACCCGGGCCGGTCGCGCGCAATCACGGTCAATCGAAAACCCGCCAGCGTTGGCTCCAATTTCACCGCCACGCTCGTCTCGCGGCTCTCTGCCTCCAGCCTGACATGCATCTCCAAATCGGCTTGCCGATGGACACGCAGGTAGCGCGCTGGAAAGCCGCGGATGAATTCCGCCCGACCCAGCAGCGCTGCCGGCACCTGCTCAATGCGGTCGGTTTCCAAACCGCGGGTCAGCGCCGCGCGCGCCACCGCATACGCCTGCCAAAGCTGCTCCAGCCGCCACTCGGGCCACGAGGCCTCGCTTCCGGCAACGTGACTGTAGGTGAGCAGCACCAGCGATTGCAGTTGTTCAATGGCGCCCGCCAGCGCCGCCAGCGTCCGCGAGTGCTCGCCGTCCCCCAGGTCGCGGGCGCTCAACATCGTCTCCAGTCCATCGCGGCGGGCGAGCAAAAACTCGATGCGGCTCCGGGATTCTTCCGGCGCTTCGAGAACGGCCAGCGCGCCCTGAGCGCGGGCCGCCGGCATCGCCTGCAGCAGAGCCGCTAGGCTCAACTCCATGGGCTGGTCGCAGTCGCTCAGCAGCGCCCCGAAGCGGTCCCGCAGCGGGTCGGCGTCGCTGCGCAACGCGGCGCGCAGGCGGGCCAGCGCGGCGAAACACCGCAGCGCCTGCTCGTCCGCCGTAAATCGCGCGTCCGGCGTGTTGGACTGCAGACCTGCCAACGCATCCCATCCCGGCAGCAATATCTCCAGCAGATCCAAATCCGCTAGCGCCCGCAGCACCGTCTCCGCGTGCGCCAGTGGCAACAGCTCCGTCAGCAAGGCCCAGCGCGCTCCCGGCCGGGACAGGTACTCGGCGAGCACCGACCGTGCCGCCAACAGACGCGACGTCGTGTCCGCCGACAAGTCCAAACCGTGCCGTCCCGCAAAAACGAGGAGCCGGACCATCCGCTCCGGGTCGGCGGCGAATTGCGCCGGATGACGCAGAAGCAAACGGTTGCTGGCAACCGTAAACTCCGAGTTCGAAAGGTGAGAGCGGTAGTCGTGATAGGCCCCCAGCAGCGATCCGGAGACCCGCTCCGCAGACTCCAATTCCGGCCGCAGCGCCGCGAGCACCGTGCGCGCCTGCGCGTAATAACCGCGCATCCAGCTCTCCGCCGTTTCCTCCGCCGGAGCAAAGGGGGGGCGCGCCAACACGGCTCGCGCCGGCTCGTCCACGAGGTTGATATTGCCGCCAGCGGTGAAGTGCAAATAGCACCGCACCCTGGAGAAAAGCAGCTCCGCCGGCAATGGCACAGCCGCGTCTAGGCCGCGCAGCTTTCGCAGCAGGCGCAGCGCCTGCAGGTCCATCAGGCCGCCCGGCCCCTTCTTCACATCGGGAGTGCGATGGCGGGGCGTGTTCTGGTAGCGCTCATGCCGCTCCCCCACCGTCCGCGCCAGCTCCTGGCGGAGACGCGCTCCCTGGCGCCCCAATACCGACGGCAGTTCGGATTCCAGGCGGTCCAGCCGCGCGCTATCCCCACACAGCAGCCGCCGGTCCAGCAAACCCCACAGCACCTGCAAGTTCTCCGGCCTGGGCTGCAAAGCCGCCGTTACCGTGCGCGCCGCACATTGTAACGAAAGCCCCCGGTCCCACAGCCGCTGCGTGAACGCCGCCAGCAACGGCTTCAGTTCCTCTATCTCCCTTTCGTTGGAGCACACCAGCAACAGTTCCGCGCTGGAGAACGGGAACGCCCGCCCACGCGCGTACGCCCCCAGCGCTAGCAGCGTTGCCGGGCCGCCGCCCGGCATCGTTGCGTTGAAGGCCTCCGCCACGACCTCGTCGGTGGCTGCCGCCACGGCGGCTTGCGCCGGGAAAGGATCTCCCGTGCGCAGAAACGCCGCCCGCGCCGCCTCCCAACTGGGCAGGCGCCGCAGAGCGATGGCATTATGCATGGGCTCGGTCACTCGTGAGCGCTCCTGAAGATCGTCGCATCAGCACCGGTTCATTATCGCGGCTGCTCGCAGCTCCGGGCCTTGCGCGGCGGTTATTGCAGCCATTGAAATTATTTATTTCCCCATGTGCGCAACCAGGTACAAGAGGCCAAACACCACCAACGGCACCGCCACCAATGCCGCATAAAACAAAATGCGGCGCAGCCATGGTGTCTTCCGCTTCTTCCACTCCGTCAGTTCGGAGCGTTCCTTGGGATGCACCTGATCCAGGTGCTCCAGGTCCCAGGCCATCTCCGCGGCGGTGGAGTAGCGGTCTTGCGGCTGCCGCTCCAGGGCGCGGTAGATCACCTCTTGCAAAGAGGGAGAGATATCCGGGTTCAGATTGCGGGGCGGGGTGGGATGGTTGAGCAGCCGGTCGTTCATGATCGCAAATGGGTTGTTGCCCTCGAACGGCACCCGGCCAGTCAGCATCTCGTACAGCATCACGCCCAGCGCGTATATGTCGCTGCGGCCGTCGCCGCGTTTTCCCCGAACTTGCTCGGGCGAGATATAGTCCGGCGTGCCCACGACCTGGGAGAGCTTGCCGAACGTCAAACGCCGCGCGCCCAGACTGCCCGCCACGCCGAAGTCAATCAGCTTCACATGGTCGCCGGACTCGATCATGATGTTTTCCGGCTTCAGGTCCCGATGCACCACCCCGCGGCGGTGAATGTAGTCGAGAGCGTCGGCCACGCCGATCGCCAGCGGGATCGCCTGTTCCGGCGCCATGCGCGCCTGCTGCCGCAGCAGTTGCCGCAGCAGGCGGCCCTCCACCCACTCCATCACCATGTACACGCGGCTGGCGTCGGGGTTGGGGTAAACCTTCATCACCCGCGGGTGATCCAGCTTCTCGCCAATTTCGGCCTCGCGCCGGAAGCGGTCGAAAAAGACGGGATCGGATTCCGTCGCCGGGTGCGGAACCTTGATCGCCACGCTGCGCCCGTCGCGCGTGTCGGTGGCGCGAAAAATCGAGGCCATCCCGCTGCGTGCGACCAGCGCATCAATGCGGTAGCGGTCCAGTTGGTCGCCGGCTTGCAGAGAGGTCATGCGAGCGGGAGCACCCGCCTTCACGCCGCGAGTCGCTATCGCGGCGGCCGCGGTTCACTGCCGCGCGGGCCCGGGCCCATAATCCGGATCAGCACGACGCTGATATTATCGCTGCCGTCCCGCTCAGCGGCAAGCGCCACGAGGTCTTCGGCGGCCGTTTCCAATCCCGCGGCCTGGCGCACCACCCGCGCCAGGTCCACGGCGCCGACGGACGCGTGCAGACCGTCGCTGGTCAGCGCCAACACGTCGCCCACGCGCAATTCCTGGCGGCGAAGCTCTGGGTGCACAAACAGGTCCGCCCCCAGGCAGCGCACCAACACCGGGTCCAGCGCCGGCCGCCAGGGCAGCCAGCGCCGCCGCAGGCGCAGATGGTCACGGGTCAGGCGGTGTGCGTGCCCGCCGCGGATTAAATAGCAGCGCGAATCCCCTGCATGCACGATCGTCGCCTCCGCGCCGCGAACTACACAGGCCACCAGCGTTGTCGCCATCCGCCCCATGCGCCGCGCCTGCGCCAGGTGAAGAATGTGCTGGTTCGCCTCGCGCACCAGCCGCTCCAGGCGGGCCGCCGTTGGTTCCTCGCCGCCCCCGGCACGGTACTGTCCGGTCAGAACCTCCACCGCCGCTCGTGCCGCCAACTCGCCCGCCGCCGCGCCGCCAACTCCGTCCGCCAAGGCGAACAACCAGCCTCGCGCCGCCGCCTCCCCTGCGTCCCCGGGCTGCGAGCAGCCGATCCAATCCTCGTTTTTGGCTCGCACCGGTCCCGTCACCGACCGTTGCGCGAACTCCGGTTCCGGCATTGCTTCCCGAGCAAGATCCACGCGGCGAGGACTGGCCATGAAGAAATCGTTTCCCGTGCACAACCATCACCACTGCGCCGCCACGCGCCGCAACTCCTCCGCGGTCCTCCGGCGAAGCGCTTGGAGCCCCGGCACCTTCCACTACATGGTCTCAACGGATGCAGCGCGATTCGCAATCAACGTCGTTCGTCCCTTCTTTTTGCTCTGGGTAACGAAATAGATGCCGCCATAAATGCCCCAGACAATCGCGATGCCCAGCGCGGTCAGCGGTTCCAATTTGGTGCCGAACCCCATAAACGGCCCGAGCAAATAAAAGGCCATGCACGCCAGGTTCGCCACCATACCGAATACCGGGACCAGCACGTGCTTGATGACGCTGAACCGCGGGTGCCCGTGAAACGCCACGATGCAAATCGCGCAACTCAGGCCGTACAGCAGGAACGTTCCAAAGTTCGACGCCAGCGTGATGGTCAGCAGCGAATTCGGCAACTCGGCCATGTGCGCGGGTGACAGATATCCGAAGCTCGACCAGAATCCGTGCGGCAGCGCCCGCAACGTCGCCTGGCTCAGCGCCCCCGCGTCTCCGAACAGGTTCGAGACGGTGAAACAGCCCAGCACAGCCGAAATCGTGGCCAGCGTCCAGATCGCGCGGTGCGGCGTCAGGTTCTTCTTATGCAGCAGACCGAAGTGCGAGCCCAATTCATCGTCCTTGCCCATGGCGTAGGTCACGCGCGCGCCGGTGTTGATGCAGGAGAGCGTCGTGCCGATGATGGCCAGAAAGACGGTGGCCGCCTCGATCAACATGAACGCATGGCCATGGCCGTTGAATAAGGCGTTGCCGACCACCACCATCATGTCGCCGATTGGCGCCGCCGAGCCCACCGCGTTCTGCATGCTGTAGCCGCTGTTCAGGAAATAATTGGCGGCAAAGTACTCCACCAAATAACAGAAAGCCCCTTGCACCAGCAGCGACGTGATCACGGCGATGGGGATGTGCTTTTTGGGGTCGACCGCCTCGGCGCCCATCGCCGTCACCGACTCAAATCCCACCAGAATCAGAATCGCGATCGTCGCCTGCACGAACAGCCAGCCGAAATTGTGAATTCCGACCACAGAAGCGGCCGCGGGGTGGGAGAGAAAATTTCCATGAGCATCGTACGCCGGATAGCTGATCTTGAATGGCACCGGCCGCCCATTCGCGCCCCGCAGCGGCATCGGCACCCCAGCGGCATTGCGGGCGATGGTGGTCGTTGCATGCCCGTGCACGGTCTTGGTGGTGGTTGCAAACTGGTAGGTGTACGCGTTCTGGCTGGACGCATCCCAGTGGTAGGCCACCGATCCCGGCGGGTGATTGTAGCGGTACATCAGCGCCATGACTGCAAACACCATCAGCGCCGTAATCTGGATGACGTTGATCGCGACCGAGACGCCGGTCGAGCCGGTCACTCCGCGGTGCGCGATATAGGCCACGCCGAACGCCGTGGCGATGGCGCAAATCATCATGAACATCGGCCCCGGATTGGAAGCGCTCATGAAATGGGGAAAGAGCGTGCCCACCAGGTAGCCGCACAACACCCCCATGACCCCACACATCACTCCCGGATATATCCAGTAGTAGAGGTGCGAACCCCAGCCCACGATAAATTTCGAGAGGCGGGCAAATCGCCAGGTGCTATCGTGCCGAAGGAAGGCCTGTTCCGCAAAGAAATAGGAACTGCCCGGCCCCGGGTACAGCTTGGCCAATTCCGCGTAGCAGAATGCCGTCGCCAGGCACAGCCCGAGCGCCAGCAGGATGCCTGCCCACATTGCCGGCGCGGTGTTGCCCGCTGTGCCCTGAGCCACGAAGGTCAGCCAGAGAAACGCCCCGGGCGCGATGAGGGCCATCGCGTTCATCGTTAAGCCCGTGAGGCCGAGCGTGCGCTTCATCGTGGCTTCGTTGTCTGATGCCATAACGGATCCTCTTTGGCGGCTAGAATCGCGGCGTTTCGCTGAACACAGTTCCGCCACGGATCCAACGTTGCACGACCGGGGCTGCGGCCGCTGCGATTTTGGCCGGAGCGGCAGTGCGCGCCACTGGCTGCTTCGTCCACGGCGGCGCAGCCAACAACGCTAGAGTCACCGGAACTAAGCGCCGGCCGACCCAACGATTCACGGCAGGCGCCTCTGGAGAGGCCGCCCCTGGACTAGGGTTCGGATTGGCAGCAAAGGTGCAAAGGGCTGTGGCGTCTTGGTCATGGGCTCGGGACGTTCGGGCGAGCGCACAGCTGCATTCCCGCTGCCCGTAGAAAAACTCTAATCGGCCAGGGAGGGGTGAAGGGAAATCCAAAGTTTTTATCTTCGCCATGGTGCGCATCGTCCGGCGCGTGGAGCGTGACCGGTGGCGGCGAAGAGACGCGCACAACGCACGTGCAGGATCATTCTTCGCGCCTACGTCCAGGCGGAAGCGTGGCAGGGCAGGCGCACTCAACCGCGCACGCCGACCGGTGTCCGACACCCTGGCCATCGGGTTTGAGACCCCAACTGCGATCGCGATTGGCGAAAATGGATCCTCCGCGGTTAGGCGGCGACGGGCTGGCCGACTGGGGGGCACCTCGGCGGGCGCAAAAATGCGCCGACGAAGTGTCTCATTTTGCCGGGGTATTTTTGGCTAAGCCCTTTGTTTGCAATACCGGAAATGAGACTGGCGGGAACGGCGAAATGGCGGCGGGGAGTGGCGAGGTTGACACGCCGCGCGGGGCTACGGGCACCCACCCAGGGAGGTCAGGCGAGGACGCCCATCCCACTTTCTTCGCTCCAACGGCGCCAGTAGGGTAGCCGTCCTCGGCTGCCGATTCCGCGCGGCCGCCCGCGAGCGCACCAGTACGGTAGCCGTCCCGGCTGCCAGCAAAGGAATGGCCGCGTGGGTTGCCGAAGGCGGACAGGTGGGAACGCCCGCCGACTTTCATCGGGGCAGAGCGCGAGGTGGCTGGCAACGGCGGCTGGGCTATCAGGGGGGACGAATGCGAACGGGCCGTCCGCGTCGATCAATGACGGGCACGGCCCCCGCGAGGGGAGCGGCTGCGCCTTAGGCGCGCCAGGCCCCCAAGAGTCGGCGCACGGCGACCATCTCGGCGAGGTGGTAGGAGTTGTGGTCCACGACCAGCAGCGCCTCCCGCATGATCGTCTGCCCCTGTCCGTGGGGGATCGGCGCGGTCAGGTCCACGGCTGGGTCCAACACCAGGGCCGCCATCGCTTCCAGATCGGCGGCAAAAGCGCGGACGCTCTTGGCCCAGGCGGCGGCGTTGGGCGGCGCCGCCGCGCGCGGCCAGTAGCCCGCGGGAAACTCCGGCGAGACATGGCCGGGATCGCGGCAAAACTCCAAGATGTCCCACTGGGCGAGGCGCAGGTGCTCCAGCACCTCCCATGGGCTATGGACCAATGAGCGCGGGCGCTTGCCGCGCAGCGCGGCGGGAACGCCGCTCAGGACGGAACGCCACGGGGCATGCGCATGGCCGCCGCGCAGCGCGGCCGCCAATTGCTCACGGATCACTTGCTCGTTCATTGCGTCTCCTTGCCGACTTCGACGGCCCCGCAGGTTCCGGCCTTGGCGCCGGCCGTAGCTTGGGCTTGGCCTCTGGGCCGAGCGCCGAGGCCCGAGCTGGCCGGACCGCGTTATCGGTATCATAAAAAAACTTGGAAGCGTCTGCGGCCCGGTGGCCGTCTTGGTCTTCAAAACCAATGGGGCCTCCCATTTCGGGAGGGCCGCTCGGTTCGACTCCGAGCCGCTTCCGCCAATCGTTGCAGCCGTTAGGGACGATTTTTGCCGACGTGTTACACGGCAGCGCCGCGGGAGCCGTGGTTGCCGGCTCTCCGCGGCGGCCGTTCCCTGAACAGGTCACATCTGGATTACTGCTGGGCATGAAGGCGGCGATGGAGACGCTCAAAGTTGCGCTTGGCGTGCCCATACCGCACCGCATCCCGCACCAACCGATGGAGCTGGGTGGCCAGTTCGGCGTTGGCTTTGATCAACGTTTTATACCGCGCATTAAATTCCAACGGCGGGAATTTGGTATTGAATTCACCGATCGTTTCTTCCATGTTGGCGGCCATCTCCTCGAGCATCGGGCGCAGTTGGTCCGCCACGCGCTGCTGCCAGGGTGAACCGTTCCCCCGTTCCTCGCTCATCTGCTGTTCGAGTTTGCCCAACTGGTTCACATGGTCGCGAATGATGTTCAATTGCTCCCCATGCGATTCCTGAGACGTCTCGGTGGGGTGGTAGGACTTGAGCTCGCCGGCATCCCGACTCATCTGAGCCGCCTCGCGGCTGGCGTCGGCAAACAGCCGGTTCAGTTCCTCCGAGTCTTCTTCGACAGCCGCGGGCTGCGCGGCCGCCTGCTCTTGGACCGTCGTGGACACATTCGGCTGACCGAGTTCGGCCAACTGCGCCGGCTGGGTAACATGGGGCGCGATCTGACCTTGATCCCGGATGGACGCGTTGCGGTCCTGTGCGAAGGTGGTGCGCACGGCAAAGAACACGAAGAAAATGGCCGCGGCGATCGCCGCCCATCGGCAGTTGAATTTGCGATTGATCCATTTGTTCCTCATGGTCAGGAACCTCCTGATACCCGTTTAATGCACGGTGAGGTCCACACTAGGCAGACAGCGGGACGGGGCGCCCGCGACGGCGCGCACGGGGTTGCCACGCCATGCACGAGACCAAGGCACGATGGCCTAGAATCGCCAGCAGAGCGCAAAATTGCGGCTCAACGTTCAACCCGCAGGGCACGCGGCTCTTGTCGGAACGAGCTTCGCCAGGGGGAGGAACGCCGTGAGCACAGCGCGGGCAAGCCGTTAGGCAGCGGGTGGCTGCACCCATATCTGGGTTGCTTCCACCAGATGTTCCGGGGCTGTTGCGTTTGGCGGCTCAGATTCAAACGCCTCGACGGCCCACCCAAACGTGGGGTCCCAGCGACACCGTCATGCGAATTGGTCGCGTGCAATTGAAAGCCGGGGACGGCTGCCCCACTTTCTCCGCGCCGCCGACGGCGGCTGACCAGCGGTGCGGCAGCCATCGTTGGAAGGCCCCGCCGTTGGCGGGAGCGCGTGTGGGCTTTCGGGGATGGGTCAGCGGAGGCGATGCGGGGATGGACGGCAGGGGAGGCGCCGGGGCAAGCCGTCCGGACCGCAGACGTAGCACGGTCCCGCGCCTGGCGCGGTGGGGTGCGCGAAGATGCGATAGCTAATGATGGGCGCGGGCCCCAGCCCCGCAGTTGGCAGGGCGTCCCGCTTACGCGTTGCGGGGCTGGCAGGGTCGCCGGCGCGACGACCCCGGCCCAGCGCCCGCGCGGCGCGGGGCGCTGCTCCGCTTACGCGTCGCTGGGAACCGCGCCGCGTGGCGCGGCGCGACCATCCAAAGGTGGGATGATAGCGGTAGTCGTAACCAAAGCGGCGAAGCGTGTAGGCGCCCAGAAGCAGCTCCGGGCTGATGCCGAGGCGCCAGGGATTGGCGCTGAGCTGATCCAATCGCGCGCTGAAACCTTTGTGGGGATGGCGGCGACTGTAGCGCATCTCGGCCGCGGTGAGCACGCGGAACGTATTGAGCACGGTTTGGCGCCGCTCCCAATCGTGGATCCCCCGCCAATGCGGCTGGAGATAGCGCCCGTAAAGCCCCCATCCGCCGAGCGCCAATCCGGACAGGCTAATGGTCAATGCGCCGACGGCGAGGAGCCTAACGCCCGGGGCCAAGCGGCGGTTTTCCTCCGAGCGCAGCGCCGCCAGCGCCCAGGCGGCGAGGACCACGCCGACCGCGGCGGACAGGCCATAACTAACCACCCCAAGGATTCCCAACAGGCCGGCGAGCAAAGACAGCCGCGCGCCGGGACGGCGAAGGAAGGGCAAAATCTCCGGCGGACGGAGGAGAAATTGGCAGCCGGGACAACGCTCGGCGGCAGCGGGAGCCAGCACGTCACAACGCGGGCACGCAGCCTCGGCGATCAGCTCCGGGCTGGCAGGAGGAGTGGGCGCGTTTGACGGCGTGGACACGGCAGCGGACTGGGATTCGGAAAAGCTAGGATGCGGTTCGGAGCGAAACGGTTGCGCCGACAATGATGGGCGCGGGCCCTGGCTGCGCCGCTAGTGGGACGTCCCGGCTTTCCTAGAAGCGGGGCTGGCCCCGCTTACGCGGCTGGCCCGCTCTCTCCGCACCGGGGCGGGCAGAGGACGGCGCCGTTATACTGGCGGGTGCGGGAAGTCACCCTGCTCCATGGCGACGGCATTGGCCCGGAGGTCATCTCTGCGGCCCGCGAGGTACTTGAGGCGGCCGGCGCACAACTGCAATGGCTGGAATTCGCGGTGGGCCAGGAGGCGCTGGATGCCGGCGGCGATTATCTGCCCGCGGCCGCCTTGGAAAGCATTGAGCACACCGGGCTTTGCCTGAAAGGGCCGATCACCACGCCGGTGGGCGGGGGCTTTCCGAGCGTGAACGTAGCCCTGCGCAAACGCCTGGACCTGTACGCCAACGTCCGTCCCGTCTACAACCTGCCGCACGTACGCACTCGCTTCAGCGGGGTGGATTTGGTGGTGGTGCGGGAGAATACCGAAGGCCTGTACAGCGGGATTGAGCACGAGGTCGTGCCCGGCGTGGTGGAAAGCCTGAAAATCGCCACGGAAAAAGGCTGCCGCCGCATCGCCCGCTTCGCCTTCGAATACGCCCGCAGCCACGGCCGGCGCCGCGTCCACGCCATCCATAAGGCCAACATCATGAAGCTGACGGATGGCCTGTTCCTGCGCATGGCGCAGGAAGTCGCGAAGGACTACCCGGAGATCGAGTATCGGGAAGCGATCGTGGACAACGCCTGCATGCAGCTAGTGATGAAACCGGAGCAGTTCGACGTGATGGTGCTGGAGAATCTGTACGGCGACATCCTGAGCGACCTGTGCGCGGGCTTGGTGGGGGGGCTGGGGATGGTGGCCGGCGCCAACCTGGGGGAACGGGCCGCGATCTTCGAGGCGGTACACGGCTCGGCGCCGGATATTGCCGGGAAAGGCATCGCCAACCCAACGGCGGTGATGATGGCAGGGGGGATGGTGCTGCGGCATATCGGGATTTCCGGCGCGGCCGACCGGCTGCAAGGGGCGCTGCTGGCCGAATACGAAGCGGGCGAGCATTTGACACGCGACGTGGGCGGGGCTGCGTCTACCGCGGAGTTTACCCAAGCGGTGCTGGCGCGGCTGCAATAGGGGCACCCGCCGCAGAGCCGGGGAGTAAAATACGAGCAAGGATGTGACGGGCGTCAGCGCCCGTCGAAAGAGGCGTCCTCCGCGGACGGGCCGCAAGGGCCGGTCGCGGGCTGGAGGAGGCAAGTACGTGGCTCGCATTCATGGCAAAGTGAAGTGGTTCAATAATGTGAAGGGCTATGGGTTTATCGGCCGCGACGACGGCCCGGATGTGTTCGTCCACTATTCCGCCTTGCAGCAGGAGGGATACAAATCGCTGCAAGAGGGCGATGACGTGGAGTTCGAAATCGTCGAGGGGAAGAAAGGCCCGCAAGCAGAAAACGTCACCCGCGCCGGGGTGTAGCGGCGCCGCCGGCGGCGACGGAGCCGCGGATGTAGGGCAGGGCGGCGGCGCGGACGGCGCGCAATTGCTCCAGTAACGGGGCGAGCCGGTCCAAGGGCAGGGCGTTGGCGCCATCGGAGAGCGCCCGCTCGGGAGCCTCGTGCACCTCCAAGAAGACGCCATCGGCGCCCGCCGCCACACCGGCGCGAGCCAGCAGTTCGATGTACTCCGGCTGGCCGCCGCTGCGGTCGCCTTGCGCGCCGGGCAGTTGCAGGCTGTGGGTTACGTCCAAGACCACCGGCGCTCCGAAACCGCGCAGGATGGCGAGCGAGCGCATGTCCACGACCAGATTGTTGTAGCCGAAACTGGCGCCGCGCTCGGTAAGCAGCAGCCGCTCATTGCCTTCGGCCCGCACCTTTTCCGCCGCGCCGCGCATGTCCCAGGGGGCCATGAACTGGCCCTTTTTGACGTTGACGGCGCGTCCGGTCGCCGCCGCCGCGCGCAGCAGGTCGGTTTGGCGGGAGAGGAACGCGGGGATTTGCAGCACGTCCGCCGCGGCGGCGGCCGGCTCCGCCTGGGCGGGGCTGTGAATGTCGGTGAGCACGGGCGCGCCCACTTCTTGCCGCACGCGGGCAAGGATCTCCAAGCCGTGCTCCAGCCCAGGGCCGCGGAAGGATTTGCCGCTGCTGCGGTTGGCTTTGTCGTAGGAGGCTTTGAAGATGTAGGGCAAACCGGCCGCGCGGGCGCGGGCGGCGATTTCCTGGCCCAGCCAGAGGGCGTGCTTTTCGCTCTCGATGACGCAGGGACCGGCGATGAGAAACAGCTCCGGCCCGCCGACCTCGACGCCGCCGATCTGGAACCGTTCCGCCATGGCCGTGCCCGCCGCTAGGCGCGGCGCGCCGAGCGGTGAAAGATTTCCTCGGGCTCGCTCTCGCGGGCGCGGGTTTGCTGAAAGGCGTACGCCGCGGCGGTGAACTCGCGGAAGAGGGGATGCGGCTCCAATGGGCGCGACTGGAACTCGGGGTGGAACTGGCAGCCCAAAAACCAGGGATGGTCCTCGATTTCGACGATCTCGACGTACTGGCCGTCGGGGCTGGCGCCGGTGATGCGGAGGCCGGCATTCACCAGGCGGGATTCATAGTCCCGGTTGTATTCGTAGCGGTGGCGGTGGCGTTCGCTGACCTCCGGCTGGCCATAGGCGGCGTAGGCGCGGGAGTGCAGCTCCAAACGGCAGGGCCACGCGCCCAGGCGCATGGTGCCGCCCATCTCCTCGACGCCGCGCAGCTCGCGCAGCTTGTAGATGACACGGTCCGGCGTGGCGGGATCGAACTCCGAGCTGTTCGCGTCCGGCAAATCCGCCACATGGCGGGCGAATTCGATGACCGAACATTGCATGCCCAGGCAGATGCCGAAGAACGGGACGCGGCGGGTACGGGCGTATTCGATGGCCAGGAGCATGCCGGCGATGCCGCGTTTGCCGAAGCCGCCGGGCACCAAAATGCCGTCCACGCCGCCTAGACGACGCTCGACTTCCTGCGGGCCGGCCTCCAATTCCTGCGCCTCGATCCAATGCACGTCCAACTCCCAATTGCCCGCCAGCGCGCCATGCAGCAGCGCTTCCTTCAGGCTCTTGTAGGAGTCTTCGTATTCGACGTACTTGCCGACCACGCCGATGGTCACGCGGCCTTGGGGATTGCGCATGCGGCGGACCAAGGCCTCCCAGCCGTCCAAGGCGCGCGGCGGGGCTTCAAGATGCAGGTAACGCAGCAGCAGGTCGTCCAAGCCTTGCGCGCCGAGCAACGCCGGGACTTCGTAAATGCTGGCGGCGTCGGTGGCCGCGACCACCGCCTCCTCGGCGACGTTGCAGAATAGGGCGATCTTTTCGCGCATTTCCCGCGGCAAGAAACGGTCGGTGCGGCAAAGGAGGATGTCGGCTTGAATGCCGATTTCGCGCAGATCCTTGACGGAATGCTGCGTCGGCTTGGTCTTCAGCTCGCCGGCGGCGGCGATGTAGGGGACCAGGGTCAGGTGAACGAAGACGACGTTTTCCCGGCCCTCTTCCTGGCGCACCTGACGGATGGCTTCCAAGAATGGCAGCGACTCGATGTCGCCGACGGTGCCGCCGATCTCGATGATGGCCACGTCCACGCCTTCGGAGACGCGGCGAATCGCGGCCTTGATTTCGCCGGTGACATGGGGAATGACCTGCACGGTCTTGCCGAGATAATCGCCGCGGCGCTCCTTGGCCAGAATCGTCTCGTAGATGCGGCCGGCGGTGACGTTGTTGTCGCGGGTGAGGCGGGCATGGGTGAAGCGCTCGTAATGGCCGAGATCCAGGTCGGTTTCGGCGCCGTCATCGGTGACGAAGACCTCGCCGTGCTGGAAGGGGCTCATGGTGCCGGGATCGACGTTGAGATAGGGGTCGAACTTGAGCATGCTGATGCGCAGGCCGCGGCTTTCCAGCAAGGCCCCGATCGAAGCCGCCGCCACCCCCTTCCCCAGGGAAGAAACCACGCCTCCGGTCACGAACACGTATTTACAAGCCATTGCCCTGCCCCCTCCACACCCAACGTTCCAGCGGCGGAACGGCACGCAAATCCAGGCCAACGCGGCACGGCGGGATCGCAGTTCCCATGGGTAACACCCCGGCGGGAAACGCCTGCCGCCAGCCCGCATTTCGGCTCTTTTTCAGTTGTCCGTGCTTGTGGTCGCCGCCCGGCACGCCCAATTATAGCCAGCGCGTTACCGGCGTTTGTTGGACGCCGCTTGGGGCCCGGGCCATTGCGCCGGAACCGCTGTTCAGGCACAATAAATTGACATTCCCTCCCAAGCCGGACGGTGTTTTGCCGGCGGATCCTAATCGTGGGGCTGTGGCGCAGTTGGGAGCGCGCTTCAATGGCATTGAAGAGGTCGGGGGTTCGACTCCCCCCAGCTCCACCAAACCATCAAGATCGTCAATTTGAACCTTGCGGTCGGTTGCGACGCGTTCTGGGCGCGGTGCGCCTTGAGCGCCAGTCGGTCGTCTCTGTGCCGATGGGAATGGCGTGGCAAGCCAGTGGGCGGTGTTAGGATGCGGGCATGGCGGCGGCGCTGGCGGTTCTGTGGCTGGTGGCATCGGTTGGCGGACCGCGCCGCGGCCCGGGCGTTTCGCCTTCCGCCCATTTGGTCGCGGCCGCGCTCGCGCAGGTTTGCCCGGCTGGGGGCATGACGCGCAACGCCAAGGGCCGGCCGACCGGCTGCCGGGTCTGTCCCAAACAGACCGATGTCCGCGATTTGCCGGGACCGTGGACGCTGGCGGAGGCCCTGGCGGGCCGCTTTACTTCCGCACACGGGCAGGACCTGCTGCTAACGGGCTTGGGCTGCGAGCCGCACATGACGAACTGGGGCGGCGCGTTCCTATTTGCGCTTTCCGGCGACGGGCCGCCGCGGCTGCTGCGCTATTATGCCGGCCTGTCGTCAGTCCGGTGGCGCGCTTTCCGCGTGGCGGGCGGTCCTGATCTTTTGCTGGGCCGGGCGGAGGGCGGCGGTCAGGGCATGAACACGCGTTCCATTGTCAGATTGGCTTTCCGCCGCGGCGGGCGTTACAGCCTGCACACCTTGTTCGCAACGGCCAGCATTTGGTGCGCGGAGGCCGCGGGCGGAGCGCCGGCCCCACCCATCCGGTCGCGAATCCTGCGGTGGTGGGCCATTGGCCGGGTTGGCGCGGCTCCGAGCGGGCTGCTCGCGACCGTAACGTGGGGGCAGGGGCTGAAATCCGAGGAGGCGGCGGCATGCTCGAAGTGGCGTATGCCTAAGTTTCCGGTGAAGACCTATCAGCTCCGTTTCCGGTTTAATGGCCAATCTTTCCAGCCGACACCCGCGACGGCCCGCCTGCTCCGAAACAAGTTCTCTCCCTCGCTGTCACAGTGGGTCAATCCGCTGTTCACGCGGCGGCTGCCGTAGGAGTGGCGGGCCGGATGCTGGCCATCGCGCGGGGTCGGCGTTGCGCCCTTGGGGTGCAGTCCGGAAACGGGGTGCTGTCCGCGGCCTGGCTGCGAGGCTGAGGAGCGGCATTTCTTCGGCGCGTTCGGCCGATCTTGGCGCGCCGGCGATTGCAAACGGCCGGCCGCCCTGGAGGGCAGCCGCACGCAGGGCAGGAGCCCTACCCCATGAAGCGGGGCGGCTTCGCCGTTGGCGGGACGCTTCCGCGGCATCTGGGGCAGGCGGGGCAGCGTCCCCAGCTCACATTTGGGAGCGAGGGCGGGGATGTCAGGCCCGGGGCGGCCTAGCGCCGCGGACGGCTGGGGCCATCGACGGCGAACAGTTCGACACCGGCGGATACGGCGGCGCGGCGCAGGTCGTTGTCCAGGGTGGCCAAGGGCAGCGCCTGGGCCTGCGCCAGCCATAGGTAAAGAGCGTCGTAGCTGGTCAAGCGGTGGCGGCGAGCCAAGGCCGCCAATTCCTGCGCCGGAACGACGCCGTCTTCGACCCAGGTCAGGGTCTGGGCCAACTGGTCAATGCGGGCCAGCGCGCCGGCAAGATCCGCGGCGCCGAGGATCCCGCGGCGCTCGGCGGTTAGCAGCGCGTTCAGCAGCTCAAGCCGCCATAGCGCGGGAACCACCGCGTTGGCGCCGGCGGCCATATCGTTCAAGATGCGCTGCGCTGGTTGGGAGGCGCACCGATCCAGGTACCACCGAACCGCAACGGAAACGTCGAGCACGAACGAACTCAAATTCGCCCCGCCGAGATCAATTGCTTCAGCTCCTTTGCGCTGAGCTGGCGTTTTCGCCGCACCCGGGACCGTACCCATTCCATCCCGGCGACGATCTCGTCCCAGTTCGGCGCGGGCGCGGCCGCGGGCGCGACCAAACGCGCGGCGAGGCGACCGCGGCGGGTTATACCGATGTCCTCGCCACGGGACGCCGCCTGCACCAATTCCGAAAGCTTCTGCTTGGCCTCGAACAACCCTACCGTTCGCATCATCTAGATTATACATCTAGATGATGCGTGAAGGCGGGAGGCTGCCATGCCAAGGATGAGTCGGACGGGCACGTCGCGCCGAGGCGCGCTGACGGCGGGGCCATGCCTGGCCGTTGGCTAGTCGAGGGTGACGACGACTTTGCCGAATTGTTCGCGGGCCTGGAGGTAGCGCTGCGCGGCGGCAGTTTCCGCCAAGGGAAAGGTGCGGTCCACGACGGGACGCAGATCGCCATTGGCGATGAAGGGCAGCAACTCGCGCAGCTCGCTGCGCGGGCCCATGTAGGAACCAACCAAGCGGAGCTGGCGGGCGAAGAGATGACGCAGGTCAATGGTGGCGCGGGGGCCGGTGGTGGCGCCGCAGGTGACCAATGTGCCGCCGTTGGCCAACGCGCGGACGCTTTGTTCCCAGGTGGCTTGGCCGACATGCTCGAACACCACGTCCACGCCGCCGCCGGTCAAGGCCTTGACGCGCTGGGCGATGGGGTCGCGGTAATGATCCAGTACCTCATCGGCGCCGAGGCGTTTGGCCAATGCCATTTTTCGCTCGCTGCCCGCGGTGGCGATGACGCGGCAGTGCATCCACTTGGCGATTTGCACCGCCGCTGAGCCGACGCCGCTGCTGGCCGACCAGACCAGAACCTGCTGGCCGGGCTGGAGCCCGGCGCGGGTGCGCAGCATGTGCCAAGCGGTGAGAAACACCAGCGGGACCGCGGCGGCGGCGGCGAAGTCCAACCCCGCGGGCAGCGGGAGGGCATTTTCCGCCGGCGCCTTGACCAGCTCGGCATAGCCGCCATCCGCGCCATAGCCGAGCACCGTGTAGCGCGGGCATTCGTTTTCACGGCAGGCATCACAAGCGGGGCAATGGCCGCAACCGATGCCGGGAGACAAAATGACCGCATCGCCGACGTCCGGACCCGTCCTCCCCGCCTCGCCCGGCTCGCCCAGCTCGGCCCCCGGACCAAGCGCCACAACTTGGCCGGCGATGTCGCAGCCGCCGATGTGCGGCAAGGGGATGGGAACGCCGGGGATGCCGTCGCGCACGAACAGATCGAGATGGTTGAGGGCGCAGGCGCGCACGCGCAACAGGATTTCGCCGACGCCGGGCACCGGATCCGGCGCCGGCTCATAGCGCAAAACTTCGGGGCCGCCATGCTGGTGAAAGCGGATGGCCTGCATGGGACGAGGATAGCGCCTGGAATGGGGATGAGGGACGAGGGACAGGGGACGAGGGACGGGAAAGGGGGATGAGACCCCGCCCAGGGGATGAGGCGCCACCCTTGGCGGGACGCCGCGGAGCTGCGGGGCGGACGAGGGGCGGGGGAGCGGCCGGACTGGGGTCAGGCGGGGACGCCTAACCTACTGCGCTGACGCCCCGGGGCGGCCCGGGGCGGGGGGGGGGCGAGGTTGTTGACAAACGCGGCAGCGCACCGGCCCCGCGGTGTCTCCGGCGGAGCGCGGGGGCTAAAGCCCAACGTTTTAGGGGGCGTGATTGCGCGGCGCTGAAGCGCCGCTCTAGACCGTCAGCGGACTGCCCCTTTCGCAACGACTTCCGGACGCCTGAGCTACAGCGGCAGAGCGGGGGTGCACGCGGGGGGCGCGGCTTACAATGAAGGCGGGGAGTGCGATGGCCGGGGACATTTATGCAGAAATCGTCCGCCTGCGCGCGGCAGGCGAGAACGCCGCGCTGGCCACGATTGTGCAGGTGCGCGGATCCATTCCCTCCTTCGAAACCGCCAAGCTGCTGATCCGGCAAGACGGCACCCTGCTGGGGACCATCGGCGGCGGCTGCGTGGAAGCGGAGGTTTGGCAGGCGGCGCGGGAACTGCTGGCGGAGGCGACGCCGAAACCCCGGCGGCTGGTCTTCCATTTGAACCACGACGCCGCAGAAGACACGGGGTTGATCTGCGGAGGGACGCTGGAGATTTTTCTGGAGCCGGTGCTGGCGCCGCCGCGGCTGATCTTGTTCGGCGCCGGGCACGTCTCCCGCGCCATCGCCGCCGCGGCGGGCGCGGCGGGATTTAGCAGCGCGGTCTGCGACGACCGGCCGCAGTTCGTCACCGCCGAGCGCTTTCCCGCCGCGGAGCTGCACGCAGGGCCGTACGAGGAACAGTTCCCCGCCCTGAGCGCCGGGGCGAACGCCTACATCGTGATCGCCACGCGCGGGCATCGCGACGATCTGCGCATTTTGGAATGGGCCGCGGGCACGCAGGCGAAATACATCGGCATGATCGGCTCCAAGCGAAAGGTCATCTCGACCTATAAGGAGTTGCTGCGGCGAGGCGTGGCGGCCGAGGCGCTGGCGCGGGTATATGCGCCGATGGGGCTGGAGATCGGCGCGGTCACGCCGGAGGAGATCGCGGCATCGGTGGTGGCGGAGATGATCGCGGTGCGGCGGGGCGCAAAGGCGGCGCACATGAAGCTGGGACAGATCCCCGTGCCGGCCGCCGCCGAGACCACGCTGTGAGCGGGCAAGGCATTGGTGGGCGCGGGCCCCAGCGCGGGGACGCCGCCCGCCCCAGCCCAGCCGGCGCGTCGCTGGCTGGCGTGATTTTGGCCGCCGGCGGCTCGACGCGTATGGGGCGCAGCAAGGCGCTGCTGCCCTATCCGGGCCCGCTCGACCGTGACGCGGCCCGTGCGGCTCCGCCGAAGCCGACATTCCTGGCCGCCTGCGCCTACAAGTTGGCCGCGGTGTGCGCCGGTATCTTCGCCGTCATCCCAGCGGGAGCGGGTGGTGGCGCGATCCGCGCCGCCAGCGCGGAATTACCGGGACGCATTTCGTGGATCGAAAATCCCGAGCCGGAGCGGGGCCAGTTCCATTCCCTGCAATTAGCGGCGGCGGCGTTATTGGCCGAGGAGCGATTCGGCGGCGCCGTGATCTGCCCGGTGGATCGCCCGATGTTCGCGGCGGCAACCTTGGCCGCTTTGGCCCACGCGTTCGACGCGCCGGAAGGCGCCGGGCGGCCAGTAGCGGCGGCCGAGATCGTCAAGCCGAGCCATGCGGGACGGCACGGGCATCCGGTGCTGTACTCCCGCGGCTTCCTTGCCGCTGTTGTCAACGCGCCGACGGACGGCAACGCGCGGGATTTAGGGCGCGCATGGGCAGCTCGCACCGTAACCATCAATGTTGCCGATCCCGGCGTATTGGTGAACGTGGACACGCCGGAGGATTACCGGCGCTTGACCACGCCCGGCACAACCTAGGACAGCGGAGCGGACGCGACGGCGAACTGCTCGCGGGCTGTCGCGATTGGCCGGGGATTTAGGCCAGCACCGCCAGGCCGAACGCCAGCAAGACGTACAGCAACCAGAGGCCGAAGACCACGGCCAACGCCGAGCCATATTTGACCTTGGTTCCCAGCTTGGTCATCCCAAGAGCCAGCAGCCCAATGGCCCAGAACGAAAACAGGTCGAAGTGTTGCAGGAAAGCGTTCCACACCGGACCGATCGAACTGGGGTCGAGATAGAAGGCGGGATTGGAACCGAGCAGATTGTCGAAGCGGGCGGTGTTGGGATCTGCACGCAGCCAAAGCACCGCCGCGCCGGCCAGGCTATACAGCGCGATGGGCAGCATGGCGTGGCTGACGGTGGCCAACATCGCCTTGTACTTGACCTGCTGGCCGAGGAGGAACTTTTCGGCGCCGAGAAAAATCGCCCCCAGCAGAAGCAACATCAGGACCAGCAGCACCGGCGCGGCGTACATCTGGATGGGCAGAATCTTTGCGATGGTCGCCAACTGCGTCTGTAATTGCGCCGCCGAAAGAGACTGCGTCTGGGGACGGGCCATCAGGAACTGACGCGCCAGGCCATAGACGCCGAAACGGTGCAGGAGGGTGTAACCGCCAAAGACGCTGGCGGCGGCGATCACGACCCAGCACAAAATAAAGTGCGGTTCGCGGGCGATATCCTCGAAGGTCGCAGTGGGCGAATAGAAGGCGCCGAAAATGCGAGCCACGGAGGACATGCGGCGGGGTTCGCGCGGAGCGGCGGCAGCGCCCGCTTCCGGCGGCAACGAAGGATTAGCGGTGAAATCGGCCATAACGGATCCTCTCGTCGGTATGGTGCTGGCTGGATTGCGCGGACCGTTGGGAACGGGTTTGGAGACGCTGGCCTGGCGGCGCGGCACGACAGCTAGGGATAGAGCACCGGATTCAATGGCGAGGAGATAGTAGCACCAATTTCCACCCCTGGGCACCAGGTGTCGCGGTCGGCTTGCTGGAAGGAGTTCAAGGGCTGAGTCAGGCGGATCTCGGCGTCCACATAGATGATGGTCATCACCTCGCGGGGCGCGGCGGTTTGGTTGGGGCCGGCGCGATGGAAGGTCCAGCCGCTGTGAAAGCTGACATCGCCGAGGGCAAACGGCGCTTCCACCAGCGGGCGGCCCGCGAGCGCGCGGCTAATCTCCGCCTCACTCTCATCGCTGATCGCCAGCTCGCGGCCTGCCCGCAGGCGATGACTACCGGGGCTGAAGGCGAGCGGCCCCATGGCCAGCGGCGTCGGCTGGAGAGGGATCCAGACGGTCACGGAGCGGTCGCTGCTCAGCGGCCAATAGTATTGATCGGCATGCCAAGGAGTGGGACCGCCGCCGGCTTCCTTGTACAAAGCCTGGTCGTGGTACAGACGCACGCTGGGCACCGCCAGCAATGCGGCGGCAATGGCCGCTAGACGGCGGGAAAAGACGAAGCGCCGGGCGGCGTCGTTTTCACGCCACAAGTTCATGACTTGAATGAAGGCGCGGTCATAGGTGGTGCGCTCGGCCATCGGCGGCAAGGCCTGGCGCCGGGCCTCGACCTGGGCGGCGATGGCGGCGCGCAAGGCGGCCAACTCCGGCGCCGCCAGCACAGCGGACAAATGCACAAACCCTTGCTCTTGGTACGCGGTAACCGCGTCCCGCGGCAAGGCGTAGGCCGCATCCAGCAAATCCCCGTTGCGCGCGACAGTCATACCCGGCCATTGTGGCGGAAAGCGGCGGCGGGGGAAAGCGGCGGCGGGTTGGCGCCGCGCGGCGGCCATCCGGACCGGGAGCGCGCGAGCAAAAGGGGAGAAAGGGTTTGCGCTGGTCCTCGGTCCAGTGGCTGGCGCGGTTCGACGGCTCAAGATCCCGCCATCCAGGCGGCGGCGCGGGCCCGAGGCGGGGCACAATAAAGATTGTGATCTGCGCGGTTTCACTGAACCCGGCGGTGGACAAATATCTGCGCCTGGAAACGCTGCAACGCGGGGGACACCAAACCGCCGGCGAGGTGGTGACCTCCGCCGGGGGCAAAGGCGTCAACGGCGCCGGGGTCATGCACGCGCTGGGCGAGCCGGTCACGGTGCTGGGTTTTTTCGGCGGCTACACCGGTGATTACCTGCTGCGCGAAATCGCCCGGGAGGGCCTGGCGGCGGAGCCGGTGACGGTGGCCGGGCCCACGCGCACGGCCTTCGTGCTGGTGGAAAGCGACGGCACGGAGACGGAAGTCTGCGAACCGGGGGCGGTAGTCACGGCCGAGGCCATCGCCGAACTTCGTTCCCGGCTGCGGCGGCTGGCGGCGACGGCGCGCGCGGTGGTGCTGGCGGGCAGCGTGCCGCCGGGCTGCCCAGCCGACATCTACCAGTTGCTGCTGGCCGACTGCGGCTCAGCCTGTCCGGTGCTGCTGGACACCAGCCGGCAGTGGCTGCGGGCGGTGGTGCAGGGTGGAAACGCAGGCCCCGGCCGACCGCGGCCGTACCTGGTCAAGCCCAATCGGCGGGAGGCCGAACAGTTGCTCGGCCGCAGCTTGGAGGCACCGGAAGATTTCGCCGCCGCGCTGCGGGAGCTGCATGCTGCGGGCATCGCGCGTCCCATGATCAGCGACGGCGAGCACGGCCTGTACGCCATGGACGGCGAAACCGTGTACCGCGCGCAAGCGCCGCGGCTGGAGCGGGTCAATTCCGTCGGCAGCGGCGACGCGACGGTCGGCGGCTTCGCCGTCGGCGTGGCGCGCGGCTGGAACTTCTCCGACTGCCTGCGCCTGGCCGCCGCCTGCGGCGCCGCCAATGTCCTGACCAAGGAATGCGCCGACGTTCGCCGCGAAGACGCCGAACGCCTGGCGCCGGAAATCCGCATTGCAGCGGTGGCGCAAAGCGCCGAGCGGGCGGCGCGGTAACGGCTTAGCCGCCGACGAGCGCACGAGGGACTGCCCAGGGTTCCGCGGTGCGCCGGACGAGCGCTATCTCAGGCGCGGGCGCCCGCGACGGCGCCCAACTCGCACATGGGCCCCGCGTCCGGCTGCGCGGCGGCGACGATGCGTCCCACCAAATCGTAATCTTGCGCGGCGGTGATCTCGACCGACGCCAATCGTCCCACCGGCGGCGGCGCGGCATCCACGCCGAAGTCGTTGATCAAGACCTTGCCGTCAATCTCCGGCGCCTGCCCCTCCAACCGGCCCTGCCAAAGCAGGTCGGTTTCCTCCGACGGGCCCTCGACCATCACGGGCAAACACCGGCCCACCATGGCGCGCCGCAACTGCCGAGAGATTTTCCGCTGCGCCGCCATCAGACGGCGGCGGCGCGCGGCGATCGTGCGGGCATCCACCTTGCCATCCAGCGCATAGGAGCGGCTGTTCTCCTCGTCGGAATAGCCGAAGACGCCCAGCCAATCGAACCGCGCGGCGGCGACGAAGTCCATCAGGTACTGGAAATCGGCCTCGGTTTCGCCGGGAAAGCCGACGATGAACGTGGTCCGCAGGCTGACGCCGGGAATGGTTTGGCGGATCCGCTCGAGCAGTTTGAGGAAGATTTCGCCGCCGCCGCCGCGCTTCATGCGCTTCAGCACCGCCGGGCTGGCGTGCTGCAACGGCATGTCTAGGTATTTGCAGAGGCGGGGATGGGCGGCGATGGTGTCCAGCAAGCGCGGGGTGATTTTGTTGGGATAAAAATACAGCGCCCGCACCCAGTCCAGCTCCTCGATCTCCGCCAAGCGGGCCAGCAGATCCGCCAAGCCGTCCTTCAAGCCCAGGTCCTGGCCGTAGCAGGTCGTATCCTGACCGATCAGAATGGCCTCGCGCGCGCCCCGCGCCGCCAACTGCCGCGCCTCGGTGATGACGGATTCGAAGCGGCGGCTGCGGAAGGCGCCGCGAAATTGCGGGATGACGCAGAAGCTACAGGGGTGATCGCAGCCTTCGGCGATCTTCAGATAGGCGGTGTGGGGCGCGGTGCTGAGCAGCCGCGGCGTGAGGTGGTCATAGAGGTACGGCGCCGTGGGCCTAGGGTCCAACGTCACCGCCTGAGGCGATGCCGCCGGGGACAGGACGGGAAGCAAGACCGCCGCACCGGCCGCCGGGGCTGGCGCCGGGCTGCCGGCGCAGGCGGCGAGGATCGCCTCCAGCTCGTTGGTGCCGACCACGGCATCCACTTCCGGAATCTCGGCTTGGATCTGGCGGCGATACCGCTCGACCAAGCAGCCGGCGACGATGAGCTTGCGCGCCCGGCCGCGCTTTTTGTGCTCCGCCATCTCCAAGATGGCATCCACCGATTCCTGCCGCGCGGCCTCAATGAAGCTACAGGTGTTGACCACCAGGATTTCGGCGTCTTCGGCGCGCGGCGTCACCGCGTAGCCGTGGCGGGAAACCAAACCCATCATGACCTCGGAATCCACGCGGTTTTTGGGGCAGCCGAGGCTGACGAAGCCAACTTTGACGGGAGGGTTCACGCAGCAGCTATTTTACCGCGCCGCCGGGCGGTCCCGCGGGCGGCGTGGTGCGGCGGGCTAGGCGGCGGGCGGGCAGCGGAGCACGACCGGCCTACTGAATGTTGACGTGGCGGGTGCGGGTAGCGACGCGGCCCTCGTTATCCTCGGCGGTCACGGTCAGCACGAAATCCGGCTGGCGAGGCAGATTGGGGGTGATGTACTGGAAGCTGCCGTCCGCCTGGATCAATCCCACGACGTCGTCATTCACCAGCACCTTCGCCCCGGGGGCGGTTTGGCCGTCCACTTCCAACACGCCGGGGGCGATCTCGGTCACCTGCGTGAGGCGCAACGGCAGCTTGCCGCCGGCTTTGGACGCAATCAAGCTGAATTTATTGGCATCCAGCGGGGGCGTCACCGCGCCATGGCTGCCGATGGAGGCGACGTCCCAGTAATAGTTGCCGGCCGCCAGGCCGGAGACCACCGTGGTGGTTCCGGTCAGCCGCCGTTGCAGCAGCAAATTGCTCATCAACGGCGAGCGGGAGAGCTGAAGTTCATAGCGCACCGCGCCGGGCGCCGCCGTCCACTGAAAATGCACGCGCACCTGCGCCGGTCGGGCGGCGACGAGCGGTTCCAGGTTGCCCGGCGCCACCAGCTGCGGCGCCTGCGCGACGGTGCTCAGCGCCATGGCCCGCCCGGGCTGGACGTTCAAGCGCTGGAAGGCGCCGACGCGCACCGTCTGATGTCCGCGCCGCACGCGCGCAGCGCCGGCCACGACGGTCAGGGTGCCGGCGTTATTCTTGCTGACAACCTCGGCGCGGGTGTTTTGCTTCAGCGCGGCGGCGGCGTTGGCAAACCGCACCCGCGAACTGGAGCCGGCGCCGTCAAACTGCCCGGTGGAGAGGTCCACGCGGCCGGATGAGACCTGCACCGCCAGCGACGAATGATGCGCGGTGAATTGGCTCTGTTCCACCACGATCAGGGAGTTCGGGCTGAGCACGTAATTCGTGCTGTCGCCGAATTGGATGCGCGCCCAGCCATTGGACTGAGTCTGAACGGTGTCGCCCTGGTGCAATACGGTGCTGGGCTGGGCGGGGGTAAAGTCCACGCTGCCGGCCCGCTTCACCAGCACGCCGCCTTCGACGTTGATGAACCGGGCTTGGGGCGCCGCCGACACGGGCAGCGCCGCCGCCTGCTGCGACGCTCCATCCAGAACCCGGCGCAGCGCGCGGCTCAATGCCTCCTCGTCCATGATCACGGCCTCCTGCGGCAGGGCCACTGGACTCCCCCCCATCCGGATCACCCATCGGCCTTGCGGCGCGACGGCACCCGCGCATCCGCCAAGCGCCAAGGCACGGCTCGCGGACATAAAAAAACGTGCCCACCCGCTTTTGCGCAGTAAGCAC
>OFHJ01000184.1_pt1 | contig 26264 bp, 20 predicted proteins | sample 1522001 | NCBI WGS metagenome assembly OFHJ01 (sample SAMEA2464838, study PRJEB22497) | soil metagenome | biome: Grassland; feature: Farmland; material: Clay | place: Australia | collected 2013-02-01 | depth 1.2 m | reverse complement strand
CGCGTCCCACAAGAGACCCGACGGGTGAACCAAAGGGCCGACAAAGCCCGGCCGCGCCACACCGCACAAAAAAGGGGCAACGGGCCCGGCAGGTGCGACGAGCCCCGCCGCAAGCGCCGCCCAACCCGCCGCTCCCACATCCCGCGCCAATCCGAAGACCGCCAATCCCACGAGGAGGTAGCTCGCAAACACCAGGCTCCGGAGCGCCATGCGAATCGAATGGTTGTCGCCATGCAGCGCGGTGCCGGCCCCAGCCAGACCTAGATAAAAGAGCGGACCATACGGCGCCGGAGTATACGGGGGACGGACCAGCGACGGATAGACGCGACCCGACTGCCAAGCCCAGTGAGCGGTCTCGATAACGGCGCTCTCGGGGTAGGTGGTGTCAGTTGCGGAGCCGATCGCCCGGAGGGCTCGCACCCCGTTGGTGGCGGCACAAGCTAGCAATGCGGCGAGAAGCACCCATTGCAGCACCACGACCGTCCGGACCAGGGGCCGTTCGGCTTGCGCGCTGGCCGGCTCGGCCCTGCGCACCGCAGCCGAACCCAATCCGCGTTGCGCCGAACCCCCCACAACCCTTTACGCGCCCCGCTCGCGAAGCCGCCGTGCCCGGCTCGTCTGACGCGAGTTCTCCGCCCAATCGGATGCGTGCCGCTAGTCGGCAGTTGGCGCCCCTGCTCCCAGAACCTCGGTGGCGAGCGATGCTCCTGCGATCAACCCCCGAATCCCCCGTCGCTATGCTCGCTCCCTGACGCGCCGCGCCGCCAAGCCGCATGGCGCTAGCCCAAACAAGACTCGCAAGGACCCAAGCCGAGTTCGTCGCCGGGGCCCGCCGCCCCCTAAGCGCCATGCCGTACGGGGGCGGGTGGCACCACGCGAATCGGCTTGTCCGGCGCTTTTAGGTGCAGCTCCAAGGCGCGCAACGCCCGGTCCAAAAGATCGGTGGCTGAATCCTCGGCGGCGAGTCCCGGTTCGGCGACTGCCTCGGCGGCGCCCCCAGCCAAGGTAACCGGACCCCCGCCCGGCCAGGTGAAATCCCCGACCACGCCGCGTAGTTTGTGGAACACCGCGGAGCAGTTCACCGCCACGGTTTCGGGTAGGACGAAGACGTAGCGCAGCGCCTCCCGGGCTGGCAGGCTAGCGCCGGCGTCGTTCGGCCGCAGATAGGCGGTAATGCGCTGCGCGACCCGCTCCTGCCAACTGCGCAGTTCGGGCGAGGCCCAGTCCGGCGCGGGTTCACCGGATGGCCGCAGCAACTCCACGCACATCACCGCTACCGGCGATTTTTGCTCCCGACCGCGAACGCACTCGGCCACCAAGACCTCCAACAACGAGGAAATGCGCAGCAACCCCGTCCGTTCATCCAGCTCCGTCATTTGCCGCAGTAAGCCCCGCAGCCGAACGTTGGCGAGCGCCATGACAATCTGCTCCGCCAGTCCTGCCAAAACCTGCGCGTCATGCCCGCCCCAGTCCCGCTCTCCCTGGCAAAACTCCAGCAGCACCACTCCCGTGACCTGGCCGCCCTCTTCCAGCGGATGGGCCACCAGCGTCTCGACCCCCATTTTTTGCAGGGTCTGAGCGATCTGCGCGGTTTCATTCGCCCGCGGTAGCCGCAGCGATCCCGCCCCAGCCGCGACCTGCGCTTCAACCAACGTGAGCAACCGGGCGATGAAAGCCGGGTCGGATGCGCTGGCGCCCGGAGCGCAGTATTCCACTACGTTGGACGGCGGCTGGCCGGGGTGGAACTGCGCCGCCAAGCACCGGTCGGTTTTCCAGGCCCGGCCCAGTTGATTCACCGCGGCTAAAAAAACCCGCCGCGGCGTTGCCTCGCGGTGCAGCGCGCGCACAATGCCAGCCGCGTCAATCGCCGGCGCGAAACCGGCCGCCGTTGTGGCTGGAGGGGCGGCGGCTTTCGACCCGCTCGCGGAGCCAGGGTTTTCGGCCGGTGCCGCGTCCTCCGTGGGCGGCGTCGCACTGCGTGGCACCTGGCCCCGCGGCAGACCGGTGGCTTCGTAGAGCTTGCCCAGACGCTCGTTGTAAGCCTCTTCCCCAGGGTAGAGGCGGGAGATGATCCGCGCGCGTTCCCGTGCCTGTGACCCCAATTGATACTGCAGAAATATTTCCGCTTGCAGCAGCAGGTCTTCCAATGAAGCGCCGGATGCCTCGCCGCCGACCGTTTCCAGGATCTCCTCGCCGGCTTCGCGGTCTGCTTCCGCCGCCGGCAGGCGAGCGTGCAATTCCGCCCATCGCGGCTCGGGTATATGGCCGCGCAGCAGATCCAGCTTTTCACCGGCGGTGGTCTCGTGCGTATCCACCTGCAAAATCTTGTCTAACCGGTCGGCCGCCATATCGTAATGCCGCTCCGCCAGCGCCAGATCAAACGACTGGTACAACGCGCTGACCACCTTGGCCGGCTGGCCCAAGCGTTCAAACGCCGCCGCCAAATACAGCAGCAACCCGTGCTCGTGCCCATCGGCGAGCGCTCCGTCCAAGGCGATGCGCCAGGCGGGATCCGCCACGTCGGCCTGCCGCTCGAGCGTGGCGGCAAACAACGCCGCGCCCGGCGCCCCCGACCGCGCCAGCAAGCGCAAACAACGCCACCCCCGCTCCAGCCACGCGGGGTCGGCCCCGTCGCCCAGCCGTGCCGTGATCGCCTCCTGCGCCGCGGCGATGGTTTCGTCGCTGCCCGCGGTCGCCAGCCAGGAGTCGGCAAATGCCGCCGCCACCGCCTCCTGCTGGGCCACCTGCGGGCGCAGGGGCGCCAGCACCTCCAGTGCGCGTCCGGCCTGAGCGCTGCCTTGCGTCAGCAATGCCCGCGCGTAAGCCAGACGCAGATCCGCGCGGTCCGGTAACAGACGCGAGGCCTTTTCTAGCAGGCGCGGGTCGCCATGGGAAACTTCCGCCGCCATGGCGTACACTTGACCGGCAAATTCCGTCTCTCCTGCCGCTTCCGCCCGCGATCCTACTTCCAGGCAGGTGGAGTAATCCTTGGGGTTCAGCCGGAGAATGTTGCGCCAGGCCAGCAATTCCTGGGCCGCTTGTCCCGATGCGCGGAAGAGCGCCGCAGCCTGCCGGTACGCTGACTCCGCCGGGCGCGGCTGCCGCGCGTTTTCCAGTAGCCCCGCCAGGGCCATATACCGGCTCCCGGGCTGTCGTTGGACCTTTTGCAGGCGCTCGAATGTCGTCTGCACCTGGCTCAGCCGCCGCAACCGGACCAAGCGGTCAAACCGCCGCCCCAGGATTTCCGCCGCCCGCGCGCGTTCATCATGCGCCAGGAGCATCTCCACGACCGCCTCGACTAAGGGCTCTTCCTCGGGGTTTTCGCGCAGTAAGGCTTCCAGGTCGGCGGCGGCATCGGCTGCCCGGCCCTTGTTCAGCCATTTTTCCGCCCGTTCCAGGCGTTTGGAGATATCCGCAGCCATCCACTTCCGCCGCAGGAATTATCCCACGCTCCCGCCTCGCGTCTGGCGCTTTCCACGGCCGATGGCCCAATTTCCTTAGCCGGTCCTAAGCCGGTTCTATCCCGCGCCAGCCGGCCCGGCGGCGCCCCTGGCCGCTGTGTCAGGCGATCGCCTTCCGGGGTTCAGCCCTACGGCCCGGTCTCTCCCGCGCAGGGGTCCCGCTTCGGGCGCCAGGCCCCAAGGCCCATCGGGTAGAGTGAAAAGATACCGTGGACCAGCGCCTGATTCGAAACTTCTCCATCGTGGCCCACATAGACCACGGCAAGAGCACCCTCGCCGACCGGCTGCTGGAGCAGACCGGCGCCCTCACCGCGCGCGAGATGCAGGAACAGGTGCTCGACGCCATGGACCTAGAGCGGGAGCGTGGTATTACCATCAAGGCCCACGCCGTGCGCCTTACCTATCCCGCCCGCGATGGCCAAACCTACCAGCTCAACCTCATCGACACCCCCGGCCACGTGGACTTTTCCTATGAGGTTTCCCGTAGTCTGGCGGCGTGTGAAGGCGCCCTGCTCGTGGTGGACGCCGCCCAAGGAGTGGAAGCCCAAACCGTCGCGAACTCCTATTTAGCCGTCAACCAGGGCCTGGAGATTGTACCGGTCATCAACAAGGTGGATCTGCCCAGTGCCGATCCCGATCGGGTGCGTGAGCAAATCGAATCCGTGATCGGACTCGATGCATCCAACGCCATTCTCACCAGCGCCAAAACCGGGCTGGGCACGGACGACGTGCTGGAAGCCGTCGTGCACCGGATTCCCCCGCCGCCGGGACGTGCCGATGGTCCTCTGCGCGCCCTGCTGTTCGATTCCTGGTTTGATCCCTATCGTGGTGTTGTGCTGTTGGTCCGCGTCATGGATGGCCGGCTCGCTCATGGGCAAAAAATCCGCCTGATGGCCACCGGCCAATCCTTTCAGGTGGAGGCGCTTGCCATCCGCACGCCCAAACCAGTGGAAACGGAGGTCCTCGAAGCGGGTGAAGTCGGTCTGGTCATTGCAAATATCAAGCGTGTCGCGGACGCCCAGATCGGCGATACCGTCACCGACGCACAGCATCCCGCCTCCACCGCCTTGCCGGGGTTCCAAGAAATTAAGCCGATGGTGTTCGCCGGCCTGTATCCGGTGGAAAGCGACCATCATGCCGACCTCCGCGACGCGCTGGAGAAGCTGCGCCTCAACGATTCCTCCTTCTTTTTTGAGCCGGAAAGCTCCGCCGCGTTGGGGTTCGGATTCCGCTGCGGCTTTCTCGGCCTCTTGCATATGGAAATCGTGCAGGAGCGCCTGGAGCGGGAGTTTCGCCTCGACCTTTTGGTCACCGCTCCCAGCGTCCGTTATCGCGTCACCACCCGCGGCGGGGAAAACCTGGAAGTGGACAATCCCGCCAAGCTGCCCGCCGCCGGCGAGATCGCTACCGTCGCCGAACCCATCATCACGGCCACCATCATCACGCAAGAGGAATCGCTGGGCGGCATTCTCGCCCTCTGCGAGCAAAAACGCGGCACGCAAAAGGGCTTTGAATACCTCGGCCCGGGGCGGGTCATGTTGACCTATGAGTTGCCGCTGAACGAAGTCGTGCTGGATTTTTACGATCGCCTCAAGACTGCCTCCCGCGGCTACGCTTCGCTCGATTACCACCTGAGCGGCTACCGCGATTCGGATTTAGTGAAGCTCGATATTCTGGTCGCGGGCGAACCGGTGGATGCGCTATCCCTGATCGTCCACGCCGACTTCGCCTACGAGCGCGGCCGTGCTTTGGCCGCCAAAATGAAGGAACTGATTCCGCGGCAGATGTTCGAGGTGCCGATCCAGGCCAGCATCGGCGGCAAGGTGATCGCGCGGGAAACGGTCAAAGCGATGCGCAAGAACGTGCTGGCGAAGTGCTACGGCGGCGACATCACGCGCAAGCGCAAGCTGCTGGAAAAGCAAAAGGAAGGCAAAAAGCGGATGAAGAAGCTGGGGAAGGTCGAGATTCCGCAGGAAGCCTTCTTGGCGGTCCTCAAGGTCGAGCAATGAGCATGCGGTTGCCGCGGCCGGAACCCGGAGCGGCTTAAGCGGCTTGCCGGGTTCGTTCCGCCCTGCCCGCCGCCACCTCGGCGGTTTCTGGCGGCAGGACGGCGGCGGTGTCCGCGGTCGCCTGCGGCGCCCAAATGCGCCAAAGATGAGACCGGCAACGCAGAAATTGATAGAGGCCTGCGACCGCGGCGGCGTTGAGCAGCGTGAACGCCGCCAGCGGGGCGGTGATCCGGCGCAGGGGATTGCGATCCCAACGCAGCCCCATGGCCGCGAGGGCATAGGTCCCAAGTTGGGTGAACCACAAGGCCCGATACGCCGGTTCGCCGGCGAGCAGCGCGGAGAGAAGCAGAAGCACCGCCAGCAGGTAGGGGACGATCAGGCGGAGCAGCTTGTGGGAAACGAACTGGAACCGAACGCGGTTCTCCCGATTCAGTACCCAAGGCGCCAGTTGCAGCAGTTGGAAATTTCCGGCCAGCGTACGCACCTTGCGGGCGAATTCGCCATGCATTTCATGCGGCCACGCATCCCAGACGCGGGCGCGGGCGTCGAACACGCAGCGATATCCTTGGCGGATGATGGCCAGCGGCTGGAATAGATCGTCGGTCACGACTTCCTCCGGCAGCAGGGCGACCAGGCTCCGGCGGGCGGCGTAAAAGCCGCCATAGACGCCGCATGGCGAGTCCCTCCGCGCTTCCAGCCGGCGCAGCCATTGTTCGTAGCGCCAGTACAGCCCGCCGATGGCCGCGGTGCAAGCGCTCTGTCCACGGCGCTGCAACAGCAACTCGCCGGCCACGCAGCCGACGCTCGGGTCAGCAAAGTTCTCCAGGAGGCGCGGGATGCTGCCCGGTTCCAGCTCCGGTCGCACGTCTACGAAAAGCACGGTCTCCAGCTTCGCCTGGCGAAGGGCTAAATTGAGAGCGCTGGCCTTGCCGCGCCGCTCCGGGTAGGTGAAGACCCGCAAGCGGGGATCATGCAGTTCGCCTGCTAGAGCGCAGATGGCGGCATAGGTGCCGTCGTTGGCGCCGTCACAGACCACGATCAATTCGGCTTCGCCGGGATACTCCATCGCCAGCAGGCGGCGAATCTGGCGGGTGGCCAAAAGGGGCGCGTTGTACACGGGCAGGACGACGCTCACGCCGGACGCGAATGGTCCACGCCGCCACGGCCGCGGCCGCAGCCACGCTAGGATCGCAATCACAATGGGATAACCCGCGTAGGTATAGGCGATCAGCGCCAGCGCGATCCATAAGAGCGTGATCATCAGGGCAGGCATCACGATGGCCTATAGATGCCATTGAGAACGCGCTGGGGACCGCCCGCCAACGGCCCATAGTCGGGTGCGCGCGCGGACACGAGCTCCGCTGGCGGTGCCACGGACCGGTCAATGGAGGCGCCCGCGCGCTCATGCGCCGGGCGTCGCGCCGCTCCTCTGGCCGGGGGTGGGCCGCCCTGCGGAATCTCGCGGCCTTGCCGTGCGCTTGGCCCCCCGGCGAAAGGCGCGGCCGCTGCGATTGGCAGCGGAGATGGCGGACTGTCTGGTCTGAACCGGCTATAGGCAGGGGCCGATCACCCATTTCGGTATGGCAATTGCCAGCACCACGATGGTGAATCCCAGGCTCAAACCCAACCCGAGATAGGTCAAAAAATAGCTGCGATCAATCGTCCGCGGTCCTGCCCGCCAAGCGTCGGAAGGAAACTGCGTTCGCAGAGCGTGACGCGCGAACAGCACGCCGGCAACGCTGAAGGCCCAGGCCCCGGCGGTGATCAGATGCACCATCCAGTGTTGCCCGGTTATGCACTCCCGCCGCACCGCGGGATAGCTGACGGCCAGATCCAGAGCCAGGGCTATCGGACCGCAGGCCAGCATGGCCCAAATGAAGCCCATACGCGGACCAATCTGCACGTCATGCATCGTCCCCATTGCCCGCCTCCCGCCGTGCTTCCAGCCCGCCCCGCCTCACAGCCAATGCGAGAGCGGATAGACCATGAACCACGCAATGCACCAGGTGATGATCACGAAATTCCAGTAGTTGGCATTGGCCGTCATGTCCACGAAGGTCCGTGCCGTTCGCCGATTCGTGTGGAGCAGAATGGCCAACACGATGGTCTCCACCCATATGACCAGTAGATGCGCGCTGTTGAACGCCACCAGGGCGACAATGATGGAGCCATAGGCGTTGGTGTCCCAGCGGATGTTCAGCTGCCCGAACAAGAAGATGCGGGCGATAATCGCCGCCGCGCCGAAGCCGGCCAATCTCCACAGGGCCATTCGCGCCTTGCCCAGGTCTCCCGCCAGCGCCGCATGCCGCGCCGCGGCGTTCGGCCACAGCGTGGCCAGCAGCAGCCCTAAATCCACCAATCCCAGTGTCCAGGCCGGATTGGGGGCGCTGGGCGGCCAGGGCGTTACGCGCGTGCGCAAATAGAAAAACGCCGCGACCAGCACGGCCATGAACATGAAATTGGTCAGCAGATAAAGGAAATTTCCCATCCACACCAGGTCACGCGCCCCAAACGCGATGCTGGGCAGATCGCTGACGTCCAATATTCCTGGTTCCCGCTGGTCGCCATCCATTGCTCTTCGCCTCCTGCTGCGGTTCGGCGGCCGCGCCACCGGCCGAGCCGACAGCGCCAACTACGCCGCCCACCGCTCCTGCTGGCGCACCGCTTCCAGCAGCGGCGGCCGCGGGTAGTACCACATCACTAGGGTCACCAAAGTGGCGATGCCGCCAAAAATGATGAACCACAGGCTGTACATGGGCAGATAGAACAGCGCGGCCACCGCCAGCGCGGTCCATGCCGGCCATGCCGACGGCCCCGGTGACAGCGCCTTGTGGTCCGGCAACGCATCCACCGCGTCGGTCACCAGCATTTCCCGCACGTCCTCGCGCACGCCTTTCACCACCGGCTGGTCCGGCGCCGCATCCCACACCGCTTGCTTGCCGTTGACCGTCGGCAGCTCGAGGAAGTTGAATTCGGGCGGCGGCGAACTCACCGACCACTCCAGAGTTCCCCCGCCCCAGGGATCCTTGCCGGCGGCCCGACGCCAGCTCAGGTTCGCGAGCATGTAATTGAAGATGAACACCAGCACGGCGGTGAACATTGCCGCCACGCCCATCGTCGCCAGCATGTTCAGCGGCCCCCAGTGCATCTCGGGAATATAGGTGTACACCCGTCGCGGCATGCCTTTCAGCCCCAGGATTTGGAAGCTGAAGAACGTGAGATTGAAGCCAACGAAGAACAGCCAGAAATGCACCTTCCCCATGGCTTCGTCCAGCATGTGACCGGTGATCTTGGGCAGCCAGTAGTACATCGCCGCGAACAGCGGAAACACGGCGCCGCCGATCAAGACGTAATGCAGATGCCCGACGACGAAATAGGTGGCGTGCACCGCCAGGTCAATCGGCACGGAGGCCATCATGATGCCGCTGAACCCGCCGACCAGGAAGACGACGAAAAATCCCATGATGAACAGCATCGGCACCTTGAAGTTCACCTTGCCGTTCAACATCGTCGCCACCCAGCAGAAGAATTCCACCGCGGTGGGAATGGCGATCATCAGCGACGCCGCGGTATAGAAATTGCGTCCCAGCAGGCTGATGCCCGTGGTGAACATGTGGTGCACCCAGACGCTGAAGCCCAAAAAGCCGATGGCGATGGTGGAAAGCACGATCGCCGTGTAGCCGAACAAATGACGGCGGGAAAAGACCGAGACCAGATCGCTGACGATCGATATGCCCGGCAAGAAGATCACATAGACGATGGGGTGGCCCCAGAACCAAAACAAATGCTGGTAGAGCAGCACATCACCGCCCTCGGCGGGATTGAAGAACTGCGTGCCCAGGATGCGATCGGCATAGAGGAACAGCGTCGAGCACAGCACCGCCGGGACGGCGAACAGGATGATGAAGCTGACCACCAGTTGCGTCCAGGCAAAGACCGGCATGCGGTTCAGCGACATGCCGGGCGCGCGCAGCCGGAGGATGGTTCCCAACAGGCAGATGGCGACGCACAGATAGGAGATGTCGGCGAGGATCACCATCATGCACCAGTAATCCAGCCGGTGCCCCGGCGTGTAGAGGGGCGTGCTCAGCGTGACGTAGGAAACCCATCCCGCATCCGGCCCGATGTTGCTCAAAAAGCCGGCGTAGAAGAGCAACCCGGCGATCAAATAGAGGTAGTAGGCGAAGGCCGCCAGCCGCGGGAAGGCGATGTTCCTCGCCCCCACCATCAGCGGAATCAAATACACTCCCAGCCCCTCGAACATCATGGGAATGGCGAAGAGCCAGACCATCGTGGCGCCATGCGTGGTGAAGATCTGGTTGTAGCGGTCTGGCCCCAAAAAGCCGTTTTCCGGCTTGGCGAGCTGAATACGCATCAGCGTGGCCAGAATGCCGCCCACCAGAAAGAAGCAGAAGGAGGTGAACAGGAACTTTTTGCCGGTGTTGCTGTGGTGCACCTGGCGAAACCAGCCCCAAAACCCCTTTGGCTCGCGCCAGGTCTCGGCCAGTTGCTGGCCCGGCCCCAGGTTGCGCAACGTCCAATCGGTAATGGACATAGGCCTCTTCCTGATTTAGCGCTGGGCGCCCGCCGCCCGGTTCCATGCTGCGGCCGGCGCGGTCACTTCAGATGTTCCAGATACGCCAGCAACGCGGTGAGTTGTTGTGGAGGCAGTGGATTGGGCGGCATCAGCACGCCGGGTTTGATGCTTTGCGGGTTCTCGATCCATCCGCCTAAATTGCCAATGTCGTTGACCAGGATGGCTCCGCCGATCGTTCTGCGGGTGGCCAGATGGGTCAGGTCGGGGCCTTGGTTCGACATCGCCTGGGTGCCGCGGATGGTGTGGCAGAGGATGCAGGCATGGGTCAAAAACACCTGCTGGCCTTCCTGCTGCAAGGCCGTCGCCGGCGCCGCCGCGGGCTGGCGCTGCGCCGCCAGCCAATGGTCGAACTGCGGCACCGGCTGGGCGATCACCAAAAACCCCATGTGCGCGTGTTGGGCGCCGCAGAACTGCGCGCATTCGCCGCGGTAGATCAGCGGCTTCTTCACCCGGAACCAAATATCGGTTTGGTAGCCGGGCAGCAGATCGCGTTTGCCGCGCAGACTGGGCGCCCAAAAGCTATGGATGACGTCGGCGGAGGTCAGCAGCATGTGGATGGGCACGCCGACCGGCAAATGAATTTCGTTCGCGGTGGTCACATCATTTCCGGCATGGCGGCTCAAATAATTGACCTGCCACCACCACTGGTGCCCGATCAACTGGATGGTGACCGGGTCCGGTCCCGCTGGCGGCGAGCCGTTGGCCTTGGAAGTGCGCACCGTCGCCACCAGCAGTAAGAACAGCGACAGCGTGCTCACCGTGACGGCCCAGGCCACACCCCGCTTGGCCCTCTGGTCGGCCTCCGGATTTTCCATGATCGGCGCTGGCACGGCTTGCCGCGGCTTGCCGGCCATGCCCCGGCCCATGTAGACGAGGATCAAAACGAAGGCGGCCATGCAGAAGGCGAAAAAGAACCAGAACAAGTGCTCAATACGGGTGGCGTTCGGTCCGCCCGGGTTGAGCACCGATTGCATGCTGTTGCGCCATGGTTGGGTCGGCGCAAACAGCAAGAAGATGGAAGAGAGTATCGGCGCCATTAGGGCCTCGGGGAATACGGTGCGGGCCGGTAGCCGGTGATGCCCCCTGGCTGGAGCCGGGGCGCCAGGTTCGGTACCGGCGGGCCCGACATCGAATTCTGCCGTCCGACGGAGAAATTCCGCCCTAGCAATCCGTTCAACGAACGGATGTACATGACGATCTCCCAGATCTGGTACGCCGGAATCTTGCCCCGCCAGGAGGGCATGCCTTTCGGACGCCCCTCGGCGATGGTGGCGTAGAGATTCGCCGGCGCCGAGCCGAACATCCAGTGCTTGGTGATCAGCGGCGGTCCGATGGCGCCGCCGCCGTTGGCATGGCAACCGACGCAGTTGTAGGCGTAATAGAGCTTCTGCCCCTGTGCCACCGCGGCGTAATTTCCCGCCAGGGGATTGGGTGGCGGCGGCGGGGGATAGCTGTGGCCGGGATACAGGTTACTGACGGAAATGGCGGCGACGGAGAAGCTGTTGCCCGGACCGGCAGGAGCCGCCAGCGCCGGCATCACTTCGAAATGCCGGTCTTCCCGCGCGCAGCCGACGGTGGCCACCGCCGTCCAGGCGATGACGGCGATGGCCGCCAGGGCGCTGAGGCGCCGCACGCCGCCGGCGCCGCGCCGCCGCGGAGTGGCAGTGGAATTACGGCAGCGCGAAAACATACAGCATCCCTCCCCGCGTGGTGTATTGGGGCAACTGTTCCGTAGCGCCGACAAAACCCAGAGCACCGGTCGGATCCACGGGGTTGAGCTTGCCGGCGACGATCGCCCCCGCCCAACCACCCACCCCCGAGAGCACCGCGATATATTGCTTGCCGTCCGGTCCGCGGAAACTGATCGGCTGGCCGATAATCCCGCTGCCGCATTTGAACTGCCACAGCAGTTTCCCGGTGACCGCATCCACCGCCTTGAACCAGCCCTCCATGGTCCCGAAAAACACCACGTTGCCCGCCGTCGCCAGCGCGCCGCTCCACACCGGGAAGCGGTCGTCAATGTTCCACACCGGGCGGTTGGTCACCGGATTCCAAGCGGTGAACTGCCCGCCAAAGCCGCCTGGGGCGTCATACATGATCACGTTCGAGCCGACATACGGCGTGCCGGCAATGTAGTTCACCGGCGTGTCCTCTTTGTCTTCGCAGAGATGGTTGTGGGGGATGTAGACCAAGTTGGTTTGCGGCGAAAAGGCCGAGGGCTGCCAATCCTTCCCCCCCGGCGAGGCCGGGCAGAGCCCCCGTACGCGAATATTCAGCCGCGTGGCCAGCGCGCGCACGTACTCCAACTGCCCCGTCTTGACGTTGACACCATGCGTGGTGGTGATGGGCACGAAGGCGCGCGCCGACAGCACCTGGCCGGTGCGGCGGTCAATCTCATAGACATAGCCGTTACGGTTGGGGTCGAGCAAAATGCGCCGCACCCGGCCGCCGATCGGCTCGTCCAATAAGACGTTTTCGTTGATGCCGTCGTAGTCGTATTGGTCGTGCGGCGAGTATTGGTAGACCCACCGCACCTGGCCGTTGTCGGGGTCGCGGGCAAAGACGCTGCTGGTGAACAGATTCCGCCCCGGCCGTTGGCTGGCATCCCAGGGCCCGGGATTGGAGGTGCCCTGGTAGATCAAGTTCAGCTTGGGGTCATAGGAGATCCAGCCCCACACCGAACCGCCGCCGATGCGCCAGGCTCCCGCGGGCCAGGTGCTGACGCCGAGATTCTTGCCCCGGAACTGGGAGTAATACGGGTGGTAATCGCTGCCGATTAGCACCTGGCTGTCGGGGCCCTCGCTGTAGCCGCGCCAAGCGATGGCGCCGGTGCGCGCGTCCAGGCCCGCAACCCAGCCGTGCACCCCGAGTTCGCCGCCGCTGTCGCCGACGATGACGTGTTTTTTGGCCAGGATCGGCGCCATGGTCATGGTGCTGCCGTGCTCGATGGTGTCCAGCCGGGTCTTCCACACCATCTTTCCGGTCTTGGCATTAACCGCGACGGTATGGTCATCCAGCAGGTTGTAGTAGATGTTGCCGTACCCATAGACCGCGCCGCGGTTGACCGTGTCGCAGCAGGCCACGCCCTGGGAGGACGGATCGGGATGCGGGTTGAACTTCCATTTCAGCGCCCCATCTTTGGTGAGGTCGAGGGCGTAGAGGATATTGGGATAGGGCGTGACGAAATACAGGGTTGAGCCCACCACCAAGGGCGCCGCCTCCTCGCCGTGCAGCGTGCCGGTGGAAAACGTCCAGGCCAGTTTCAGTTGCCGGACATTATGGGTCGTGATCTGATCCAGCGCGCTATAGCGCCAATCGGCCAAATTCTCCCCCGGCATCGTCCATTGGCCGTTTTGCGGCGCCACCGGTCCGGGATAGGCAGGGACCTGCACGCTGCTCGCCGGCACCGGCGCCAGCGGCGCATCGTTGGTGTTTTGGATGTATTGCGCCGGCCGCGGCATCGCCCCTTGGCCGGGCGCATGGGGCGAGACGATCGGGGCCTGGGCGTGCGCCGCCGATGCACGCCGCGGCGTCTGCGCCGCCGGCACCGGGTTTTGCGCCGCACCATGGGTGCAGGCGGCGGCGCCCAGCGTCCCAGCGGCAACGGCGGTTAGCAACAGAAATAGCAGCGGCGGGGGCACCTCCGCGCGGGGGATTCGGGGCAGCTTCCGAGTCATTCGTAGCGGAGTGATGAAGCGAGCCGGCGGATGGTGGCCCGAGTCATGAATTTCTCCCTAGGCGCTTCCGCGCCAGCCCGTGCCCGCCAACCGGTCCGCTTGCATCTCACGCCGGCATGAGCCCAACTCCCGCTTCCTCCCCGCTGGCCGGCCGCGTCGTCGTCCTCACCGGGGCGTCCAGCGGCATCGGCCTCGCCACCGCCCGCCGATTCGCCGCCGCCGGCGCCAAGCTGGTGCTAGCCGCGCGCGGGGCGGAGGCGCTGGCCGCCGCCGCCGCCGACTGCCGGCAGCGCGGCGCCGAGGCCTTGCCCATCCCGACCGACGTCGGCGATGCGCTCCAGGTGCAGGCGCTGGCGGAGCGCGCCGTGGAGCGCTTCGGCGGCGTGGACATCTGGATCAACGCCGCCGCCGTGGCGGTCTTCGGCCGCGCCGCCGATCTGCCCCTGGCCGACTTCCAACAGACGCTGCAAACCAATTTTTTCGGCGTGCTGCACGGCTCCCGCGCGGCGCTGGAGCTATTCCGCGCGCGCGGGCGCGGCCAATTGATCAACGTCGCCTCCGTCCTGGGCTTGGTGGCCGTGCCCTATATGAGCCCCTACATCTGCGCCAAGCACGCCATTGTGGCGCTCGATAGCTGCCTGCGCCTGGAGCCGCATCCGCCGGGCGTCACCATCTCCACCATCGCCCCGGCCGCCATGGACACCCCCATTTGGCGGCATGGCGCCAATCGCACCGGCCGGCGCATCCAGCCCCTGCCGCCGTTGTACCAGCCAGAGATGGTGGCCCGCGCCCTCTTCCGCTGCGCTCTGCATCCTCGCCGCCGGGTCTACGTGGGCGGCGGCGGCCGCCTCGCCGCCATTGGCCACAAGGCACTACCTAGCGTCTATGAATGGCTGGCCGAGGTCATCGTCCCGCGGACGCTTTTTGCCCGCGGAAGCGCCGAGCGCAGCGACGGCAATCTCTTCCAACCCAGCGCTGCCCCGATGACGCCGCGCGGCGGTTGGCGCTGGGTAATTTGGCGGCGGCGATTGGCGCTGGGGGCCGTGGCCTTGCTCGCCGCCGGCGGCACAGCGGCGGCAGTGGTAGCCGCGCACCGCGCCGGCGCTGGACCGGGGCCGCGCCGGAAGCGGAAAGCCGGGCCGGCCCGGACCGCGGCCTGAGCGGCGCTGCGGCGCGGCAACTTCGGGCGGTGCTGCCCGCGCCGTTCGTCACAGCACGCCCCACGGCACTTTTTCGGCGACGCCCGCCCGAGCGGCGAGTATGCTGGGCTCTTATGCCCAGCTCCCTTCGGCCCACCGCCCTCTGCGCCGCACTGCTCCTCACTTTTACCCTCGCTCTGCCCGCCGCCGCCCAGACTCCCCAGCCCAAGTTCCACTTTCCTCCCGGCGCGGAGAAAGTCGTCATTCCGCACGTCCGCGGCGTCAACCGGAAATTGCTCGGCCATATCGCGACGGTGGTGGAAAAGGCCATCGCCAAGGGAGTCATTCCCGGCGCCGTGATCCTCGCCGGCCATCGTGGCCACATCATCTATCGCGGCGCCTTCGGCAGCCGCATGTTGCAGCCGGAGCGGCCGATGCGCTTCGACACTATCTTCGACATGGCCTCGATCACCAAGGTGGTGGCCACCACGCCCTCCATCATGCAGCTTTATCAGGAGGGCAAATTCCGCCTCGACGCGCGCGTGACGCATTATTGGCCCGCCTTTGGCCACAACGGCAAGGAGGCGGTCACCATGCGCGAGCTGCTGACCCATTACTCCGGCCTGCCGCCGGACATTCCCACCCCGCGCCTGCTGCAAATTTTGCATCTGCCGCCGACTCATTTTCCCGGCTGGCCGCCGGAGGAAAACGTGGACGTGCCGTGGCATGGCCTGAAGCACGCGCTGTGGCTGGTTTCCCAAGCCCACCTCATCAATCCGCCGGGCAAGAAGTTCGTCTACAGCGACATCAATTTCATCGTGCTCGGCTATCTGGTGCAAAAGTTCAGCGGCGAGCCGCTCAACGTCTACGCCGAAACGCACGTCTTCGCCCCGCTGGGCATGACCAGCACCCGCTTTCTGCCGCCCAAGAGCTGGCGCTATCGCATTGCGCCGACGCAGTTCCTCGACGGCCACTTGCGTTGGGGGCAGGTGCAGGATCCCACGGCGACCGCCATGGGCGGCGTCAGCGGCTTGGCGGGCCTGTTCTCCGACGCCCACGACCTCAGCCGTTACGCCCAGTGCCTGCTGAACGGCGGCGTGCTGCGCGTGCGCCAGCCCAACGGGCGCTACAAACGGGTGCGCATCCTTGGCCCGCTGACCGTGCTGAAGATGACCACGCCGCAGACCCCGCTGGGCAATCCCAATATCCGCGGCCTGGGCTGGGATTTGGATTCATCGTTCTCCCGCAACCGCGGCACGCTGTTCCCCATCGGCTCCTTCGGCCATACCGGCTGGACGGGCACGGACATTTGGATTGATCCCGTCACCGACAGCTACCTCATCATGCTCGCCGCCCGCTTCGACGGCCCCACCGTCCTGCCCGGCGGCCCGGAGATGAACGTGCGCATGAAGGTGGCCAACATCGTCGCCGCCAGCTTGGACGACGTCCACATTTGGCATCACGTGCCGGAGATGTCCAACACCGGCCGCGGCGAACTCTACCGCGCCTTCCCCCACTACCACCAGCACTGGCCGCAGTAGAGCCCGGTTCGCGGCTCTGGAGACCTGGGCGGCCTGCGGCGGGTAGGGCGCTCAATAGCCGTACACGTTTCCGAAACCGCCAACCTCTAGCTCAACCTGGGTAGGGACGTGATGAAATGTGCGCCGCGCCAGGTCCAGGCGGCCCGCTTGGTCCAGCTCCGCCAGCATAGCGTCCAGTAAGGGCTTGAGGAACCTCACGTCATCGCGGGCGTAGTTGACCTGCGCCGCCGAGAGCTCCGGAGAAAGCCAATTGGACTTTCTTGCCGCATCGGATTTTTCCAACTCCCGGCCAAGATAGCGGCGCAGGAGGTAGGAAAGGGTGATCCCCTCCTGCCGCCCTGGTTCGAGAAGTTTTCCGGCGATCTTCGTACACGCCACATTAGCCGCAAACGCATGCCAGTGGTGGCACATAAACCGGAGATCGAACATTGCGTGGTGGAAAATCTTCACTACCGCCTGGTCCTCAAGCAGGCGGGCCAAGTTCGTTGGCCGCCCACTCCCGCTCGCCCTGACCAGCACCGGTTCAGTCCCGCCGACGTCCACCTGGCAAAGGCCGATTTTGTCCGAGCGCCAGTCCAGGCCTGAGGTCTCGATGTCCCACGCCACCCAGCCGCGTTGCCTAGCAGCCCGGAGTTGCTGGGCGGAAAGGTCCGCGGCGAAACCGAAACTGGCGCTCGTGTCCGCTTCGGGCAGGTCAACCCTTGATTGTTGTAGCCTCATTTCACTCCGGCTGGGCTATCTTTAGCATCGACTTCATCTCGTCAGAAAGGAAGTCGAAAACGGGCCCTTCGCTGCGGCAGACGAGAGTGGGAACCGGCCGCTTGCCCGGTGTGTTGTTGTAGAACGCGACCACGGCGCCGCGCTCGAACCGGTAGAAAGTAAACACCGGCGCATGCGGCGTATAACGCAGTTCCAGGACGCCCCTCGATGCCTTGGCGCTCTGCTGGAAAAAGTGTGCGGCTTCTTTAATCTCGCCCTTAATCTTCTCCGCGGGCAGATCCCAGCGGTGCGCCAGTTCAGCCATCACGCTATCGTTACTCGGGTCGGGCAGCACCACGCGCAGCTTCGCCCCGCTGCTGTTGAGCAGGCTCTTCACCGACTCCCCGTGGTTTGATATCCACGAGTGGCCATATGCCATTAGCACGTCGAGAGCGCGGGACCTGGCGAACAGGTCCTGCCATGGTATCGCCGAATCCTGAAACGAACCCGTCACCATGCGGATTCCGGAAGCCTCGAGGTCTTGGGACAACCGCACTTTTGCCAGTATCTCATTGGCAAATGCCCGTCTCGCGCCGAGCTCCCAAAGCGCCAACACCGCCGAGGCTGTGAGGAACGCCAGCGCAAGCTCCCTCAGGACGGCGGCCGTGAGGGGATGCCCCTGCCGGAGAGCCGGGACGAGATAGTACAGGACCGCGACGCTTGCGACCGCGGACAGGAGGGCTGTAAGCCACACCTGGAGCGAGAGAACCTTCCCCAATGAGCCGGACTCGTCTGGGCCGGGCATGGGAAGAATATACCAGGCGCTGTGGCAGCGCACCCGCGCGTGCGGTGGGCGCGGCCTTCGGCAGGCGGGTCGCTACGGTCCGCCGCGCCGGGAGGGGGGGCCGTGGTACGCCCCAACCGGAGCGTTAGCGGGTCCTGCGCGGCGGCATGCGAAAATCAACTCTCATGCCGATTGTCGAGGTGCGCGATGTCAGCAAGGTGTTTCACGTGGGCAAGACCGGAGTTCGCGCCCTGGCGGGCGTCTCGCTGGCGGTCGAGCCGGGCGAGTTCGTGGCCATCGTCGGCGCCTCCGGCAGCGGCAAAAGCACCTTGTTGCACGTCATCGGCGGGCTGACGCATCCCACCAGCGGGGAAGTGGTGATCGAGGGCCGCGAGTACGGCGCGCTCTCCGACGCCGCGCGCACGGCGCTGCGCAAGCGCGAGATCGGCTTCGTCTTCCAGCGCTTCAATCTGCTGCCCACGCTCGACGCCGCGGGCAATATCGAGCTGGCCCGCGACATCGCCGGCCGTGCCGCCGGGCCCGCCGACTGGCGCGACAAGATCATCCAGCGTTTGGGCATCGGCCCCCGCCTCGGCCATCGCCCGGCGGAACTTTCCGGCGGCGAGCAGCAGCGCGTGGCCATCGCCCGGGCCTTGATCAACCGGCCGACCATCCTGCTGGCCGATGAGCCGACCGGGAACCTCGATTCGCAGAACTCCGAGGCCGTGCTCGGCATTCTCCGCGACCTGAACCGCGAACTCGGCCAGACCATCCTGATGATCACCCACAACCCCGAGGCCGCCGCCTTCGCCCACCGCACGCTGCACATGCGGGACGGCCGCATCGTCGCCTAGCCGCCACCGCTGGATGTCCGCCGCCGCCGTTTCCGCCCCGCCCAATCTGCTGCGCCGGACCTTCCTGCACATTCCCGGCATCGGCCCCGGGGCGGAGCGGGCGCTGTGGAAAGCGGGCTACACGGATTGGTCGCTGGCGCTGGCGGCGGCGCAGTGCGGCGAACGGGGCCGCGCGCCCGCGGCGCGGCTGCCGCCGCGATTGTCGGCGCGGCTGGCGGCCCATCTCCCCGCCGCCGAAGCCGCCTTGGCCGCCGGCGACGCGGCGCACTTCGCGGCGCTAGCGCGTTACGGCGAAAGCTGGCGGCTCTATGGCGGTTTCGCCGCCCGCTGCCTGTATCTCGATATCGAAACCAACGGCGCCGCCGGTGAGGCGGAAGAAATCACCCTGGTCGGCGTCTCCGACGGCGAGCGCTATTTCCCCTTTTTCGCCGAGGAGAATCTCGACGACCTGCCCGATTGGCTCGAGGAATGCGGCGCGCAGGTGATGGTCACCTTCAACGGCGCCGGCTTCGACGTTCCCGCCCTCCGCCGCCGCTTCGGCCCGCGGTTGTCGCGCTGCGCGCTGCCGGCGGCGCATATCGACCTGCGCTTCGCCGCGCCCAAGGCGGGGCTGAGAGGCGGGCTGAAGCGCCTGGAAGCGATGATCGGCCTGGAACGGCCCGCGGCGGTGCAAGGCCTGGATGGCTGGGATGCGGTGCGTTTGTGGTGGGCCTGGCGCAACGACGGCGACCACGCCGCCCGCGACCTGTTGCTCGCCTACAACCGCTGCGACGTGATGCACCTGCCGCCGCTGCTGGCCCACGTCCACGCCGCCCTCGCCGCCGCCCGCGCGGAGGCCTGACGCGGCTCCGGCCCGGTCCCTGGGCGCGTCGTTCCCGCGTGGCGTTGGCGCGGCGGCGGGGGAATTCCCAGTGGCGGACAGGCCGCAAGCCGCTGTTTTTCTTGGGAATCTGCTGATTGGTTATAACGCGCGCGAATTTCCTGTTGACACCGAGTCGTGACAGTGGTTAAGTGTCCGCGAGGTGACATATGAGTAGCTACTTGGCCTCCCTCCCTCCCTCCCTCCCCCGTCCGAGTCGCTGGGTTTGGCGGGGTCGCGCGCGGGCCGCGATAACTGCATTCCTCGCGCTCCCGCCCTGCTCAGTGCCGCCGGCGGCTCAGGCGCAGCAGGCCGCCCAAGCGCCGGCCACCGCGATGTTGAACGGCCACCTTGTCGTTAGCCGTCGCGTGCTTTTCGCATTTAACTCGGCTCCCTCCGCCGCCGCCATCGCCGAGATCAAGTCGGTGACCGGCGCCGCCGACATGCGCCCGGTGGGCGGCGCCGGAGCGTATCTGATTGACTCCAGCACGCTGGACACCGCCGACCTGATCGCATACCTTTCCTCGCGGCGGGACATTGCCTACGCCGAGCCCGACAGCGTGACCACCCGGATCTCGCCGCCAACATCTGGAGCGCGCCCGCGGCGTTCTCGATGACAGTCGGCGGCTACGTCTACAACTGCCCCGCCGGGGATCACGGCGTGAGCACCCTGATCAACAGCGTGGCCTACGACCCCGGGTGCGACCCGGCGGACGAGCAGACCACGGCCACCGATGGCATGGACCACGGCACGCTGAATGCGGGCATCATCGGCGCGGTGGGCAATAACGGCGCAGGCGTCGCTGGCGTCAACTGGAACGTCAGCATCCTCCCGCTCAAAGCCTGCGCGCTGGAAGATCAAAGCAGGGGCGGGCGGGAGGTTCCCAGCTGCGACGAGGCCGACGTCGTTGACGCGCTCCAGGCGGCGATTGACATCAAGCAGGAATTCGGCGCCCAAGCGGACGTCGTTGCCGCCAATTTCAGCTTCAACCACGGGTACGGCCAGGCCCTAAAGGATGAGATGGTCCTCGCCGGTAATGATGGGATTACCATCGCCGTCGCGACCGGCGACGACTGCAATAACACGAGCGCCGCTACTCCCGCCTCGTTCTACCTCGCGAACGAGATCGCCGTGTCCGCGTTTGACCAGCTCGACCAAAGGGCCTATTGGCAGAGCCCCTATTGCTCCAATGCCGGCGGTAACGTGTCGGCGCCGGGCAAGAATGTCCTGAGCACCGATACCACCGACGTCGGTCCCTACGGCTACCAACAGGGCACCTCCGCCTCTGCGCCCTTCGTCGCCGGCGCCGTCGCCCTGGTGTCCTCGGTTTGCCCCTTGACGCCTAAGATGATGTTCGCCGATATCGTCGGCGCCGCCGGCGATATCCCGTCCATTTACTCCTGGGGTGGTGGCAAGCGGCTGGACCTGGGCAACGCGATCACCGACTGCACGACCGGAACGCCCGGGACCGGACAGATCAACATCTCTGGAAGCGAGTGCCTTAGCTGTTACAACTACCCGGAGGTGCCCTCGAGCGGAACGATCACGATCTCCGTCGGAACGAGCAGTTATTACTATTATTGGAACGCCGACGGTGGCCAGGACTCCGCTGAATTGGCGTCGGCCCTTGCCTCGGACATAAATTCGGATCCCTTCCGCGTGGTCACCGCCCAGGTGACGAGTTCCAGCCCGGGCAGCGCTACCGTGACCATTTCCTCGATCGCTAAGGGGCCGTGGACCGCCTTTGCGACCGACGCCACCAACATTGATACCTGCACGCCGCCCTACGGCGGAAGCTGCGCTCCTGACCCCTGGAACATCACGATTTCCTACGCCGGAGGCTCCCGCCCATGAGGAGATGCGCCTTGGTCCTGGTCATCGCCGCCCTGCTGACCCTTCCCGCCGCCGCCCAGGGCCGCGGCCGCTTCACCCTTGGCGGCCAGTTCACCGCTCTGTTCACCGAGCAGGTAGCCGGGGGCTCCGGCCCCTCCCAGCCGGGTCTCGGCATTTGCACCTGCGGCTACCCCGGCTTTGGCATCCGCTTCACCGCCGGGTTGGTGAAGCGCCTCGGGCTGGATGCCGAGTTCGACTATCTTCCCGGCGAGGGGCCGTCGGGAGCGAAAGCCAGTTTCAACGAGTTCCTCGTCGGCCCGCGCGTGCTGATCGGCTCCGGCCCTGTTTTCCATGTCTACGCCTACCTGCGTCCCGGGGTTCTGTTCGTTCGCGGAGTGCTCGGACCGGAGAACGATTTCTCCCTGAACCCGGGCCTGACGTTCTCCTTTGACCTCGGTCGCCGCTGGCTCGGGCGCGCTGACGTTGGGGAACTCTGGCCGGTGGGTTCGGGCTGCAATAATTGCATCGGCGCCTCGAATGCGCTGCCGGCGCTCAATCCGCAGGTCTCGTTCGGCTTCGCCTATCGGTTCTAGCCGCCCCGTAGGGATAAGGCATGGCAGCTCCCGCAGTGCGACAGCGGAAATTGCTCCCGCCGCCGGAGATGCTGCATCGTATTTCCGTCCTCGCCTGCTTCGCGGCCCTGCTTGCGCTGCCCGCCGCCGCCCAGGGCCGCGGCCGCTTCACCCTAGGCGGCCAATTCGTAGCCTTGTTCAGCAGCCAGGTGCAAGCGTCTTCCTTAGTTGCGGGCGGCATGGGTGGGTCCTGCCGTTGCGGTTTGGTTCTTACGGCGGCGGCGCTTCGTTTACCTCGCGCCTGGTGAGGCGGCTCAGCCTCGACGCCGGCACCAACGATTTGCCCGACAGGGGCCCAGCCGCCCTCAACTGGGGATATCGGGTATTCGCCATCGGTCCGCGGCTTCGGCTGCACCTCGCCGGGCATTCGGCGCTGTACCTGGGCTTTCGACCCGCCTGGGGTTGGCAGAGCGGTTCCAGCCAACAGACCGTGGTGTCTCTTTCCGGCCCAGCGACCAGCACCATTCCCTATACAAACCACTTTTGGGGTTTTGACACGGCGGCACGGTGCAAGACCGAATCACCGGGCACTGGCTCCTTCGCTTCGGCGCCGGCGACCTGCGGGTCGTCGGACCGCGGTGCAACAACTGCGTTAGTGACGCCGGAGCCAGCGGCGTCCCTGCCCAAAATCTGCAGCTCACCGTCGGCCTTGCATACCGTTTTTAGCGCCCATGGGCGGCGGCCCGCGGCTTGACAGCGCAGTGACAGGCATGGTCTGTTGGCCATAGATGGTTTGCATCTAAGTTGGCATCTAGGGGGGAAACTCACAGTGACTCGAGTTGACTTGCGCGGCGCGCGGCGGCCCGCGGGCCAGGGGCGTGCGCTGGCGGCGGGACTGGCCGTGCTGGCCCTGGCGCTGCTGTTCGCGCCGCGGCTCCGCGCCCAATCCCGCGGCCATTTCACCTTCGGCGTGCAGGGCACCACCGTTTGGGCGCCCATGTCCTCGCTCAATTTCAACAATTTTCCGACGGCGATCGAGTCCTGCCGTTGCGCCTATTTCGGCTGGGGCCTGCGCCTCACGGCCCGCGTCATCGGCCCGCTGGGGCTGGACGCGGAATGGGACGATATGCCCCACCAGGGGCAGTTCCAACAGGGCTTCCAGCAGGTGTTTGTCGGTCCGCGCCTGCGTGCCTTGTCCTTGGGCCCCCTGCACTTATTTTTTTACGTGCGACCCGGCTTGGTCTTCGCGCAGTCACAGCCTGTCTTTTCGTCTCCGGTCAGCGGCTTCAACTTCGGCAGTCTCTCCCCCACCACGCATTTCGCGCTAGATGGCGGCGGGTCGCTGGAGGTGGATACGTCGCGCCATTGGCTGTTCCGCCTCGACTTGGGCGATGTCTGGGAGAGCAATGTGCCGTCCTTGACCAACCTGTTGGGCAGCTTCTCCAGCAACAACCCCCAAGCCTCGCTCGGCTTCGCCTATCGGTTCTAGGCGCCCGGAGGCCGCGGCCGGCAAGATGGCGGCGCTTCCCAAGCCGCGGCCGATTGGGTGCCGGCGCCTTCCGGCGTGCCGCGCCGGCGCGATCACTCCTTGACGGGTCGCCGCCTCCGTTGGCCCTTCAAAGCGCGAGGCTGAGCGGCGCGCCGCGAAAGACCACGTCCTGCGCCGGGCTCTGCACAGTTCCCTGCGGCGCAAGGCGGACGCGGAAATGGCGTTCGCCGGCCGGCTCGCCCGGCCCGGGGCGGACGCGTGAACCGGGCGCCAGGCGCAGATGCAGCCGCCGTTCCCGGTCGGTCCAGCGCACCCGCACGCCCATCCAATCGCCGCGGCGGTAATTGAAGCTTTCGCCGTCGTCGTCGTAGAGGAAAAACGCGCCGTCGGCGCCGGGATAGACCGTCAGCTCGATGGGTCCGGGCACGGGATCGCCGACATATTGCTTGACCGGCCCGCTGGGAATGACCGCCCCGGCGCGGACATACAGCGGCAGGGTGGCCAGGTCCACCGCGCGAGTGATCTCCCGCCCACCGGTCAGTGTCTCTCCGGTCCAAAAGTCATGCCAAACGCCGCGGGGCAGATAGACCCGCCGCTGCTTCGCTCCGGGCTGAACGACCGGCACGACCAAAATGTCCCGGCCCCACAGATACTGGTCGGCGCAGGCGGCGGCGCGGGGATCGTCGCCGTAGTCCAGCCACAAGGCGCGCATGATGGGCAGGCCGGTGCGGTGCGTCTGGTGGATGGCGCTGTACAGATACGGCAGCAGGCGGTAGCGCAGGTCGAGATATTTGCGGCAGATCGGTTCGACCGCGGTGTTGTGCAGCGCGCTCGGCGGCGGCAGCGCCGCGCTTCCGTTGCGGCCCATCTCCCGCGGGCCCGTCGTGCCCATGTCCCAGCCCCACGGCAGGCGCAGCATCCAGGCCCGGCCATGGCCGCGGAAGACCGGGCAAAAGGCGCTGAACTGGAACCAGCGCAAGAACAATTCCGCCGTGAACTGCGGCGTGGGCACGAAGCCTCCGGTGTCGGTGCCCCAATAGGGAATGCCGCTGAGCCCGGTGTTCAGCCCCACCGCGATCTGCGTCCGCAGCGTCTCCCACTGCGACAGCGTGTCGCCCGACCACAGCAGCGGCGCGTAGCGCTGCATGCCGGTGTAGCCGTTGCGGTGCAGCGCATAGGGGCGATGGTTGGGCCGGGACAGCTGCTCGCCCTGCCAGTACATGCGAATGCGGTTCAGGCGCGAAGCCGCGTTCATGCGGTCGCCTTCGTCCGCCCACCAGCCGTCCACGCCGAGGGCGAAATCGCGCCGGTGCTCGTCCCAATAGCAGCCGGCTTGCGCGTCGCTGAAGCGGTCCACCGGGCAGGGGTCGCTGGCTTGCCCCATCAGTTTGTCGGCGAAGGGCACCACGTGCAGAACGACCTTGAAGTGCTCGCGGTGCAGTTGCGCGATCATGGCGCGGGGATCGGGGAAGGAGCGGGGATTGAAATCGAACGAGCCGTTGCCGGTGTTCCAGCCGGAGGGGCAGAAGCCGGTGCTGAGATAGATGAGCACGTCGCAGGGCAGGCGCTTCTCGCGGAAGTCCCTCGCCACGCCCATCACCACCTCCCGGCTCCAAATAGTCCGGTGGCTTTGCTGGTAGCCGAAGGCCCACAGCGGCGGCATCTGCGGCAAGCCGGTTAGGCGGCAGTACTCGCCCAGCCGCTCCGCCGGCGTGCCGCCTAGGATCAGGAAAAAGTCCAACGGCGGCGCGCCGGCTGGGCCGGGGCGGACGGGGTCCCCGGCCCAGCCGGGCGCGAAAGCGGGACGCGCGGCGTCGCCGCGCAGGGGCCCGCGCCCGTCAACGGTCCCGGCGCCGGGCAACGGCCGCGGCGGGGCATCCAATATGGCGTGCCGGAAGGCGTAACGCGGCGAATTGGGCGGCTGCGATTCGGGCGCCTCCCGGCGCCTCGCGCCCGCAGCGGCGTGCCTTCCCACCTGGCCCGCGGCAGGCTCGTGCTCCCGGTGCTCGAAGGGCCAGTGCGGCGGCCGCGGCTGGAAGCGGCATTCGTCCCCGGTCAAATCGAAGATGCCCTGCGGCTGGTGCAGCAGCAGGGCGAACTCGCCGCCGATCAGCCAGGGAATTTCGACCCGCGCGCCTTCATGCGCCAGCTCCGGGCCAAACTCGCCGTGGCGCATTTCATAGCTCGCGCCGCGGCGATTCAATTGATGCCCGCCCTCGCCCAGCCCAAAAACAGGTCCCGGGCCCAAGGGAAAGCGGAAACCGCCGCTGGCGGGGTCGAACTCCAGCCGCAGCGGCGCCGCCGCGGGATCGGGGGAGTGCACCGTCACCGACGTCTTTGCCCGGTTGCCGGCCTGCGCGTCAACCAGTTCCTTTCCCGGCTCGACGGCGATTCGCCAACCGGCGCGTTCGATGCTGCCGCGCGCCGCGCCGGGACTGCTGGCCGCAAGCTGCCGGTAGGGCCGCAGCAGCGACCCATCTTGCACGATCGCCGGCGGCGCGGCGTCGCCGCCGCCGCCGGAAAACGTCACGGTGATGCGCAGCGTACGCCGGCTGACGGGCGTGAACCAAAATCGCGCGCCGGAGGCATGCGCCGCCGGCGCATCGGCGCCCGCGGCGCCCGGTCCGTTCCAGGCCCGCGCGCCGCCCGCCGGAACCGCGCCCACGGCCTGCGTCGCGCCCGCCGCCGGCGCCGCCAAAGCCGTCTCCGCCAGCAGCGGCGCCGCCGCCGCCCCGCCCATCCATAGCGC
>OFHJ01000183.1_pt1 | contig 26270 bp, 25 predicted proteins | sample 1522001 | NCBI WGS metagenome assembly OFHJ01 (sample SAMEA2464838, study PRJEB22497) | soil metagenome | biome: Grassland; feature: Farmland; material: Clay | place: Australia | collected 2013-02-01 | depth 1.2 m | reverse complement strand
CGACGCCCGGGATCGCGGGCCGGACGTGCTGCTCATCGACTATCAGGACCGTTATCCCGATGGCAGCACGGGTCCGAGTCCGGGCGCCGCGGTGCTCGCTGCCGCACCTGCGGGCGTGTTCTCGCTCGCCGACGCGCCCCGGATGATCGACCTGACCATGACCGCCTGGAGCAAGCTCTTCCGGCGCGAGTTCCTGATCGCGCTCGGCGTGCCGTTCCGGCCGGGCATCCACGAGGACATCCCCGTCACCTGCGCCGCCCTGCTGGCTGGCCGGCTGGCCGCGCTCAACCGGGTGTGCTACTCCTACCGCCGGTCCAGGCAGGGCTCGTTCATGATGTCCACGACCACCGGGCACCTGGCGGTCTTCGACGCCTACCAGGAAGTGTTCGACCAGATCGACAAGCGCGCGGCGGACGGCGACCCGGCCGTAACGCCGCAGGTCCGCCAGGCCGTCTTCGAGCGGGCGATCTGGCACTATGCGGCCGTGCTGCAGACTACCGGCGCCGGCATCGGCCCGCTCGGCCGCCCCGGCCAGGGCCGCATAACCGCCGTACCCCATGCCGACGATGCACACCCGCCTCGGGTCGGCCACCCCCTGCCTGATCAGGAATTTGACGCCGTCCGTCGCATAGTGCTGCGATGCTCCGCCCCACGCGATCGAGCCGCCATCGTCCTGGCCGAGACCATGGACACCCGGGCGCAGAATCCGCGGCTGCAGGACGGCGTAGCCGCGGACCGCGAAGAATTGCGCCAGCCAGTCGAATGCCATCGGATCGCCGCGCTCGACTCCCCCGGGCGCCAGCACGACCAGCGGCAGGTCCGCCGTCACTGCGCCGGGCGGCAGAGTCAGGTCGGCGGCGATGGTGCGCCCGCCTCGTGTGCGATAGCGGATGGCCTTCACTTGGCCGAGCGCGACGTGTTCGAGCTGCGGGTACGCTTCCCCGGCCATCTCCGCCCGGTGCGTGGCGAAATCGATCAGGTAATCCGTCGGCGGACTGGCCGGCCCCTGAACTTTCGCCAACACCTCGCTGCCGTTGCGTGAATAGCCGATGATCCGCGCCTCCCGGCCCGCAAACGCGTGCGTGACCGACTCGTAGCGACCCTGCGCGGCCGGGTCTAGCCAGATCAGGCGCGCACCGGGCCCGGCGACGCGGACGAAGGCCGGCTTGTGAGCGTACGCGGTGAAGCCGACCGAGAGGACGCTCTTTCCGGGCAGAACCTGCTTCGGCGGCGAGCCGTCGAGCGGGATCGACCACAAAGCCCGCCTTCCATGGCCGGCGATGGTCGCCAGGATCGCCCCGCCGCCGCCGGCGAGCCCCCACAGCATCGGTCTCACCCCGTCGGTGCGCTGGTAGATCCGCCGCCAGCCGTTGCCGTGCCGGGCGAGAATGGAATACCGGTGCTCGCGGCCCCGCCATTCGGCGCGTGCCACCGGATCGCCGTCGCGATCGACCACCCATTGATAGGTGAACGCATCCCCCGAGGCGATGGGTCTGCCCTCGCCAGTGCGGGTGTTCACCGCAAACAGTGTCAGCGCCCAGTCCTGATTCGCGCCGGCTCGGTGAGTCAGCGTCTCGGCGCCGGAAGAAAAGTTGCGTTCGGAGAATTCCTCCATGGACATCACCACGGTATGCGGCTTGCCGGGAATGTCCCACAGCAGCGGCCGCACGTTGGATACCAGTGCCAGGGCCTTGGTGGAAATCAGCAGCATCCGGGACTTGCCGGTCGCGACGTTCACGGCGAGGAGGCGCTCCGCTCCGTAAGGCTCGTCCCGCGCGGTGCGGCTGGTAGCGGACGCGGAAACCAGCAGCGTACCGTCGCTCTCCCAGTACAACCCGTTCACCGCCAGGGACGGATTCACGGTCACGGTGCGCAGCAGGGTCCGTGAGGCCAGATCGAGGATCACGATGGCGACCTGGGACCCGTCGCGCTGCCGCCAGGCCAGGATGCGCCCGCTGGGGCTCAACGCGAAATCGCTTTGCTGGGCCGGCTCGGAGAACACCACCCTCGGATCGAGCATCCGCCCCCGGGCGCACGCCCAGGGAAGCGCCGTGAGCGCGACGAGCAAAACGGCGCCTGCACGCGTCGGCCAAGCTTTACTGGCAGACATCTCGAACACTCCTCTTCCGGACTTTCTCTTCCGTCGCACGGCGATGTCAGTGCAGATACCTGTGCAAGAACCCGCCGATCGCCTTCAGCACCTCGATCCGCGTGCCGCCCTTGGCCAGCCAGTGATCCGCGCCGTCGAGCTTCACAAACGTGACCGGCTTGCCCAGCTTCTCGAGCGCGCGCCGCATCTCCAATGACTGCGTCACGGGCACGACCCTGTCGCCCTCATCGTGAATCAGCAGCACGGGCGCCACCACGGCCTTCGCCGCATGCACGGGGGATTCCGCGATCACCTTCGGGTCCGACGGCGAGCCCACGGCGGCACGCCAAGCGGCCACGGCAGAATGATTCGAGCCCATCCCTCCGCCGGGAACATCACCCGCGCGCTCCACCAGCGAGGACAGATCCGATATGCCGTTGACACTCACGGCGCAAGCGTAGGTGCCGGGATGGAAGGCGACGCCGGCCAGGGCGGCGTAGCCGCCGTAACCCACTCCGACGATGCACACGCGATGCGGGTCGGCCACGCCTTGTTTGACCAGCGTGCGGACGCCATCGACGACACCGCGCTGCGACGCGCCGCCCCACATGACCCAGCCGCCCTGCGAGGCGAGCTGCGTCAGCGTCATCTGCGGCTGCAGCACCGCATAGCCGCTGGCCGCCAGGTACTGCGCGAGCCAGTCAAAGCCTTCGGGATCGGCGCTCACCGGGCCACCGGGTACCAGCGCCACCAGCGGCAGATCCTTGCCGCCTCCGGGCGGCAGAAATTCCTGCGCGTGGACGGTCCGCCCGGTCCTCGTCCGATACTGCACGGCATGAGCCGCCCCGAGCGGCACATGATCCAACTGCGGATATGCCTCGCCGGCGATCATCGCGTGGTGGGTGGCGAAATTGACGAGGTAATAGACCGGCGGATCGCCGGGAGCCTGGACCTCGGCCAGAACCGCCTTGCCGTCCTCGGTGTGATCGTAAACCCTGACCATGCGACCGGGAAACGCCCGCGCAACCGACTCGTAGCGCGACTTGGCCGCCGTGTCGAGCCAGTGCCAATGCGGGTGCGGCCCCCCGACCCAGACTTCGGTCGGCCGGTGACCGTACCGGGAAAAGACGACTGACAGCACGCCCTGTCTCACCGTGGGCAGCATCGGCTTGGGCGCCGATCCGTCCAGGGGGATCTCCCACACGCGCCGCGGCCCGGCGCCACCCGGGATGCTTGCCAGGATCGCCTGCGCATTGGCATCGAGACCCAGCAGCCACGGACGCAGCCCGTCGGTGCGCTGGTAGATCTGTCGCCAGTCATCCCCATGCCTGGCGTAGAGGGTGTAGCGGCGCTCTGACGGGCGCCACTCCGAGCGCGCCACCGGGCGGCCCTCGGCATTCACCACCCACTGGTCGGTGAACGCGTCGCCGTGGGCGATGGGTTCGTCGGCCCCGGTAAGCGTATCCACCGAGAACACCGTGTTTACGAAGCCGGAGTCCCGCTGCGCGTTATGGATCAGCGTGCCGGTGCCGGAACGGTAATCGGCGGAAGACCATGTATCAGTGGACATGATCACGGTATGCGGCTGTCCGGTATCCCAGTCCAGCAAGTGGGCCGCGCTGGTCAGCCCCACTATCGTACCCTCACTGCCTGCCGCGACCCCGGTCGTCACCATCCTGTCCACCAACAGCTCGCGGCTCCTGCCGTCGGCGATGTCCACCGCCATCACGAGGCTTACCGGGATCTGCTTGCGCCCCGTGTCCCATTGCCAGTCGAACGGCAGGGACTGGTGGACACCGACGCCCATCAGCAGCATGCCGTCGCCTTGCCACCGCAACCAGCGCAGCTTCCACGACGGATCGATCCGCAATGTCCGCCGGACCACACGGAGACGAAGGTCGTAGACGACCACCTCCGGACCCGAGCGGCCCTGCTGCTGCCACGCCAGCATGCGCCCGCTCTGACTCAACACCACGTCGCTCTGCTGCGGCAGCGCGCCGAAGGCGGCGGCCAGGCCGGCGGGCGGCTGCGCCGCCCACACCGGCGCCGCCCACACCGGCGCGGCCAGGGCCGCCAGCAGAACCAGTGCCGCACGATGCAATCTGCTCATCCATTCTCCTCGCGTGCTCACGCACGTCTGCGCTTTGTTGTTCGTCGCACGCGGGCCCACGCCGCGCGCCCCTCCAGCCTGCCGGGCCTTCTCCCGCGATCCGGGCGCGGCAGACGCCTTCACTTCTCCAGGATGGCCGTCACCCCCATTCCGCCGGCGGTGCACACGGAAATCAGCCCCCGTCGGGCCGCCGGATCGTCGGCGAGGAGCTTGGCCAAGGTCGCGACCAGCCGCGTTCCGGTGGCCCCGAAGGGATGACCGATGGCGACGCTTCCTCCCTTGACGTTGAGCCGGGTGCGCTCTATCGCGCCGAGCGGCGCGTCGAGGCCGAGGGTCTCGCGGCAGTACTCGGCCGACTCCCAGGCCGCGAGCGTGCACAGCACCTGCGCGGCGAACGCTTCGTGGATCTCGTAGTAATCGAAATCCTGCAGCGTCAGGCGCGCATCCCGCAGCATCGCCGGCACCGCGTAGGCGGGGGCCATCAGCAACCCGTCCCTGCCGCTCTCGAAATCCACCGCCCAGACCTTGCCGTGACTGAGATAGGCGAGCACGGGGAGCTTGCGCCGCTCGACCCACTGCTCCGAGGCGAGCAGCACCGCGCTGGCCCCGTCGGTGAGCGGCGTGCTGTTGCCGGCCGTCAGCGTGCCGCCGCTCGCATCGAAGCTCGGGCGGAGCCTGCCGAGCTTCTCGAGGGAGGTGTCGGGCCGGATGTTGTTGTCGGCTTTCAGGCCGAGGAAGGGGACGACCCAGTCGTCGAAGAATCCCGCGCGCCACGCTGCGGCGGCCTTCATGTGGCTCTCGAAGGCGAGCCGGTCCTGGTCCGCACGCGAGACCCGCCAGCGCTCGACCATCCGCTCGGCGCTCTGCCCCATGGACAGGCCCGTGCGCGGCTCGACCACTGCGGGCAGCACGGGCTTGAAGTGCGCCGGCCGCAGGCCGAGCCAGGGCGAGAGGCGCTCCCCGAGACTCTTGCCGCGATGGCTCGCGAGCAGCAGCTGCCGGTAGGCGCGCGGATAAACGACCGGCGGATCGCTGAGGGTGTCGACGCCCGCGGCGATGCCGCAATCGATCTGGCCGAGGGCGATCTTGTTGCCGATGGCGAGGGCGGCCTCCAGGCTGGTGCCGCAGGCGCGCTGCACGTCCAGCCCGGGTGTGTGCGGATCGAGCCCCGAGGACAACACGCTCTCGCGCGTCAGATTGTAGTCCCGGGAGTGTTTGATGACCGCCCCGGCGATGACATCGCCCAGCCGCGCTCCGTGCAGCCCGAAGCGCTCCACCACGCCGCGCAGAGCGGCCGTGAGCATGTCCCGATTGCCCACGCTGGCGTACGCGGTATGCGCCCTGGCGAATGGGATGCGCACGCCCCCCACGATGGCGACGCGCCGCACGGCCGAGCCGACGAGCATGAACCCCCTCCCCGGAAGGCTCTTGAGAGCCGGTCCAGCCTAGGCTATCACGGGCCGCCCCCAGGGAGGCCGCGCAGCCCACCCGCGGGTGGCGCTTTCCAGCGCCTCGCCGCAGGCGGTATGCTGTGAGGTCCCGTCTTTCGTCGCCGATCACGAGGTTTCCATGGGCGAATTCACCACTCTCATGGCCCGGGATGGACATGAGTTCCAGGCCTATCTGGCCGCCCCGGCCGGCAAACCGCGGGGCGCCGTGGTCGTGATCCAGGAGATCTTCGGCGTCAATGTCCATATTCGTGCCGTGGCCGACGGCTTCGCCCAGGCGGGCTACACGGCGGTCGCGCCGGCCATGTTCGATCGCATCCGCCGGGGAATCGAGCTCGGCTATTCGCCCCAGGACATCGAGGAGGGGCGCGGCTACATGCAGCAGCTTAAGCCGGAGCAGACGCTCAATGACCTGGCCGCGGCGCTCGCGGCGGTCCGGCACTCCGGCCGCGTGGCCACGGTGGGCTATTGCTGGGGAGGCGCGCAGTCCTACCGCGCCGCCTGCCTGCTGCCGCTCAGCTGTGCCGTGGTGTACTACGGCAGGGCGCAGGACGCCGGCGTGCCGCCCCGATGTCCCGTGCTGTATCACTTCGGCACCGAGGACAAGAGCATTCCGCTCACCGAGGTGGAGCGCATGAAGGCACTGCATCCCGGGGGCACGTTCCACCTGTACGAAGGTGCGGGACACGGATTCAACTGCAATCTGCGTCAGAGCTATGACGCGGCCGCGGCCACGCTCGCCCGCCAGCGCACCCTGGAGTTCCTCGCCCGCCACCTGGCCGGCGAGCAGGCGGACGAAGACGAAGAAGAGGAGAGCTGAGCCATGCTCAGGCTCGCGGACCCCGTGCTGCTGCGCACGCAGGGATACATCGGCGGGCAGTGGGTGGACGCGGACGAGGCGGCCACTTGGCCGGTGAGCAATCCCGCCACGGGCAAGCGCCTGGGCACGGTGCCCGACATGGGAGCCGCCGAGACGCGCCGGGCCATCGAGGCGGCCCGGGCGGCATTCCCCGCCTGGGCGGGGCGCACCGCGAAAGAGCGCGCCGCCATCCTGCGCCGCTGGTGCGAACTCATGATGGAGCACCAGGACGACCTGGCCACGCTGATGACGGCCGAGCAAGGCAAGCCGCTCGCCGAGGCTCGCGGCGAGATCGCTTACGCAGCCTCATTCATCGAGTGGTTCGCCGAGGAAGGCAAGCGCCTCTACGGTGAGCTGATCCCCGCGCACCAGGCCGACAAGCGCATCGTGGTGATGCGTCAGCCCGTGGGCGTCGTGGCGGCCATCACGCCGTGGAATTTTCCCGCGGCCATGATCACCCGCAAGGCCGCGCCCGCGCTCGCGGCCGGGTGTACCTTCGTGTGCAAACCGGCGATCCAGACGCCCTACTCGGCTCTGGCGCTGGCGGAGCTGGCGGGGCGGGCCGGCGTGCCACCGGGGGTATTCAACATGGTCACCGGCAACGATGCGCCGTCCATCGGGGCGGAGCTCACGGGAAACCCGCTGGTGCGCAAGCTCTCCTTCACCGGCTCGACCGCGGTGGGCAAGCAGCTGATGGCGCAGTGCGCCAGCACGGTCAAGAAGCTCTCGCTGGAGCTCGGCGGCAACGCCCCGTTCATTGTGTTCGACGACGCGGATCTGGAGGCCGCCGTCGCTGGAGCGATCGAGAGCAAGTACCGCAACTCGGGCCAGACCTGCGTGTGCGCGAACCGGCTGCTGGTGCAGGCCGGGATCTATGAGGATTTCGCGCGCAAGCTCGTCGAGGCCGTCTCGAAACTGCGCGTGGGCGATGGCCTGCGGGGCCCGACGGACCAGGGTCCGTTGATCGATGCCAAAGCGGTGGCGAAAGTCGAGCGGCACGTCGAGGATGCCGTCGGCAAGGGCGCGCACGTTGCGCTCGGCGGCCGGCGCCACGAGCTCGGGGGCACTTTTTTCCAGGCCACCGTGCTGACCGGCGTCACGCCCGAGATGCTCGTGGCGCGTGAGGAAACCTTCGGTCCGCTGGCGCCGCTGTTCCGCTTCGACACCGAGCGGGACGCGATCGGAATGGCCAACGACACCGAATTCGGCCTGGCCGCCTACTTCTACACCCGCGACCTCGCGCGCGCGTGGCGCGTCGCCGAGGCCCTGGAATACGGCATCGTGGGGTTGAACACGGGGCTGATTTCCACCGAGGTGGCGCCGTTCGGCGGTGTCAAGGAATCCGGCATGGGCCGCGAAGGCTCGCGCCACGGGATACTCGAGTACACGGAATTGAAATACCTGTGCATGTTAGTGGGCCGGGGGCCGGCGGCCTAGCGACGGGACGGGCCCGCAGCGCGGGGCGGTCTCGTTCGCCACACCAGTGCCTGGCTGCGCCGAGCGGGCCGGCGAGCCGTGTACGGGGCGCTCTCACGGCGGGCGCCGCCCAATGCCCGGATGCGGCGCTCATAAGCACTTGCCGCAATATCCTGGTTGCGCACCCGCGCCCTGGGGTATCTTGGCCCGCATGCGCTACCACGGCTCACCGGATTTCCACCGCGACACGGCCGAGCGCATCGGCATATTGCTGGTCAACTCCGGCACGCCGGACTCGCCCCGGCCGCGTGATGTGCGCCGCTTCCTTGCCCGGATGCTCAGCGATCCGCGCGTAGTGGAGCTGCCTCGTGCGCTGTGGCTGCCGATTCTCTACGGCCTGATCCTGCCGCTGCGGCCCTCGAAAGTGGCGCCCAAGTACCGCAAGATCTGGTCGCACAACGGCTCGCCGCTCCTCGACCAGTCCGAGCGGCTGCGCACCACGCTCGTGAGCGCGCTCGCCCAGAAGATGCTGGCCCCGCTCTCGGTCGAGCTCGGCATGCTCTACGGCACCCCGAGCGTACCCGAGGCGCTCTCGAGGCTGCGCGCCTCGGGCGCGCAGCGGATCCTCGTCGTGCCGCTGTTTCCCCAGTACTGCGGCGCGACGACCGGCGCGGTCTACGATCGAGTGAATGCCGAGCTCTCGCGCTGGCGCTGGCTGCCGGAGCTGCGCTTCATCGCCGAGTACCACGACCAGCCCGAGTACATCGAGGCGCTGCGCGAGAGCGTGGCTCAGCACTGGCGCGCGCACGGGCGCACGAAGCACCTGCTGATCTCCTTCCACGGCATCCCGGAGCGCTATTTCCACCAGGGCGATCCGTACTTCTGCAAGTGTCAGAAGACCGCGCGCCTGCTCGCCGAGGAGTTGCTGCTCGAGGAGGGACAGTGGAGTGTCAGCTTCCAGTCCCGCTTCGGGCCGGCCGAATGGCTGCGGCCCTACACCATGGAGGTTCTCGCCCAGATGCCGGCTCGCGGCGTCAAGGATGTCACCGTCATGTGTCCGGGCTTTGCGGTCGATTGCCTGGAAACGCTGGAGGAGATCGATGTCGAGAATCGCGCCGCGTTCCTGCGTGCCGGCGGCGAGCGCTTCGAGTACGTCCCGGCGTTGAACGCCCGGCCCGCGCACGCCGGGCTCCTCGCCAGCCACATCGCGCGCCACTGCCAGGGATGGACCCAGGTCGAGCTGGGCCTGCACCCCGTCCCGCGGCCACGGGACACGTCGGTTTAACCCGTGTAACCACTCCCCACCGCCGCTGCGCTCCCCTAAGCTAGCGGGGTGATATTTCGCAATACCCGCGCCCGGTGGGGCGCCGTCTCGCAACTGCTGCACTGGCTCATCGTGGCGCTCATCGCCGTGCAGGTGACCCTCGGGCTCATCGGGCTCGAGCTGCCGCTCGGCATGGACAAGCTCGCCACCCTGGCGCGGCACAAGTCGATCGGCATCACCCTCCTCGCCCTCGCGGCGCTTCGGCTGCTGTGGCGCTGGATGAATCCCGTCCCGGTCCTGCCGGGCAATCTCAGGCCCTACGAGCGCCTGCTCGCGCACTTCACCCACGCAAGCCTGTACGCGCTGTTGTTCGCGCTGCCGCTCACGGGCTGGATCATGTCCTCGGCGCGCGGCTTTCCGGTGAGTTGGTTCAACCTGGTGCAGCTGCCGAATCCGGTGTCGAAGAGCGACACGCTGTACCACGCCATGGTCGAGGTCCACGCGGTGCTCGCAGTCTCATTGGGTGTCATCCTCGCGCTGCACGTCGCCGCGGCGCTCAAACATCACTTCGTGCTGAAGGACGACACCCTGCGGCGCATGCTGCCCGCTCGAGCCTCGCTCGCCGCCCGGTCCGAGCCCGCCTCCGAGTCACCGAGGAATCCAGGGAGCCTCTGATGAACCTGCCACGCGCTCATGATGCCCCCGAAATCCCACGACGCAAGGCTCGGGAGGGCCATCACAGGCTCCGGATGCGCGCCTTGCGCGGCGCTCGCACGCTCACGGTGCTTGCCGCCGCGTCGCTCGCCGCATCGGCGCACGCCGCCGCGCTCACCACTGCGTACGCGCTGCTGCCCGAGCACAGCTCACTGACCTACACGTTCACACAGGCGGGCGCGGCCAATCAGGGGCGATTCAACACCTTCACCGTGCGCTTCGACCCGGCCGCCGGCCGGCTCGCGGTGGTGGTCGACATGCGCTCGTTCGACACGGGCGACAGCCAGCGCAACGAAATCCTGGGAGGGAAGGAATTCTTCGACGTGGCGCGGTACCCGCAGGCGCGCTTCACGGCCACTCGCCTCACCCGGACAGCGGCCGGCTATCGGGCCGTCGGAGCGCTGACTCTGCGGGGTGTCACACGCACCGTCGTCGTTCCCTTCACCTGGAGGATCGCCGACATCGGCGGACGCCGGATCGCGCTGCTGACGGGCCGGACCACGATCCGGCGGCTGGACTTCGGCATCGGGCAGGGCCAGTGGCGCTCCACCGAGTGGGTGGGAGACGCCGTGACGCTGCGCTACAGGCTGGAGTTCGCGCCCGCTCCTACGACGGGCGCTCGCGCAGCTTCGAAGTACACAGGTCGTAGACCGCCGCCATGACCACCCGCACGGAGTGGTTCATGCTGGTCTCGATGCCCTTCAGCGCCGCCTCGCGGATCGCGCCGGTCAGGAACTCGACCTGCTCGGCCGGCAGATCGTCCGGCAGCTTCGCGACGATGCGCACCGCCGGGACGTCCTCCACGATCCGCCGCAGAACCTGATAAACACAGTCGGCCTTGGCGCGCATCAGGCCTTCGTCGTCGCCAAACATCGCCCCGATGGTGGCGAGGTCTTCGGCCCAATGCGTGCGCGCGCGCTCCCACTCGCGCTCGGCACCGAAAGTCACGCGGATGATCTCACCCATGAGCGCTCCTCCGCTCGTCACGCCCTGATGGATTCGGCCCCGGTCGCGGTCACAAGTTCCGCCTGCTCAGGGCACGAGGAGGCGCCGCAGAGCCTCTGCCGCGCCGAGGGCGGCGCCGGCCGGCGCGAAGGCGGCAAACCGGATGGGGTCAGTCATGCGCGTACCTCCAGGGACGAGGCCTGCAGGGTAGCCGGCCGACCCCCGCCGGCGGCAGCAGGCATTTCGGGTGCGTATGCGCAGATTTGCGGCCCGGCGCGCAGGGCCCTGGTACTCTCGCCAGGGGCCCGCGGCCCTAACCGCTCATTTCAGCCACGCGACGGGAGGCACCACAGATGCTGATCGTGACGACCGAGAATGTTCCGGGTTACCGCGTCACCGAGGTCAAGGGCCAGGTGTTCGGAGTCGTGGTGCGCAGCCGCGGCCTGGCCGGCAACATCATGGCGGGCCTGCGTTCACTGGGCGGCGGCGAAATCTCCGAGTACACCCAACTCCTGGAGGACGCGCGGCGCCACGCCGTGGACCGCATGGTCAAGAATGCCACGCTGATGCACGCCGACGCAGTGATCATGATGCGCTTCGACTCCTCGGAGATCGGCCAGACCATGACCGAGATCGTCGCCTATGGCACTGCCGTATCGGTCGAGAAGGTCGCGTGAGTCTGCGGACCGCGGTCCTGGCCGCCGGCAGCCTCGCCGCCGTTGTCGGCGCGGGACTGCTGCTCGCCGGGGCGCATGGTCCCGGCATCCCGCTGCTCGTCCTCGGCGTCCTCGTGGCAATGGGCACCGTGCTCGAGAGCCGGCGCTACCGCAAGACGCCGCCCGCTGGCGCGCGTTGGGAGCCCACCGGCGAGCGCTTCGAGGATCCGACCACCGGCCAGCACATGGAGGTGCTCTACGATCCCGTCAGCGGCGAACGGCGCTACGTCCCTTCGACTGAGCGACCTGCACGCGACTGACCCGGCGCATTCGGCGACCTTGCGCCCGCCGCTAGGTCGAAGCCAGCGCGCCCGGCAGCCCCGCCTCGAGCCCGGGTTGCGCCGGAGTCGCAGCTTCCGCCGGCGGCTCGATGCCGCGCAGCTGATCCAGGATGGCCGGATTTTCCAGTGTCGAGACGTCCTGGGTGATGCCCTCGCCCCGGGCGATCGAGCGCAGCAGCCGGCGCATGATCTTGCCCGAGCGGGTCTTGGGCAGATTGTCGGCGAAGCGGATGTGATCCGGCTTGGCGATGGCGCCGAGCTGTTGGCCCACCCACTCGCGCAGCTCGGCCACGAGCTTGCGCGTGTCCCCGGCGGGACGAGTCCCCCGGCAGACCACGTAGGCGAAGACCGATTCACCCTTGATCTCGTGCGGCCTGCCGACCACGGCCGCTTCGGCGATTCCCGGGTGCGACACCAGCGCCGACTCGATTTCCATGGTCCCGAGACGATGGCCGGAAACGTTCAGCACGTCGTCGATGCGCCCGAGGATCCAGAAGTAGCCGTCCTCGTCGCGGTGAGCGCTGTCGCCCGCCACGTAGAAACGGTTGTCGAATCGGCTCCAGTAAGTGGCCCGATAGCGGTCGTCGTCGCCCCAGAGAGTGCGCAGCATCGACGGCCAGGGCTTGCGCACGATCAGATAGCCGCCGGTCTCCGGACGGCTCACCGATGCGCCGCTCTCATCGACGATGTCCACTTCGATGCCGGGCAGCGGCAAGGTGCACGAGCCCGGCTTGGTGGCGGTCACCCCCGGAAGCGGTGACATCAGGATCGCGCCGGTTTCGGTTTGCCACCAGGTGTCGACGATGGGGCAGCGGCCGCGTCCGATCACCCGGTGATACCACATCCAGGCCTCGGGGTTGATCGGCTCGCCCACGCTGCCGAGCAGGCGCAGCCTCGAGAGGTCGTACCGGGCCGGAACCTCGTCGCCGAGCTTCATCAGTGCGCGGATCGCCGTCGGCGCGGTGTAAAACACGCTCACCCTGTGATCCCGGCAGAGCTTCCAGAAGCGCCCGCCGTCCGGGAACGTCGGCGAGCCCTCGTACAGCACCACGGTCGCACCGAGCGCGAGCGGTCCGTAGGCAACATAACTGTGTCCGGTCACCCAGCCGACATCGGCCGTGCACCAGAACACGTCGTCGTCGCGCAGATCGAACACCCAGCGGGTGGTCACTTTGGCGCCGAGCAGGTAGCCGCCGCTCGAGTGCTGGATGCCCTTGGGCTTGCCGGTGGAGCCGGAGGTATAGAGCAGGAACAGCGGATGCTCGGCCTGCACCCACGCCGGCTCGCACCGCGTCGAATGCCCCTCGAGCGCCTCGTGCCACCACAGGTCTCGCCCCGCCTGCATCGCGACGGGTCGGCCCGTGCGGCTCAGCACGATCACCCGCTCGATGCTGGGGCAACCGCCCGCGAGCGCCTTGTCGGCCGCGGCCTTGAGCTCCACGGCCTGGCCGCCGCGCCAGCCGCCGTCGGCCGTGATCAGCACCTTGGCGCCCGTGTCCTCGATCCGGTCCTTCAAGGCCGGCGCCGAGAAGCCGCCGAACACCACCGAATGGATGGCGCCGATGCGATTGCACGCATGCATGGCAATCACGGCCTCGGGCACGAGCGGCAGGTAGATCACCACCCGGTCGCCGCAGCCCACGCCCTGAGACTTCAGCGCGTTGGCCAACCGGCACACCTCGGCGTGCAGCTCGCGATAGGTCAGGAAACGGACGTCTCCCGGCTCGCCCTCGAAAACGATCGCCGTCTTCTCGCCGCGCTCGGCCAGGTGAACATCGAGGCAATTGAAGGACACGTTGAGCCGCCCGTCCGTGAACCAGCGGTAATTCGGCGCGTCCGAGTCGTCCAGCGCCACCGTGAACGGCCTGTGCCAGGCGAGCTCCTCGCGCGCCAGACGCGCCCAGAAGCCGGCAGGGTCGCCGGCCGCCTCCCGCCGGAGCGCGTCCAGCCGGGCCGCACCGACGCTCGCGCAGGCGGCGAATTCGGCCGGCGGGCGGAACGTGCGCTCTTCGTGCAGGACGGACTCGATGCTCTGGCTCGCCATGGTGGACCCCCCTACGGTCTCAACGCCGGATGAATCTGGAGATTAGCCGAATCCGTGCAAGATTCATGCAAGACCAATTTCGAGCCGCCGCAAGACCGTTGGGGCCGCTAGCCTTTGGCGAGACGGGACTCGACCGTGGCGGAATCGTCTTGGGGCAATCGTGAGGCGAGCCGCTCGCTCTGGCGCCGCAGCAGCGGCCCGAAGCCCAGCCGGTCATAGAACGCCCCCAGCGCCGCGAGATCCGGCGGCCGGGGGCGCAGGTCCTCGGGGCCGGCCGCGAGCGGCATGTCGCACACGATGCGGGTCAGGCGCCGTGCGAGGTAGACCGTCTCCCGGTGCTCGAGCAGGCGCTGGCGCAGCTCGCGCCCGCCCCGCAACCCGAGTGAGCCGACACGGCCGAGCTGGCCGTACAGATCATCGATCGAGCCGAACGCCCGCATCAGCGCCGCAGCGGTCTTCGGGCCCACACCGGGCACGCCGGGAATGTTGTCCGAGGTGTCCCCGGTGAGCGCCAGGAAGTCCGCAAAGCGCTCCGGCGGCAGACCGAAGTGACGGCGGACGTCCCCGTACCCGAGCGGCCCGCGGGCGCCGAAATCCCAGTACAGGTCGCCGTCGCGAACGAGCTGCGCAAGGTCCTTGTCGCGCGTGATGAACACCGAGCGCACGCCGTGTCCGCGCATCAGCTGCGAGAGCGTCCCGATGAGGTCGTCGGCCTCGTACTGCGGGTCGATGAAGCTCGCGAGACCCAGATGTCGACACAGTTCGCGGCAATAGTCGAATTGCGCCGCCAGGTCTGCTGGCGCCGGCTCGCGGTTGGCCTTGTAGGGCGGATAGAGGCTGTTGCGGTAGGACGTCGTGAGCCGCTGGTCGAAGGCCACGGCCACGAACGGCGGGCGGGTCTTCTCCAGCAGGTCGCCGAGAAAGCGCGCAAAGCCGAACACGGCGTGCACGGGACGCTGCTCATGGTCGACCATTCCGGGCAGCTGCGAGTAATACGCGCGAAAGACGTATACCGAGGCGTCGATGAGATAGATCACGGCACGGGCTGATTCAGGTTGTCGCAACCCGCCCCGGCGCTATGCCAACCAACGCTGGATGCGATCGTGCAGCGGGCTGGATCGGGGGAAGTGCGCGAGCAGGTATTCCATCTGGTCCGCGAGCACGCGCCGGCCCTTGAGAAAGATGTACTCCGCATAGGTCGGGGTGAACGGCACCGCGATGAGCTGCATCTTCGCCTGCTCGGGAGTACGCGAGGCCTTGCGGTTGTTGCAGCGCCTGCAGGCCGTGACGACGTTGGTCCAGGTGTCCTGGCCGCCCTGACTGAACGGGCGGACGTGGTCTCGCGAGAGCTCGCGGGTCGGAAAACGCAACCCGCAATACATGCACAGATGGCCGTCGCGCCGGAACAGCGTCTGGTTGTTGAGCGGCGGCACGTAGTCGTGGCGGGTGCTGCCGGGATTGCCGGTGTGGCCGATGGTGGCGACAATGGAATTGATCTCGAGCGTGGTTCGCCTTCCGGTGAGCGCGCTCACCCCTCCAAAGAGAGTGTAGAGCGCGGACCCGCACGTGTAGGCTACCTGCTGCTGCGTATAGAGCCGGGCGGCCTCCTTGTAATCGATCCACTCCAGCGGCATGCCGGACACGTCCGTGCGCAGCACGAGCTGGGAGAGCCCGCGCGCGCTCCCTATCGGGACGATGCGCAGGTCGTCTGCCAGGCCGTGGTCGGCTCGATCCAGATCTATGCCTATCATGGCGCCTGTAAGATAAGACAATATTGTGCGAAACTTCAACAATCTCGATGTTCTGAATCGCAACGCTCCGGATCGAATCACGGCGGCGCCAGGGGGCCCGCCACCTAAAGAGGGCCGCAGATGCCAGTAATCATTGGCGCGCTACGCGAAAGCGCGCCCCGAGAGACGCGTGTCAGTTTGGTGCCCGAGGTGGCCGGGAAGCTCATTCGCGCCGGCGCGCAGGTGCTGATGGAGCGCGGCGCCGGCGAGGGCGCCCGCTTCCCCGACAGCCTGTACCAGGGGGTGCAGTGGGCGGATGCGGCCGGCGTGCTGGGGCAGGCCCGGGTGCTGCTGGCGGTGCAGCCGCTTGACCTCGAGCGGATCGGGCTCCTCAAATCCGGCGCGGTGCTGATCGGGTTCCTGCAGCCCTACGCCCGGCGGGAAGAAGTCCGGGCGCTCAAGGAGCGCGGCGTGACCAGCTTCGCGATGGAGCTCGTGCCGCGCATCTCTCGTGCGCAATCGATGGACGCCCTCTCCTCACAGGCCTCGATCGCAGGCTACAAGGCGGTGCTGATCGCCGCCAACCACCTGCAGAAGTTTCTGCCGATGCTGACCACGGCCGCCGGGACCATCCGCCCCGCGCATGTTCTGGTCATCGGCGCCGGCGTCGCGGGGCTGCAGGCCATCGCCACGGCGAAGCGCCTCGGCGCCGTCGTAGAAGCCTACGACGTGCGCGGCGCCACGCGGGAGCAGGTGAAATCGCTCGGCGCGAAATTCGTCGAGACCGGCGTCAGCGCGGAAGGCAGCGGCGGCTATGCGCGCGAGTTGACGGAGGAGGAGAAGCGCAAGCAACAGGAGGTGCTCGATGCGCGCATCGCGGCCGCCGACGCGGTGATCACCACGGCGGCGGTTCCCGGCCGGCCCGCGCCGAAGATCATCCTGCGCGCGGCGCTCGAGCGGATGCGTCCGGGCTCGGTCATCGTCGACATCGGCGCCGAGCAGGGCGGCAACTGCGAGCTGACCCGGGCCGGGGAGACGGTAACCTACCGGGAGGTCGAGGTGGTGGGGCCCGTGAACCTGCCCGCCCAGCTCGCCTACAACGCCAGCGAAATGTACGCCCGCAACCTGCTCAACTTCCTGACGCCGGCGCTGAAGGAGGGAGAGCTCGCCATCGACTGGAGCGACGAGGTGTTCGCGCAGTCGTGCCTGACGCACGCCGGCGAGATCCGCCACGAGCCGACCCGCAAGGCGATCGAAGGGTAAATCAATGACTGGAATCATCGCGCTTTACATCTTCATGCTCGCGGCCTTCACCGGCTACGAGGTCATCTCGCGCGTGCCGGTGATCCTGCACACCCCGCTGATGTCCGGCTCGAACTTCGTCCACGGCATCGTGCTGGTCGGGGCCATGGTGGCGCTCGGCAACGCGCACACGCCGCTCGAGAAGACCATCGGCTTCATCGGCGTGCTGCTGGCGGCCGGCAACGTGGTCGGCGGCTACGTCTCCACAGAGCGCATGCTGGAGATGTTCAAATCCAGCCAGGACAAGAAGAAAGGCAACCGGGCATGAGCGTGCTGTCCGTCTCCCTCACACACGAGCTGATCCAGGCGGCGTACTTCGTCGCAGCGCTGCTGTTCATCGTCGGACTGAAGCGCATGAGCTCGCCCAAGGGCGCGCGCGGGGGCATCGTGTGGGCCGGCCTCGGCATGCTGATCGCCGGCCTCATCACCTTCCTGTGGCCGGGGATGCGCAACGACATCCTCATCCTCGCGGCCATCTTCATCGGCGGCATCGCCGCCTGGTGGAGCGGCAAGCGCGTGCCCATGACCGCCATGCCGCAAATGGTGGCGCTCTACAACGGCATGGGCGGCGGTGCGGCGGCCGCCATTGCCTGCCAGGAACTCGTGCGCGGCCGGCCGTTCGCGAGCGCCCCGGTCGTGCTGGCGGTGGCGGGCGCGATCATCGGCGCGGTGTCCTTCTCGGGCAGCCTCGTCGCCTTCGCCAAGCTCCAGGGCCTGATCAGGAAGTCCCTGCGCTACGGGGCCCAGCAGGCGGTCAATTCGCTGGTGCTGCTCGCCACGCTCGTCCTCGGAGGATGGATCGTCGCGCTGCACGGTGCGGCGCCCCTGTGGATGGTGACGGCGTTCTTCGCGCTGGCGTTGCTCGAGGGCATTCTCATCACCCTGCCCATCGGCGGGGCCGACATGCCGGTGGTCATCTCGCTCTACAACGCCTGCACCGGGCTCGCGGTGGCCTTCGAAGGCTTCGTACTGAACAACGCCGCCATGATCATCGCCGGCATGGTCGTGGGTGCCGCCGGAACGCTGCTCACCCAGTTGATGGCCAGGGCCATGAACCGTTCGCTCGCCAACGTGCTATTCAGCAATTTCGGCGAGACCGCGGCCAAGGGCGGGGAGGAAATCGCCGGCACCCTGAAACCCATCGACGCGGCGGACGCGGGCGTGATGATGGCTTACGCCAGCAAGGTGATCGTGGTGCCCGGCTACGGCATGGCGGTCGCGCAGGCGCAGCACAAGATCTGGGAGCTGTGCCAGCTGCTCATGGAACGCGGCGTGACCGTGCGCTTCGCCATCCACCCGGTGGCCGGCCGCATGCCCGGCCACATGAACGTGCTGCTGGCCGAGGCGGGCGTGCCCTACGATCTGATCAGCGACCTCGATGAGATCAACGCCGAGTTCGAGACCGCGGACGTCGCCCTGATCATCGGCGCCAACGACGTCGTCAACCCCGCGGCGCGGGCCGACAAGTCGAGCCCCATCTACGGCATGCCCATCCTCAACGCCGACAAGGCAAAGAATGTCATCGTCATCAAGCGCGGCAAAGGCGCCGGGTTCTCGGGGATCGAGAACGCGCTGTTCTATCTCGACAACACCCGCATGCTGTACGGTGACGCGCAGAAGGCCGGCGCGGAGCTGATCCAGGCGGTGAAGGCACTCGACTAATAGATTGGCGGAAATCGCCGAGGCGATTTCCGCAAGACCCTACACGGTTGCCGCGGGCTCGGGACGGCCCTTCGCCCGCTGAGCCGTGCCACCTGTCCGAGGCGAGTTGCCCGGCCCCTCCTGGGCCTCGCCCCTACGGGGCCGGCCTTCGGCCGTCCAAAATCGCTCCTGGCGATTTTGTCCGCAAGACCCTACACGGTTGCCGCGGGCTAGAGGACGGCTCTGCGCCCGCTGCGCCGTGCCACCTGTCCGAGGCGATTTCCGCCAATCAATCAGCGTCTGAGGCAGCAGCGCCGCCCGCCGCCGGTCACAGCGGGCCGGCCGGGCATGCGCGGGACGTCAGGAATGCCAAGCGTCCGCGGCCGGTCCATGCGCCGCATCTGCTCCTCCCGCAGCTGCCGCTGCATCCGCTCTATCATCTGCTGGCGCTGCACGGGCGTGGCATCGCGCCAGCGCCGGCGCAGCATTCTGCGCCGCCAGGAGGGCAGCCGGCGGAACTCGCGGAAGCTGCGGCGGATGGCCGCCTGCTGATTCGCGGGCAGCGCCTCGAACTGGCGCCAGCGCCGGCGCAGGAGCGCGCGCTGCCGGGGCGTCATCCGCTTCCACTTGCGGAAGCGCTCCCGGGCCTTGGCCTGTTCCGCCGGCGTCATGGCGAGCCAGCGCCGGCTGCCGCGGGCCAGGGCGCGTTGCTTCGCCGCCGGCAGGCCGGCCCACTTCTGCGCGAGCGGCGCGAGCAGCCCCCGCTGCGCCGGCGTGAGGGGGGACCAGGGCACCCCGGCGCGAGCCGAGGGCGCGGTCTGCGCCTGCTGCGCCGAGACGCCCAGCGGCGCCATCGCGAGCACCAGCGCCAGCACCAGGGGCCGCCATCCGCTCATGATCGGCTGCCTGCCCCGGGGGAACCCGGATGGGCGCGGGACTTGCTGACCGGCCTCGGCGCCCGCCCTCCCGTAGTCTTGGCCACCTTGCCCAGCTTGAGTTTCGACAGGTAGACCATCCAGCTTGCGCCGCCGGGGTGCTTCTCGTGGGACGTGGGATCGGCGGTGCCCAGGAATTCCAGCAGTCCCGTCTCGGGCGGCTGTCGGCGCTCGGAGCGCTTGGCAAGGCGGGTGGCGCAGCCGCTCGCGGGGATGGACAGGCTCGCCAAGAGTGTTACGGTGAGGCACGTGCGCCAGCGCTCAATGGGCATGCCCGGCGGTACCTCCCGAGCCCTGTCCCCGCTGTGCCTGCGCCTCGTAGACGGCCCACTCGTAGAATTCGCCGTCACTGTCTTCGACGAGAGTCAGCCCTTGCTGGTCGGTGAGCAAAGCCAGGTCGCCGCTCGCGATCGCACGGGCCGCCACCCTCGGCGGGGCCGTCCGCGGCTGATGCGGGCGCATCACGAAGGTCATGACGGCCGCCGCAGCAACCATGCCCGCGGCGGGCACCCACAGGCGCCGGTCCTTCAGACCCAGCCCTCGCGCGCCGCCCGAGGCCGCCTGCGCCACCGCCGCATGGCGCGCCTGGCTCAGGTGCGAGCGGACGCGGCCGCTGGCCCGCTGCGTATTCTCTTCGAGGAGCGCGCGCAGCCGCTGCTCCAACATGACCATGTCGTCGGCCGGGCTCACAGGTGCTCACCGAGTTGCGCACGCAGGGTCCTCAGCGCCCGGAAGTAGTGGGTCTTGACGCTGCCCTGCGAGCAGCCCATGGCCCGGGCCGTCTGCGCCACATCGAGCCCTTCCAGAGCGCGTAGCAGGAACACCTGCTGCTGGCGCCGCGGCAATCCCCCCACGGCCCGCTCCAGGGCACTCATGGCCTCATCGATCTCCAGCCGGCGCGCGGGCGGCAGCCCCTCGGCGGCCGCCTCCGAGATCGGGTCGGCGTCCTCCTGCCCATCGAAGACAAAAGGCCACCACGACATCACCCGGTCGCGGACCGTTCGCCGCCTCTGCAGGTCGCGGATGCGGTTCTCCAGGATCCGGTAGAAGAGCGGCTTCCACTCATCAGCCGGCCGGTGCGCGTAGGCCCGAGCGAGCTGCAGCATCGCGTCTTGAACCGCATCGAGCGCGTCGTCCTCATTGCGCAGCGCCGCCTGGGCGATCTTGAATGCTCTGAGCTCGACGCCAGCCAGGAACCGGCCGAGCGCCCGACCTCCGAGATTGGCATTGGGGTCCAACTGATCCACGTCGCCGCGCAAAGCAGCCGGCATGCTATAAGGCGAGACGAGCGTAGCAGACTCGGGCATAGCGGGTATAACGTGCCGCCGCCATTGTCGGTTGACAGCGACGGTAACGGTGACGGTGGAGCCCCCTCCGGAACCTTCCTGCTTCACATAGGACAACGATGAACCCCTCCGGCGGATGACCGGCCACACCGATACCGCCCCGATCTTGCGCGTCGCGCTCCCGACGCCGCTGCGCCGCCTGTTCGACTATCGCTCTCCCGGTGCTCCTGGCCCCGAGCGAATCGAGCCGGGCATGCGGGTGCGGGTGCCGTTCGGACGGCGCCGTTTGATTGGAGTGGTCATGGAGACCGCCACACGAACGGACTTGCCCGAGGAGAAACTCAGACCCGTGCTCGAGCGGCTCGACGGCCGGCCGATCCTCGACCGCGCGATGCTGGCCCTGCTGTCGTGGGCGGCCGGCTACTACCACCACCCGCCCGGTGAAGTCCTCGCGGCCGCTCTGCCCAAGGCGCTGCGCCTGGGAGCCACTCTCGAGGCGATGGAGGAACGGTGGTACCTGACGCCCGCGGGCCGCGACGCCTGGGCGCAAGGCGAGCCCCGGCGAGCCCCCCGCCAGCGGCAGCTGCTGGCCGAGCTGGCGGCGCATGAGGCCTGCGCCGGCGCCGCGGAGAACCGCGGGGGTTGGCGCGATGCGGCCCGGGCGCTCGAGGTGCGGGGCTGGATCGTCTCGGCACGGGTGCCGCTCGCGCGCGCGCCGGTCGCTGGCGCCGATCGCGACCCGGCGCACGGCCCGCGCACCGGACCCGAACTCAACGACGAGCAGCGGCAGGCCACGCAGCGGATCTGCCAATCGCTGGACGCCTACGGCGCCTTCGTCCTGCAGGGCATCACCGGCAGCGGCAAGACCGAGGTCTACCTGAGGGTCACCGAGCAGGCGCTGGCGCTCGGGCGCAGCGCCTTGGTGCTGGTGCCGGAGATCGGGCTCACGCCGCAGCTGGTCGGACGGTTCCGCGAGCGCTTCCGGGTCGGCATGTCCGTGCTGCACTCCGCGCTCACCGACCAGGAGCGGCTCACCGCCTGGCGGGACGCGTTCAGCGGCCGTGCCCGAATCGTGCTCGGCACTCGCTCGGCGGTGTTCGCCCCGGTGCCCAGGCTCGGCGTCATCATCGTCGACGAGGAGCATGACCCTTCTTTCAAACAGCACGAAGGCGGATTCCGCTACTCGGCGCGCGACCTGGCGCTGGTACGCGCCCGGCGGGCCGCGGTGCCCGTCGTGTTGGGATCGGCGACGCCGGCGGTCGAGACTCTGCACAACGTCGAGGCCGGCCGGTACGCCCGGTTGAGGCTGACCCGACGCGCCGTTCAGGCGGCGCCGCCGCGCATAGCACTCATCGACCTGCGCGCCAACGCCCATCACGCGGGGCTGTCCACGCCCGCCGTGCAGGCCATGGAGCGCCACCTCGGGGCAGGCGGCCAGGTGCTGGTATTCCTCAACCGCCGAGGCTATGCGCCGACGCTGCTGTGCACCGCCTGCGGCTGGGTCGCCCCGTGCTCGGACTGCGACGCGCGGCTGACCGTCCACCTGGGCGCGCGACGGCTGCGCTGCCACCACTGCGGCGCCGATTCACCGCTGCCCGAGCGCTGCCCGCAATGCGGATTCGCGGTCAAGGCGGTCGGCCAGGGGACCGAGAGGATCGAAGAGACGCTCGCGGCGATGTTCCCGGGCCTGCCCTGTGTCAGGCTCGACCGGGACGTGGTGCGGCGCCGCACCGACATGGAGGAGGCCATGCGCCGGATCGCCTCCGGCGAAGGCCGCATTCTGGTCGGCACGCAAATGGTCACCAAGGGACACGATTTCCCCAATGTGACCCTGGTGGTGGTGCTGAACGCCGATCAGGGGCTGTTCAGCACCGACTTCCGTGCGCCCGAGCGCCTCGCCCAGACCATCGTGCAGGTCGCGGGCCGGGCCGGCCGAGGCGAGCGGCCGGGCGAGGTGCTCATCCAGACCGAGTTCCCCGCGCACCCCTTGCTGACCGGACTGCTCGCCGAAGGCTACGAGGGTTTCGCGCGAACCGCGCTGAGCGAGCGGCGCGAGGCCTCTTGGCCCCCGTTCAGCCGGCTCGCCGCGGTGCGCGACTCGGCCGCCACGGCCGAGACCGCACTCGCCTTTCTCACCGAGGCCCGCTCGCTCGCCGGCCGGCTCCAGGGCGTGCGTCTGCTCGGGCCCGTCCCGGCGGCCATGGCGAAGCGGGCCGGCCGCCACCACGCGCAGCTGCTGGTCGAGAGCGCCGATCGGGGCCGGCTGCATCGCTTTCTCGATGCATGGCTGCCGCAGGTGGAATCACTCCCGAGCGCGCGCCGCGTGCGCTGGGCGCTCGATGTGGACCCGATGGAGCTGTTTTGATCGGGTAGAATTCATCGTTTTCCGCATCGTCTTCCCGTGGATCCGCCTTGAAGCAGCAACTCGAGCAACTCCTCGCGAGCGCCCTCGCCACCCTCACCGGCAGCGTTCTGCCGGAAACTCCCGAGCCGGCCGCCGTGACGGTCGAGCGCACACGTGACGCCAGGCATGGGGACTTTGCGACCAACGTCGCACTGCGCCTGGCCAAGGCCGCGCGCTCGAACCCCCGCGAGCTCGCGCAGCGCATCGTGGCCGCACTCCCGGCAAGCCCCCTGGTGGAGCGCACGGAGATCGCGGGCCAGGGGTTCATCAATTTCTTTCTCGCGCGCGCAGCCTACGGCAGCGAGCTGGCCGCCATCCACGAGCTTGGGGAGAGCTACGGCCACAGCACCCTCGGCAAGGGAGAGCGGGTGCTGCTCGAGTTCGTCTCGGCCAATCCCACGGGGCCGCTGCACGTGGGACACGGACGGCAGGCCGCCTACGGCGCCACGCTCGCCAACATCCTGTCGGCCGCCGGGTTCACGGTCTCGCGCGAGTACTACATCAACGACGCGGGCCGCCAGGTGGACATCCTGGCCGCCAGCACCTGGGTGCGCTACCTCGAGGCCTGCGGTGAGGTGCTGCCGTTCCCTGAGAACGGCTACCGCGGCGACTACGTCCGCGACATCGCCGGGAGGGTGCGATCCGTCTGCGGCGAGGGCCTGCGGCGCAGCGCCGCCGAGGTGCTCTCGGGGTTGCCCCCCGATGCGCCCGCCGGCGACAAAGAAGCCTACATCGATGCGCTCATCGCGCGGGCACGGGAGCTGATCGGCGCGGACGCTTTCGCGCGCGTGCTCGAGCTGTCGCTCGCCGAGATGCTCGCCGACATTCGCGAGGACCTCGAGCAGTTCGGGGTCCACTTCGACCGCTGGTATTCGGAGAAGGCGCTCGAGAAGAGCGGCGCCATAGATCGGGCACTCGCGCGCCTGGAGCAGGAGGATCGGCTCTACCGCCAGGAAGGCGCCGTCTGGTTCCGTGCCACCGAGTTCGGTGACGAAAAGGACCGCGTGGTCGTGCGCGAGAACGGCCAGAAAACCTACTTCGCTTCCGACATCGCCTATCACCTCGAGAAGCGTGAGCGCGGATTCGAGCGGCTGATCGACGTGCTCGGCGCCGACCACCACGGCTACGTCGCCCGCGTGCGCGCCGGCCTCACCGCCATGGGCGAGCCCGGGGAGAGCCTGGAGGTCAACCTGATCCAGTTCGTCAGCCTCTTCCGCGGCGGCGAGAAGGTGCCGATGGGCAAGCGCGAAGCGCAATTCGTGACGCTGCGGCAGCTGCGCGAGGAGGTCGGCAACGATGCCTGCCGGCTGTTCTACCTGATGCGCAGCCACGACCAGCCGCTCGACTTCGATCTCGAGCTCGCCAAGTCGCGCACCAACGAAAATCCCGTGTACTACATCCAGTACGCGCACGCGCGGGTCGCGAGCGTCATGAAGCAGCTCGCAGCGCGGGGCCTCACCTTCGACCGCGCCGAAGGGCTGGCCCAGGCGGCCCTGCTGACCGGTGCGCACGAGCAGGCCGTGCTGGCCTCACTGGCGCGATACGGCGAGGTGTTGGAGCAGGCGGCCGCCAACCGCGCGCCGCACACGCTGGTGCACTACCTGCGCGAGCTGGCCAATACCCTGCACACCTACTACAACGCCGAGCAGTTCATCGTCGAGGACTCCCGGCTGCGCAACGCGCGGCTGGCCCTGGTGATCGGGGTGCGGCAGGTGATTCGCAACGGCCTCGCCCTGCTCGGGGTCTCGGCACCCGAGTCGATGTAAGGAGCCTCAGGCCGATGCCCCGCATGCTCGCGCTGCCCCGGAAATCACTCGATGCAAGGCGCGGGGCGCAGCCCAAATGTCCCAGCTGACTCGCGATTACAAGGGCACGGGCCGCCCGCCCCTGCACCCGGGCGGCATGAAGGAGTTCGCCTTGGGGGTGCTCGCCGGAGCCCTGCTCGCCGGCGGCATCGCCGCGCTGGTCGTCGCGCATGCGCGCCACCGCCAGGCACAGCTCTCTTCCGCCTGCGCCGTGGGCGCGGGCACCAGGAAAACCGCCGGCAACGCCGCTGGACCGGCGGCGAGCGCCCGCGCCCCTTCGGCGTGCGGGTGCAGGGCCGGTCGACGCCCGTCGTGCTCGAGGGGAGCCTCCTCCAGCGCCCGCTCTTCCACGGCAGCATCCTCAAGGTGACGGCGATCGTCTGCGTCGTCGCGCTGTGGGCGGCCGCCGCCGTCGTCGGCATCGGCCAGACGACCTACTACAAGCACGGCGGCTCGCCGGATTCCGAGTTTAAGCTCGCGCTGATGGCGATCGTAAATGCCTGCAAGGACGCCGGCATCAGCCCGCACGACGTGGACGGATTCGCCTCCTACGGCAACGACCGCAGCGACGCGCCGCGTCTTGCCTCCGCGCTCGGATGCAAGGAGTTCCGCTTCTCCAACATGTTCTGGGGTGGCGGCGGTGGCGGCGTGTGCGGCGCGAGCTCCCGGGGGGCGGGATCGCTCCGGGTCCAGGAGGCGTGCCAGCTCCTGGGCGGGTGCGCCACCGGCGACGAACGCAGCGGCACACAATGCAACGCCTGCACAAGACCGTCGAATGCGTCGCTTCATGCGTGCGACCCCAGCAGTACGCGCACCTCGTGAGGTGCGAGCGTGACTTCTCGCAGTGCCGCTCCGCCCCTGAGCAGCGGGGTCGCCGGAGCGGGCAGCCGCACGGTGTGTGCGGTGCCGCCGTGATTGATGAGAATCCAAACCCGCTTGCCGTCACCGGTGCGCTCGCACACTTCCACGTTGCGTGCGACTGCGGGGATGAGCGGGTGAACGTCCGCGGAGCGGGCAAGTGCGTCGAGAACCGTGCGCATCAGCGGCGGGTCGAGCCACGCACCGATGTCCGTGATGGAGCCTTCCCGGACGCGGCGGGTGATGATCGCAGGCTTGCCCGCGAGCCAGCGGTTGCTGCCGCCGTAGCGCATCAGGACCTGAGTGTCCCCCGCCTGCGCCACCAGTGTCTCGGCCCAGACCGAGGCATCTCCGGACCCGAACCGTCCTGTGAGCGGTACGCGCTCGAGCAGCGCATAGTACTGCTGCACGTGCCCTCCAAGC
>OFHJ01000182.1_pt1 | contig 26280 bp, 25 predicted proteins | sample 1522001 | NCBI WGS metagenome assembly OFHJ01 (sample SAMEA2464838, study PRJEB22497) | soil metagenome | biome: Grassland; feature: Farmland; material: Clay | place: Australia | collected 2013-02-01 | depth 1.2 m | reverse complement strand
AATCCTCGTGCAATTAAAGATAAAATCACTCAAATGAATGCCCAATTTATGGTGAAGTCTACTTGTTGCAATCAGAGGTTCAGTTTGCATGCAGAATTAGAATAGCAATGGACCGGTCGGGATTTGAACCCGAGGCCTCCTGCTTGCAAAGCAGGCGATCTACCGCTGATCTACCGGCCCCTGCCACCAGAAAACAGGGTGAGCTTTTAGGGATGCAACTTCAACTTATAAAATTTCATGCAGTTTACTGTTTCAATCGGGGATCTTCTCGGAGATCACAGTAGGTGAACGCTGTAGGACCAATGCCTTCCACCTGAACCTCATAGCTTTCCGTGTCCGAATACTGGAAGTGCATGGCGTTTGCGGGTATGAATACCAGGCTGCCCGGAAGCAGCCTTTGAAGCTGATCCTGGTTGAATTTGTCTCCAAAACCCACAAAGAAAACTCCGGAGATCACTGTATAAATTCTTTCCTCGGGGTGTGAATGCGGCATCACACTGATCTTTGGGGGGACCCTGAGCCTGAACAGGTAACTCTCTTCTTTCTCGGGGTTGCCATGGATCATTGAAATCTGTGCACCGCCGGGCAACGCGGGTTGCGGTTTCCACTCGATTTCATCCGGCCTGACTATCCTCTGCTCATTAAATGTACCATTACTCTCCATATTCCTCGATTCAGTTCTGATCCCTATAAAGATATTCTGCAGCGTTATTTCTCCGATCTAAGCATGTGATCACGTAACATTATTTATCAGGATAAGAAATGCAGCAACATATGTTTCTTGTCAAGCTGGGCGGAAGCGTGATCACTGAGAAGGGAAAATACCGGGTATTCAAACGTAAAGTGGTCACAAGTATTGTGAAGAGCCTGGTGGAAACAGGGGACTCATTCGTGATGGTCCATGGGGGAGGTTCCTTCGGGCATATAAAGGCAAAGGAGTATGGCCTTCCCGGGCCAAGAAACAGGAGATCAGAAATTGGATTCTCAATTGTCCACAGGGATATGGTGGATCTGGACCAGAAGGTGATTAGGGTTCTAACGGACATGGGTATCAAGAGCATAGGCATACCTCCGGCGCTGTTTCCCTCGGGAATCAGCGGCCTGGGCAACCTGTTTATGGAATATGTTGAAGCAGGTTTCTCCCCGGTAACCTTTGGTGATGTTTATCTGGAAAATGAAGCGTTCGGCATAATCTCAGGCGACGACCTTATGCTTGAACTCACCAGGAAACTGAATCCCGGCAAAGTGATTTTTCTCACGGATGTGGATGGCATCTATGACCGGAATCCCAAGAAATTCCATGATGCCAGGCTGCTCAAGACCATGGGTGAGAATGTGCGTTATGACAAGGTGGGAACAGACGTGACCGGCGGCATGGAAAAAAAGGCTTCAGCCATACAGGAGATCGCAAGGACTGGAACAACCGTTTACGTCCTAAACGGAAATAAACCATCAAGAATTCACGATATTGGTACGGAGAGATTCATCGGAACTGTGATAAGATGATTGAAAACAGGAAGGAAGAACATATCAGAATAGCGGAAAACGAGAAAGTGGACACCGACCACAACTACTGGGACGATATCCAAATAATGCACCAGGCTCTGCCTGAAATTGATTTTGACTCCATAGACACCAGAACGAGGTTCATAAACCACGAAATAAAGCATCCCATGGTTATCTCCTCGATGACGGGTGGAACCGAGCTTGCCAGAAAGATTAACCTTAACCTTGCAGGTGCAGCCGAGGAATTCGGGCTGCCAATGGGTGTGGGAAGCATGAGGGCTGCAGTGGAAAAGAAAGAGCTCTCAAACACATTTTCGGTCATCCTCGAAAAGAAGGTTCCGGTGAGAATAGCCAATGTTGGTGCACCTCAACTCATCAACCAGTCCAAGAAGGCATTTTCAGACAAGGACCTTGAGTATATCTTCAATCTCATAGAGGCAGACTACCTGATTGTCCACTTCAATTTCCTTCAGGAAATGGTACAGCCGGAGGGAGACAGAAATGCAAAAGGAATCCTGAAAAGGCTGCAGGACGTTGCATCCAGTTATCCCGTGATCGCAAAGGAAACCGGCAATGGCTTTTCACGGGAGGCCGCAATGGAACTGAGAGATGCAGGTGTAAGGGCAATAGACGTTGGAGGCCTTGGCGGGACGTCATTCGCTGCAATTGAGTATTACCGGGCAAAGAAAGCGGGAGACGAGGAGAAAATGCGTGCCGGGCAGTCGTTCTGGAACTGGGGTGTGCCATCGCCTGCATCCATAAGGTACAGCCAGGTTGGAGTCCCCGTTGTGGGAAGCGGCGGCCTCAGGAATGGCCTGGATCTTTTCAAGGCAATTCTCATGGGTGCAGAGGCAGGCGGTTTCGCTAGAACTCTCCTCAAGGGTGCGGACACCTCTGCTGAAGAAATCAGGAAGGAGATATCCTATATAATAAGGGACCTGAAAATCGCAATGTTCCTGACAGGCTCAAGAAACATTAGGGGCTTGAGAGAGGCGCGGTATTTTGTCAGGGAACCGCTGAAATCATGGCTTGATGTATATGGCAAATGACAACCAGGATGAAGAAGTGCCGCGAGAGTTCGAAACAGAAACAACATGCCCTTCATGCGGGGCAAAACTCTTCTTCATATTCTACAGGACACGCATAAGCTATGAGGAAGCTGTGGAGATTGAGACATTCTTCTGTAAGAAGTGCCTTTACAAATCATCCCAGATAAAACCCCTGGAGAGGGAGAGTCCAAGAAAACTCGTGCTTGCAGTGAGGAACCATGATGACCTCAGGGTGATTCTCTACAGGTCACCCGAAGCACGCATTGAGATCCCCGAGCTGGAGGCAGAGATAACTCCCGGGGAGATCTCAACGGGGGAAATAACAACAATAGAGGGGGTACTTACGAAACTTCTTGAGAAACTTGAACTGTTCGACGAGGAGGATGCGAACATAGAACGCCTGAATAGCGTAAAAAAAAGGATCAGTGATATAATTGACGGGAACGACGAGCCTTTTACAATTGTTGTGGACGACCCTATCGGAAAAAGCAGGTTAAACAGCAGCAGGGTTATCACAATCCGAAAATCGGAAGAATGATCCCCGGTATCGTTTCCGGCCAGCGAAGTGTGTAAGAGAGAACAAATCAGCTTTATATATACCACAACAATGATCCGTCGGTGCACTAAGCATGGCTTACGACTATACTTCAGCACTCTTGGCAATCGCGGCCTCAATCTCCATAGCTGGCGGTCTAATCGGAACAGGTATGGCTCAGCAGGGAATTGGAGCAGCAGGTATGGGAATTATTGCAGAAAAACCTGAAAAATTTGGCCAGGTTCTCGTATTTTTCGTGATTCCGGAGACACTTTGGATAATTGGATTTGTTCTTGGTATTATTCTCCTTAGAGGCATTCTCTGAAGATCATACATGTCTCTTGAGGAAATACTAAAGGATATTGAGCTTCGCGGGAAGCAGGAACTGAAGGAGCTTATGCTCTATTATGAGAAGCGCCTGAATGACCTGGAAGCGAAGCAGTCAGCAGCCCTCAAGGTTCAGAACGACAAGATAATCAAAGCCTCCGAGGAAGAGAGAAGAACTGCAGAACGAACCATTGTGAGTTCTGCGGAAATGGAGGCTCTTAACACGGTTCGCGGAAAGGAAGGGGCACTCATGGAGGAGGCTGCTGGAAAGGCGGAACTTTACCTCAAGAACATGAAAGAGCGCAGGGAATACCCCGAGATACTGTCAAAGATGGTTGAAATTGCGCACGGTACTCTCGGCAGAGACTGCAAAATTCTCGCTTCAAAGAATGATGCTGAGATCATCAAAGCAGGAGACTCAAAAGTTCAAGTGAAGGACATTGACCCTTACGGAGGGATAATTGCAGAATCTTCAGACGGTTCGAGAGAACTCGATCTGACCATATCTGCAATAATTTCCGAAATCAGGGAGAAACTAGTCTCCCAACTCCACGGGTATCTGGGAGAGTAGCTTATGGACCCTACCTATACGGGGGCTTATGGAAGGATAAAGGTCTATCAGACGGAGTTTCTCTCCGACGAATTTCTTAGAAGGCTTGCCGACTCGGCAACCCTGGACGACGTTTCAGCACTCCTTTACACAAGCTTCTACAGGCAGGATATGGACCTCTTTTCAGCATTGAACAAGGGCATTGATCTCCTGAACATGGCTCTGAACCACAGGATCATAGTAAGGAACAGGATCGCACTTTTTGCAGCACCCACTCCAGGAAGGGAAATCATAAGGGCGTATCTCTCAAAATGGGACATAGAGAACATCAAGTCAATAATCTCTTCAAAATACATGGGCTATGAGATAAAGGAATCCGAAAGTTTCCTCATAAGTTTCAGGGACGTCCCAATCGGCCTGTTTGGTGGAGCAATGACCCATGATGATTTCAAGGGGCTCCTTGGTCTGGGAACAATCGATGAGATTGTCAACAGGCTCTCCAATTTTGGGTACGGGCAGGACATTCTCCAGCAGATGGACAGGTACAGGAAGAGCGGCGACATAGGCATACTTCTCGCAGCACTGGACAACCACTACTATTTCAGGCTCAGCGACTCCCTCAAATTCTACAATGGAGACGAGGGGCCCCTCAGGCGTTTCATAAGTGAGGAGATCGACATCAGGAACATCATGGTCATCCTGAAAGGGGTAGACATGGGAGTGGAATTTGAAAGGATAAAGGAAGCCCTCATCCCTCTTGGGAACATTTCCGTTCCAACGCTTCAGGATATATACTCCTCTGGTTTCCTTGAGCAGTCTGTTGAAAAGCTAAAGGCTCTTTATCCGGGAATGGAGGAGGCCCTGAAGGAGTACACAGAAAATAAGAGGCTGGAAGTGTTTGAAAGCCTCATGAGGGCGGAGCTTTACACGAAGTATCTCAATGTATTCTCACAGCAGTCTCTTTCAGCCGGATCTACGTTCTACTTCATTCTCAGGTCGGAAAGGGAGAGGGAGCGGCTTAAATCCGTCATATTTGGAAAATATTACGGTTTACCCGGTGACAGAATAAGGAGTATGGCGTCTCTGTAGGTGAAAGAAATGGCAGCTGTGAATGAGAAAGTTGGAAGCATTGCAATCGTTGCCGAAAGAGAACTTGTTCTCGGATTCAGGCTCATAGGGGTGGAAAATTCTTTTATAGCTGAGAAGGAAGAAGGTGTCAAGAAACTGAACGAACTGCTCAGCGAGAAGAAATTTTCCCTGATCATGGTTTCAGAAAGCATAAAGGAGCACATGGACAACAAGACCCTGAGATTCACGGAAATATCCACAGACCCTGTCGTGGTTTTTATCCCGGTGCCGGGAGGGCAGGATCTAGAATCGGTCAACGAACTGGCAAAAAGGGTTCTTGGCGTTGATATCGGGGGCACTCAGAAGATTCCTGCAGGAGCCAGTGGCCAGTCGGGAGGAAAATAATAATGTTTCACCATACATTATTCAGCAAATCATTTTATCCAACTCAATTTAAGGTAACTATTAAGGCAGAGGAATCAGGTTTGGCTATTTCAGAATTTAAAGATCAATTTGTGTCAGAGGTTTGAAAATGGGAACAATTGTCAGGATATCAGGTCCGGTAGTAATTGCAGAGGGCGTGGAGAACGCCAAGATGTTCGACGTTGTCCGGGTGGGAGAGCTTGGGCTTGTCGGAGAAATCATCAGGATAGTTGGAGACAACTCAACGATCCAGGTTTATGAGGATACGAGCGGCATTAGGCCTGGGGAGAAGGTAGAGAACACCAGCAGGCCACTCTCAGTGGATCTTGGACCAGGGCTTCTAACATCTATTTACGATGGAATACAGAGGCCGCTGGATGTAATCAGATCAAAGTCAGGGGACTTCATACAGAGAGGATTCACTGCCTCCCCTTTGAATGAGGAGAAGGAATGGGAGTTTGTTCCCAAACTGAAGAAAGGGGACCAGGTTGTTCCGGGCCAGATACTGGGCACCGTGCAGGAAACGGGCATCATCGAGCACAGAGTAATGGTTCCATTCGGAGTATCCGGAAAGATCACGGAGATCAAGGAAGGAAAATTCAAGGTTTCAGACACGGTAGCTGTGGTCGACACCGGATCGGAGAAGGTCAACGTAAGGCTCAAACAGGAATGGCCTGTAAGAATTCCCAGAAAAGTGCAGAGGAAACTTCCTCCGGAATTGCCTCTCATCACGGGACAGCGTGTCATCGACACATTCTTCCCCGTTGCCAAGGGCGGAACGGTTGCAGTACCAGGGCCTTTCGGATCAGGCAAGTGTGTGACCGGAGACACACCGGTTCAGCTTGGCGACGGTTCCATTGCTGAAATCAGGGCACTCTACGAGAGCAATGCCGGAAACGGTTCTCTGGTGAGAAACGGCAACGAAGAGTACATCAGGCTAAGCAAACCAATCGAACTTCGTTCATTTAACAACGGCAGAATAGTGAAAAGCACAACATCTCTCCTATACAAAGGCAAGTCAGACTCCGTAATCAGGATAAGGACAAGAACCGGCAGGGAAGTTAGGGTAACACCTGTGCACAAGCTGTTCAGGTTCAACATGATGGGCGAGATAGAGGAAACCGAAGCGAGAAACATCGCACCCGGAGATTACATTGTGTCGGCAAGAAATACGGGAATTGAAAGGCCGAACTCAAGAATCGATGTTTACAAGCTCGGGAATGCAAGAGTTCTGGACGAAGATATCAGATCAAGACTTGCAGTATTACTGAAGACCCCTCGGGCCAGAGAAGCGGAATGGTCATTCCCGAATGTGATTAAACACAGCCTCACGAGATCAGACAAGATGGCAACCCCAAGGCTCTCCTGGGTCAGGGAAGTATTCACGAAAATGGACGAACCACTTCCGTCACCGAAGCTCCTTGCAGGGGACCGCCGGAGCACCCCCATACACATACCTGAGAAGGTTGACAACAATCTGGCAGAATTCCTCGGATTGTATGTTTCAGAGGGTTATGTAAGGGGAAATGGCACTGTTGTTTTCACAAACAAGGATGAAAAGCTTCTCGAAAGATTCTCCGAACTGGCATTCAAAATCTTTGGACTTACCGGCGTGAGGGAAAGCCAGAAGGACAAAACCCAAAACATCCTCCTGCACAGCAGGGTTCTCGTGGAATTCATAGAGGCCCTTGGTGTTGGCAGGGATGCTTTCAGCAAGAACATTCCGGATGTACTTCTCAAGTCCAGCAAATCGGCTATCGCTGCATTCATGACATATTATTTCATTGGCGACGGATCTTTCACCAATGACAATGTTGAAATGTGCACGGCCAGCAAATGGCTTTCCGTACAACTTTCATACATACTCACAAGGTTCGGCGTCCTGAGCACACTGGGCGTCAAGGAGGTCAACGGCAAACAGTACCACAGGATTTATGTTCGCGGCAGGGCCAACGCCAGTGCACTAATGAAGGTACTGAACCCTGTACACGACAAGATTCTCAGGATAAAGGAATGCATGGAATCTGATTCATCAACATACAATTCCATGGAAATTGTACCGCTTTCCACAGACTTCGTCGGCGAAACCTACCGGAAATACACCAGGTATTCCGACCTCCTCAATGAGGGAATAGATGTATCCAGCTACATTGGTAATGGTGAGAACATGGTGGCAGATACCTACCGCAGGTTTGAGGGAACGGTGGAAACCTCCACAGGTTCACAGATGCTTGAACTCCCCATGCACAGCCTGGCCGAATCGCTTGATCACATCTTCTTCGACAAGGTTGCAGTGGCAGAAGAAGAGTATGGGCCGTTTGATGTATACGACGTCTCGGTTCCGGATCATGGGAGGAATTTCGTCGGCGGGTATGGAGGAATAGTACTCCACAACACGGTCGTTCAGCACCAATTGTCAAAATGGGCTGACAGCGACATTGTCGTATACGTGGGATGCGGCGAGAGGGGAAATGAAATGACGGAAATCCTGACCTCGTTCCCGGAGCTTACTGATCCAAAATCAGGTAAGCCCCTCATGGAGAGAACGGTTCTCATCGCAAACACTTCAAACATGCCTGTGGCTGCAAGAGAAGCAAGTATCTACACAGGAATCACAATCGCAGAGTATTACAGGGATATGGGATACAATGTGGCCCTGATGGCTGACAGTACCTCCAGGTGGGCAGAGGCCCTGAGGGAAATCTCAGGAAGGCTGGAGGAAATGCCAGGAGAGGAAGGTTATCCCGCATATCTCGGAAGAAGGCTGTCGGAATTCTATGAGAGGTCCGGCAATGCAATCGTCACATCAGATGACCAGAGAAACGGCTCAATCACCATCGTTGGTGCAGTGTCACCACCTGGAGGAGACATTTCGGAGCCTGTTTCACAAAACACACTCAGGGTGACAAGGGTTTTCTGGGCTCTCGATTCATCACTGGCCTCCAGAAGGCACTTCCCGTCCATCAACTGGCTGAACAGTTACTCCCTATATGAGGGTGACCTCAGGCAGTGGTTTGAGGATAATGTCACAAAGGACTGGGGAGATATCTATGACGAGGCAATGGGAATTCTCCAAAAGGAGGCAGAACTTCAGGAGGTTGTGCAGCTGGTTGGATACGACGCTCTTCCTGAGAGGGAGAAGAACACCCTGGACATTGCAAGGATGATCAGGGAAGACTTCCTACAGCAGAGCGCATTTGACGAGGTTGATCAGTACTGCTCCATTGGAAAGCAGTACAGGATGCTCAACGCAATCCTGACACTTGGCAGGGAGCAATCAGCAGCACTTGACAAAGGACTCCAGATGGCACAGATCCAGAGCATTCCTGTAAGATCAAAAATCTCCAGGATGAAGGAAGTCAAGGAAGAAGAGTTCCAGGTATACTATGACACCCTCATGACAGAGATGAAGTCTCAGATGGAGGACCTTTTGGAGGTGTAAAAATGCCGCAGATAAGCTACAAAACAGTTTCACAGATTTCAGGACCGCTTGTTTTCGTGGAGAAGGTGGAAAACGCCGCGTACAACGAACTGGTGGAGATCACTCTTGAGAATGGCGAGAAGAGAACAGGCCAGGTTCTTGACACAAGCAAAGGACTCGCAGTGGTCCAGGTTTTCGGTCCAACTTCCGGAATGGACGTTCACGGGACAAGGGTGAAATTCCTTGGAAACACCGCAAGAGTCTCCGTCTCCGACGACATGCTCGGAAGAATATTCAATGGTCTGGGTGAACCCACAGACAGCCTCCCCCCAATTGTGAGCAAGGAAAGGGTGGAGATTGTGGGAAATGCAATCAACCCGTACTCAAGGGAAGAGCCATCCGAGTTCATTGAGACAGGCATATCAACAATCGATGGAATGAACACCCTTGTCAGAGGGCAGAAACTCCCCATATTCTCTGCATCCGGACTTTCACACAACAGGCTTGCCGCACAGATAGCCAGACAGGCAAAGGTTCTGGGAAGCGATGAAAGCTTCGCGGTTATCTTCGGTGCAATGGGTATCACCAGCGAAGAGGCAAACTACTTTGTCAACGAATTCACAAAGACCGGTGCTATTTCAAGGTCCGTTCTTTTCCTGAATCTTTCCTCCGATCCGAGCATGGAGAGGATAATCCTTCCAAAGGTTGCCCTCACTACGGCAGAATACCTTGCGTACGAGAAAGAAATGCACATCCTGGTCATTCTTTCCGACATGACAAACTACTGTGAAGCCCTGAGGGAAATTTCGTCCGCGAGGGAGGAAGTTCCAGGAAGAAGGGGATTCCCGGGTTACATGTACACCGATCTCAGCACCATTTATGAGAGGGCTGGGAAAATCAGGGGAAAGAACGGGTCGATCACACAGATCCCCATTCTTACAATGCCTGGCGACGATATCACTAACCCCATTCCCGATCTAACGGGATACATAACAGAGGGGCAGATCGTGCTGAGCAGGGATCTCCAGAGAAAAGGCATCTACCCTCCTGTTGACGTACTGCCTTCACTTTCCAGGCTGATGAACCAGGGTATAGGTAAGGGACGCACGAGAGAGGACCACAGAGGAGTTGCGGATCAGCTTTATGCTGCGTACGCAAACGGAAAGGATCTCAGGTCACTGAGCGCAATCGTTGGAGAAGAGGCTCTTGGGGCCGGCGACAGGATGTACCTCAAGTTTGCGGACGAGTTTGAGAAGAGGTATGTTAACCAGGGGGTCTACGAGGACAGGACCATTGAGGACACACTCTCCCTCAGCTGGGACATGATGTCAATGCTTCCGGAAAACGACATGAAGAGAGTCAAGAAAGACTTCATAGACAAATACGGCAAGTGGTCCAGGGAGGAGTAATGGCGCAGATAGACCTTAAGCCCACAAGGATAGAGCTCATTCGAACAAGAAGGAGGATCAAGCTGGCGAAGAGAGGACTTGATCTACTCAAGATGAAGCGGTCTTCGCTTGTCATGGAGTTCTTCAACATCAGCAGAAGCGTCAAGGGCTTGAGGGAAAACCTCAGGGCGGACATAGAAGAGGCCCTTGAGACAATAAGGGCCGCAGAGATCATCTCAGGAACCATGAACCTGGAAAGGATCGCATACATGTCGGCTGACTCCACCGTTGGAGTAAACCTGAAAAATGTCATGGGAGTCAGGATACCGGAGCTTAGCAGGAACTACAACCAGACAATACTGTCAAACCAGTACAGGGCTATGTCCGTTCCCACTGCCGTGAATGACGCCATAAAGAAGTTTGAAAATGTTTACACTCAGATAGTGGAGATAGCCGAGAAGGAAAACTCAATGAGAAAGCTTCTTCACGAAATAGACAAGACCAAGAGACGATCAAATGCAATAGAGAACATTCTCATACCACAGCTCACTGACTCAGCCAAACAGATCAGGATGAGGCTGGATGAGATTGAGAGGGACATGTTCACCACTCTCAAGATGGTCAAGAGGAAGATGAACAGGAAGAGCCAGGAGGCGGTTGCCTGATGAAATACTGGAAGCAGAAACTCGGAATAGATGTTCAGAAAAGCATTTCTCCGGATGTTTTCATGAAGAACAGGAATCTTCGGCTTTTCAGGAGTGTCAGGACATTCTTCGTCTTCTTCAACCCACTTGTTTCACTGGTACTGCTCTCATTGTTGTTTACAGGAGTGATCTGAAGATGGAAGATCTTGAAACACTCAAAATTATCAAGGAAAAAGAACAGTCCATAAACGAAGAGATAGCCGCACTGAAAGCCGAAAAGGAGAAACTGCTCCAGCAGATCGAATCATCCTTCTCCCTGAAGCTGAAGGAAAACGAGGAGAAGCTCAGGCTGCAGGCATCAAAGGAACTGGAAGAGGCGAGGAAAAAAGCTCAGGCACACGCAGACAGTCTCCTAATTGGAAGCAGGGAAAAGGCTGAGAAGCTCAGGCTGAGAATATCGGATCAGGACCTGGAGAGGCTGGCCACAGAAACATTCAGCAAGTACATTGAGGGAATGTAATGGCATTATTACCCGAGAAGATGCTCAGAGTGAGGATCATAGGATCCAATTTGCGGAAGGACGCCATAATCACCGCTCTGCATGACGCAGGCGTCATTCAGCTGGAAGCAGTCTCGGGAGATATAACAAAGGAAATGGGCCAGTCAAAACCCGGGGAGCTTTACAAAACGGTCAACAGGTATCTCCAGATATACAGGGGATACGAGAACATACTTCCTGCAGTGCCTGTTTCGGGCGTAAGGTCATTCAACGGAATGGAGGACCTCCTGCAGGAGGCCTCAAAGATAGACATTGAGGATGAACTGAAAGCCCTCAAGTCTTCCGAATCCGATATCCTGTCCGAGATTAAGGAGATCCAGAACAGGCTCGAAGCGGTGGAATCCCTGAACGGCCTGAACTACGACCTGTCAATTTTCAATGGTTCTGCAATATCGTCCTTCATAGCAAAGGGTCTCGAAGTCCAGGATGCCAAGGGCACCATAACTTCCAGGATACCTGAGGCAACAGTATTCACGCTTCCAAACCAGTCCATAGTCGTGACCATTCCGGTGACCAGGGACGCCGAACTGGCCAGAGTCGCTTCCGAATTCAAATTCACCATATCGCACATCCCTGAAATGTCCGGGAGGCCTGATGATTACCGGGTGGCCATGCAGGCCAGGCTGGCAGATAAGAGGAAGGTTCTTGAAGGCATTCACTCTGAACTCGCTGAAGTCTCCCGGGAATACTACGAAAGTATAGCCCAGATAAGGGAACAGCTCGAGATAGAGAACAGGAAACTTGAGGTTTCCGACAAGCTTTCCTCCACACAGGACTCCTTCGTAATGGAAGGATGGATCCCCAAGAAGCGGTACGATTCACTTGTTACACTCGTAGAAGGGGCAGCCGATCACAGCGTCATAATAAAAACAGTGGAATCGAAGGAAGATCCCCCCACATTGCTGTCAAATCCCAAGAGCTTCCAGTCATTCGAGTTCTTTGTGAGATTCTACTCACTTCCCAAGGAATTTGAATTTGATCCCACACTCATATTCGGTTTGGTATTCCCGTTCTTCTTCGGTATCATGGTGGGAGACTGGGGATATGGTCTGGTCATTCTGGGAGTTGCACTGTGGATGATTAAGAAACTCACAACTCCGGGTGCAAAGACAATTCTCCCCAAGGCGCTCACCAGTTTTGCCCTTACAATCTTCGGAAGGAACGCGCTTCTGGTTCTTGCAAAAGCCCTCATACCGGCATCAATAGTGGCAGTTGCAGCAGGCCTCCTGTTCAATAACTTCTTTGGTTTCCCCCTTCTCCCGCTCACGGTTTTCGAGGCCGGAACAGGCTTCGGCGGAGCACACATAGGCTCTTTTCCCCCAACACCAGCCGTGCTTTTCCATGTGGATGTCATGATTCCCAAGCTTCTCCTGTTTACAGGCTACATAGGTCTTGCAATGGTAACATTCGGCCTCATACTTGGGCTCCTCAACGAGATAAGGCTGAAACACAGGAAGGGCGTTTCAACAAAGATTGGATGGCTCCTGGTGACATGGGGGATAGCCCTGTTCGGGCTCAATCTTATCACCAGCTTCCCGGTTCCGCCTCTTTATTCTGTTGCGGCGGCAGTCGTGGGCATAGTCATGGTTGTCGTTTCGGAAGGCCCGCTTGGCCTCATTGAAATACCATCCATAATCAGCCATGTGCTGTCATATACGAGGATTCTGGGTATACTGCTTGCTTCAGTATACCTTGCCCAGGTCATAGATCTTATCTTCCTCAAGGGATTCGAGAAGTCTCCTCTTCTTGGGGTTGTGGGGGTCATAGTGCTCATTCTCGGCCAGGCCTTCAACCTTGCTATCGCGGTCATGGAACCCGGAATTCAAGGTGCAAGGCTTCTCTACGTGGAGTTCTTCTCAAAGTTCTACTACGGAAATGGCAAGGTATTCAAGCCCTTCGGCACCATCCGGAAATACACGTCAGCAAGATTCAACCTGAGCCCTCCCGCGAAAAAATAGATGAAGGCTCAGTCAGCCGAAATTTTCCTTTTTTTCAATTTATAAAATTTCCTTATTGAGACAACGGTCCATATTGCCTCTATAACTCCGAACGGCCATGCCCCTGAGAGGAAACCGTATGCGGAGGAACCCACGCATGTTATGCCGAAGAGAAATGTGTACCTCGGGGACCTGGTCTCAAGGGCATAGAAAACCATCATTACTGCAAGCACTGCTGCACCGTACAGATTGATGAAGGAAAATGCTTCCATCCTGTGGATATAATAAACTAATTTAAGTAAAAGGCGATGAAACCGGGAGGCCTTTTGGACCATACGGAAAGAGCAGAAATCATGGGTGAACTGACCAGGGGAATAGCTGCAAAATCCTTCCCTGCTGACTTCATAGGGTCAGATTATGAAGGAGAAGTCACCGAGCTGCCCTCGGGGCAGGAAGTGAGCATGTACAGGGAACTTGAGGGGATTTATGTGATGATAGACGGCCAGAGGCTCTTCTTCAACAATCCTGTTTATGCGAAATTCATCTTCTACAGTGCCAAGGCGGGATTGAGGAAAGTGAGGGTGCCCGATGCCAGGATAGCCAGGAAAGCCACTAAGGGGCTTGAGCAGGAAATGAGCAACACAATTTATGAGATACAGACCAGGATTGAAAAATATCGCCTTTTTGAAGAGGAAAAGAAGCAGCTGCTGGATGATGCACTCAAAGCTCTCGGAGCTGGATATTACTCGGACATCGTATCAAAGGAAGAATTGTGGTAACTGAAGATTATTGGAGACTGCGACTTCAGTAACCGCTCCAGCGGTCACCCATCTCTTTTTCCCACTTCTCGTAAACATCTTTTCTCAGATCATCCCTGAGCATGCATGTTGGTGAGAAATCATCCATCCTCTCATACGGCACAACCGCGAAGATGATAGCCCTTGTGTTGGTGTATTTCGAGGCTGGGACATCTCTGGGCCTCAGTGGATCCACACCACTTGCCCATGCCTTGTTGATTATTCCAATATCGGCTGGATTAGCCCTTGTGCACATGGCCCAGAGGACATCGTCCATGTCGTACGGGTTTATGTCATCATCAACCACCACGACCCATTTTCCCATGTATGCTGCGCTTCGTGTCTGAGACGCAAGGTAGCCTGCCTCTGTCGCATGCCCCGGGTAGGACTGCTTTATGCTGACGTTTATGAACTGCCGCCCGACGCCGAATGGCGGCGTATAGACACCCTTCACCCCCGGCAGGCCATTCTTCACCATCTCATCATAAACGAGAGCCGATCTCCATACACTTCTCCAGAAAGCGTGGTCGTTGTAGGCACCCTTTGACATTGCAGTGCCCAGCATTATCGCATCATTCCTGTGATAGAGGGCCTTCACCTCAACGAAAGGCTTCTCCTTTGCATCGCTTGCATAATATCCAGTCCACTCACCGTGTGGTCCCTCAGTCATGGTTTTATCCGGATACACAAACCCCTCAATTGCAATCTCTGCATCCGCAGGAATTGGCAGCCCAGTGTATTTTCCCTTGATGACTTTGACGGGCTCATTGCGTATTGCGCCCTCGTACTCCAGTTCCGAGACACCAGTGGGGATTTCACTGCCCGCAAGAACATATAGCAGCGGATCAGGCCCGAAAACCATCACCACGGGCATGGGCTTGTTCTCCTTGAAGTACTTGTCTCTGTGGAATGCTCCATGCTTGCCACGTTCGGCATTTATCCCCACAGTGTTTCTGCTGTATCGCTGTGCCCGGTAGGAACCGACATTTATTTTTCCGGTTTCCGGGTCATCTGTGATCACGGCTACTCCCGTTCCTATGAAAGGTCCCCCGTCTTTCTCGTGCCAGAAGGGAGTCGGGAATTTCATGAGATCCACCTTGTCTTCAGTTTCAACATTTTCCATTATGTGGCCTGTTTCAACGTAATTTACCGGATAACTGGAAGCTTTCTCCTGCCAGTGGTTCGGTTTTCCCCTGAGGTTCTCGATAGTCTCCTTCAGGGTGAACTCTGTATCGCTGCCGAATGTCAGATTGAAGAGCTTCACGTTTCCAACAGAGTTTACAAGCACTCTGAATCTGGAGTTTTCATACCCCTTTATTTTCTGAAACAGAAGGGCTGGACCCTGATTTTTGGCATTAATTTGTGCAATACCGGAAAGCTCAAGATCAAGGCTCGCACCATCTAGAACCTTCAATTCACCCATCTCTTCCGCTCTGTTGAGCCAGTCTCTCATGTCTTTCCAGGAACTCATCTAAATCAAGCCAAAAATAACAGATGTGCATTTAATTCTTTTCGGAATTTTCTATCTTTGACAGAAAACCAGAATTGAAAATCAAAAAGGTAGGTGTAAATCTTAAAAAAATAAAAAATTTGGAATCTGGTTTAGAATTTTGTTACGTCTACGCCCTTGGTCTCTTTGAGCCCGAAAACGCCTACCAGCATGGCCAATGCACCGATGACCATGCCTATGGTCATGGAAACTCCAAGCGCGTGACCGGTGTGCAGAAGATACACTACAAAAATAGGCGCAAGTCCTCCTCCAAATCCTCTTCCGACCATGTAACCGAAGTTTGATCCCGTTGCCCTCATCCTTGTGGGATAGTGCTCTCCAAGCCAGACACCGAATATGGCTGCGAAGCTTGACTGGAAGAAGTAAAGCAGCAGGTATGTCCAGAATGAAGGATAGCTTGTTATGTTTGTAAATCCAACACTCATGCCGGCTGTGTAGAAGAACGGGAATATCACCAGGAGTGAAACGATACCGAACAGTATTCCTGCCGTTTTTCTTCCAAGGTAATCAACGCTTGCTCCTATGATAATTTCAGCTATGATTCCAACGAGTGATCCAATTGTAACTATGGTTGTCACTTCGCCTGTGGAGCCGAAGAACGATGGGTAGAAAATCTGTCCGGAGTAGAAGTAGAACATAAATCCGAAAACCATTATTGTTCCGAATATGGTCCATCTCAGGGTCTCCTTGGAGAAGATTTCAGCAAGTGGCGATGACTTGAAGGCCTCGAGTCCAGTGAGCTCCTTTCCTGATTTTTTTGCTTCTACCTGTGCCAGCCATACTTTTGACTCTGGCACGAAAAGCCTGAGTGCCAGTAGAACAAGTGAGAGCACACCCACGAATATGTACGCATATCTCCATCCGGCTGCACCGGTGTAGTGGGAAAGGAAATATCCTGAGGTCTGAGCTCCCAGAAGTGCTCCAGCAGGGAACATAGCCTGGAGGAATCCTCCTGCAACTCCCTTTGACCTCTCTCCCCACGCTTCGTTAAGCAGTGAGAAACCAACACCCCATTCTCCGCCAAGTCCAAGACCGGCAATGAACTGGAATATATAAAGTTCAAGCAGGTTTGCCGAGAATCCAGTTATAATCGTTGCGAATGAGAACAGGATAATAGTAAAGAGCAATGCGGTTCTCCTTCCTATCCTGTCCGCCAACCATCCAAAACCTATTCCTCCCACAACTGACCCAACCAGGGCAGTGGTTACTGCTGTCAAAACAATACCCCTGCCAACGCCAAAGGTTACGCCAATATCGGCCGCAAGAAAGGTCAGGAGCAACAGGTTGTATCCATCAAAGAGATATCCGAGTGTGGCACCCAGATATGTTCTTGTCTTTTCAGAGTTAGTATAAGCTATTGCTGACTCCATCCCCAATGTAACCGGCAACGTATATTTAATTATTCTTGTTAGAAAATTACAAAAAATCGATTTTAGATTATAACTTACAGACATGAATCAGGATTTAATTTTATAATTGATACTCGTTCGAAATTGAAACTTAATTTTGATCAGGTATCGAAAGATTTTAGATACATCTCAGGCTATCCTATATTGTTATGACGAGTCAGAATTCCTCAACTGAATCGTTGGTTTTGCAAAAAAACAAGGGGAGAACAAATAACGTTGGAAAGAGAATACCCAGGATCGAAGATATCCGTATAGTCAAGGGCAAGGGCGGCTATACAGATGATATTGAAATGGCTGATCAGCACTATGCAGCTTTTCTTTTCAGCCCCTATGCGCATGCAAAGATCAACAGTATCGATGTGAGCAAGGCTCTGGAGCTTCCCGGAGTATCACTTGTACTCACAGGAAAAGAAATCAAGGAAATAACCAGGCCGATGACTTCCAGGGCAGCCACAGTTTCACCCACTTCGCATTACCTGCTTGCCGCAGACAAGGCAAGATACATGGGAGAACCCGTTGCGGCAGTAGTTGCAACGAGCAAGTACATTGCACAGGATGCAGTTGACCTCATTGAGGTTGATTATGAACCACTCCCTCCTGTTGCTACCATTGAGGAAGCAACAAAGAAGGGCGCAGAGCTCATTTATCCAGAGCTTGGCACAAATGAGATTGTGACAGATCACTTTGATTTCGGAGACGTGGACAAGGCCTTCAGGGAAGCGGACAAGATAGTGAAGGACAGGATAAAGATCCACAGGTACGCTTCAACACCACTTGAGACATTCGTGGTGAATTCATATTATGACCTCACCAGGGAAGAACTCCTTGTCTACGCAAGCGACCAGCAACCAGGAAGGACCGTTGGATCGGTGGAGAAGACCATTGGAATTCCGGCCTCAAGGATACACCTTATCGTCCCCCCTGTAGGGGGAGGATTCGGATACAAGCTGGCCGTCTGGCAGTATGTTGCACTCACAGCACTTATGAGCAAGATGGTAGGCAAGCCGGTGAAATGGGTGCAGACAAGGACTGAGAGCCTGTATGCATTCCACAGGCCAAGGGGATTCATGGACGCAGAGCTTGCCCTGAGGAAGGACGGCAAGATCCTTGGAATGAGGCTTGTAGACTGGCAGGCAGACGGAAACTGGCCATATGTTGCTGCCCTCTATTCACTGATCAAGTTCGCCAACATGAGTGGAACATATGAAATCAGGAATTATTCATTCGAGTACCACTGCATTGCAACCAATGATCCTCCTGTTGTTCAGGACAGGGGAGTTGGAAAGCCATTCATGGCTTTCGCTATCGAGAGGATGATTGACCTTGCTGCAGACGAACTTGGAATTGACAGGGTTACAATCAGGAAGGTCAATTCGGTTCCAAAGGACAAGATGCCCTATACTGCAGCTTCCGGTGAGGTGTACGAGAGCGGAGACTACCTAGAAACGATCAACAGGGCCCTGAAGCTTTCAGAATTCGACAGGAAGCTGGAAGAACAGAAGAAGGCAAGGGAAGAGGGCAGGTATGTCGGTATTGGAATAGCAACGGGAATTGAGCCTGGAACATCCAACCTGGGATACTACTTCCTTTCAAAGGAGGGAGCTCCTGACTACAATGGTTCAGGACAGATGGCTACGGTTGAAGTGGTACAGGACGGAGTAGTGAAGGTCAACATGAACGGGCCTGAAATTGGAACCGGACATGTGACAACAATTGCACAGGTGGTATCAGATGTATTTGGCCTTACGCCTGAGGAAATCAATGTGGACGCATCATTTGACTCAATTCATGGTCACCTTACATACGCAGGCACATACTCCAACGCCTTCAACGATGTCTACCTTGGCGCTGTGCTCAAGGCAGCAAACAGGCTAAAAGACAAGATGCTCAACATTGCTTCATCCGTGCTTCATGAGAACCGGGATGACCTTTACCTCTTTGAAAACTCAGTTTGCAAGGACGAGAACGGAGAGGCTAAGAAACTTCTGGGCTTCAAGGAACTTGCCACCATTTCATACGGAAGACTGCTGTCATTCCCTGAGGGGGAGGAACCCGGACTCAAGGTCGTTGCAGCTTATGTGAACAGAACTGCCAAGCCATTCGTGAGGAGCGACTTCAATGTTCAGTTGACACACTCAAATGGTGTTCATGTGTGCTTTGTTGAAGTGGACCCAGAGAACTGGAACGTCAAGATCCTGGACTATGCAATTGTGCATGACGCAGGAAACGTGATCAATCCGGGCATAGTGGACGGCCTTGCAATCGGATCCACGGTTAGTGGAATTGGCGGGGCACTTTACGAGGAATTTGTCTTTGATGAGAATGGGACAAACCTTTCACTGACATTCGGCGAATACCTGAAGCCTACATCCACAGAGGCCCCGGAGATCAAGCTGGATGAGCTCGTGTCGCCTGCGCCGAACACAGTCCTCGGAACAAAAGCTGTTGGAGAAGGTGGGGCAATCACTTCACTTGCGGCAGTTGCGGGTGCAGTTGAAGACGCACTGAAGCCGTTTGGTGTCAGAATTTCAGAACTTCCACTCACCCCTGAGAAGATATGGAAGATGATCAAGGACACAGATGAATACAAGAGAATCAAGGGGGATGGTCAGTAATGTATCCAAAACCATTCGAATACACAAGGGCAGAGTCAGTGGAGCATGCACTTCAGGTCCTGAAGGCAAACGAGGGTTCAAGGGTCATAGCAGGAGGGCAAAGCCTCTTGCCAATGCTCAAGGCCAGGCTTTACCAGCCGACCATGCTGGTCGACATAAACTATGTTCCTGAACTGAGAACTGTTGAGCTCAATGACAGTAACGAACTCGTTATTGGCGCAATGGTAACTCATTTTGACGTCATTGAGAACAGCCTCATCAGGGAGAATGCTCCAATCCTTTCCACAACTGCAGAGCACATTGCAGACGTGCAGATAAGGAACAGGGGAACAATTGGCGGCAGCATCTGTGAGGCAGATCCATCTGCTGATTATCTCCCGACACTCTTTGCCCTTGAGGCAAGGGTAGTCCTGAAGACCACAGAATCCTCCAGGGAAGTCCCCATAGAGGAACTAATCCAGGGCCCGTTTGAGACACTGGTTGAGGACGGTGAGATGCTGGTGCAGGTAATAGTTCCGGTGAACAGGGTCAACTATCGTGTTGAGAAGTATGCAAGGAGGAAGGCTGACTTTGCAATCGCTTCTGTTGCTGCAATGGCAGATGTTTCATCAGACGGAAAGATAAATGAAGTGAGGATCGCAACCGGTGCAATGCAGGACGGCCCACACAGGATCAGGGATCTTGAGAAGGAACTCAACGGCAGGAATGTTTCAGAAGTGGATCTGGACAGGCTTGTTGGACCTGCAACCGAATCGCTTGACCCAATTGATGATCTTCATGGGGGCCCTGAATACAGGAAGACTGTGCTGAGGGCAATGATTTCCAGAACAGTTCATGAACTTCTCACACAGGGAGACGGAGCGTGATATATATGGTGACTGTAAACCTTAAAATTAATGGAAAAGACTACTCCGGAGAAACCGAGCCAAGAATGCTTCTGGTGCATTTCATCCGCGACGTGCTTAAACTGAAAGGAACGCATGTTGGCTGTGATACAGGCCACTGTGGCGCGTGTACCATACTATGGGATGGAAAGCCCATGAAGTCCTGCCAGATACTCGCTGTCCAGGCAGAAGGGGCCAGCATCATGACCGTGGAGGGCCTTGAGCAGGAGGACGGTAAACTCAGCATTGAGCAGGAGTCGTTCAGGGAGCACCACTCCCTCCAGTGCGGATACTGCACATCCGGTATGCTCATGATGACACACTACCTTATCAGGAACAATGAAGAGATGACAAGGGAGGAAATCAGGGACAAGCTCCACGGAAACTACTGCATGTGTACCGGATACCAGCAGATAGTTGACGCAGTGCAGGACGCACAGAGAAAGTATTTCACCACCAGGAAGCAGTAAAGGGAATAGTGTGTAAAACACACATTTTTATTTTTATCGATCACTCAGGTTTATATTTTTCAATGAGTGCCAGCGTTTTTTCCAGATTCATGACGTTTGCATATTTTGCATCAAGGTCGAACAGCGTAACCTGATGTGAAATCTGGGACCTGTCGGCAACGCACTCAATGGGCATTGTTACCCTGAAATTGTAGGAGAACGCATCCAGTGCTGTGGCTCGTATGCATCCGCTTGTTACCATTCCCGTCAGGATGATGCTGTCAACTCTCAGGTAATTCAGCATTGCAATGAGGGGTGTACCGAAAAACGCACTGGGTTTAGATTTCTGAATAACTATATCCTCCTTTTCCGGTGCTATGAGGTGATGTATGGTGTTGTACTCCTCTCGCACTTCTTCCTTCATGGGGCCGGATTTGAAATTCCAGGCTCCTCTGTGGATCTTGTAAACTTCCTGGGGGTCCGACATATCCCTTGTGTATATGACAGGAATGCCCTTTCCCTTGGCTGCATCGATGAGTTTCCTGATATTCTCAAGACAGGGTATGCCGGTTTTGCTGAATCCGGTTGGAAATTTGTCATCAACAAACCCGTAGGTCATGTCCACCACAAGCAAAGCCGGTGAATTTCCAACAACCTCTTCCTTTACGGAATTGTGGCGGTATTTTTCTTCAATGATTCGCTTGTCCTCTTCAGGTATCAGATCGGGGATGTACACAGAATCTCCAAGAATAGGATGTATATAACTTCAACGAGAAAAAAGAAAAATGGGTGAGGTTTATAGTTTGTACAGTTTCATTGTGTTCTCAAGAAATATCTTGTTCTTTGAGAGGTCGTCCACTCCTTTGTGATCACCAAGTGCTTTGGCGGAATCCCAGTTCCCCATGTTGAATGGATAATCCGTCCCAAGAAGAACGTTGTCGGCGCCTGATTTCTCAATAAGGAACTGAAGTGCTTCATCATCAAACACGACCGAATCAAAGTAAATGTTGTTCTTGAGGCTCTTGTCTACGTCCACGTTTGAGCCTTTCAGCTCGTTCCTGATGCTCACGGCATGTTTCAACCTTCCCGACTGATACGGTATAGCGCCGCCACCGTGGCAAAACACCATTTTCAGCTTCGGGAATTTATTGAAAATCCCTCCGAATATCATGCTGGTAACCGCAACTGTTGTTTCAGCAAGTGTTCCCACTACAATTCCCATGTAGTATTTTGAAAGCCTGTCTCCTCCAAGGAAATCATTTGGGTGAACAAATATGGGCATTCCCAGCTCTGATGCTTTCTCATAAACAGGATGGAGGCTTTCGTGATCCAGGTTCTTTCCTCCTATGTTGCTACCTATCTCTATTCCCTTCATTCCCAGCTCAGAGTAAGCTCTGTCGACCTCATCAAGTGCAGCCCCGGTATCCTGAAGAGGGAGTGTCGCATTTCCAAAGAACCTCTCGGGTTCCTGTTTGCAAATTGCGCTTATTCCGTTATTCTGGACCTTTGCAGATTTCACGGCCGTCTGTGCATCTGCAGTATACATGAAAAGATGATGTGTTGGTGAAATAATCTGACCGTCAACTCCCATTTCGGCTATCTCTTTCTTCCTGGCTTCAAGTTCAAAAAACCCCCTGGTCATAGGCGCAACAGATTTTCCAAGCACCTTGATATTGAAGAGGTCACCTTTCCCTAATGGTAAAATTTCTCCTGAAAGTTCCTTTATGGAGGCTTCAGGCATCATGTGTGAATGGACATCTATGTTTTTCATTAATCACATGAGAGTTTTCGTGATTTTATTACTTTCCCAATTTCTATTCAATAATTGCTCATAAAAACAGAAATCTGGCAGAAAAATCAAAAATTAAATTAAGTAAAGGCTTATCTCAACACATTAGAACAAACAGTGACATTAAAGGAAACCCGAAAGCTCCGGACAGATCTGTTTCATATGATCTCATTAAAGGGCTTGCGGAACTTGGTATTGATTATGTTTTCATGAATTCAGGAACGGACTATGCTCCGGTGATAGAGGCATTCGCACAGTTAGCTGAGTCCGGAGAAAAATCTGTTGAGCCAGTGGTCGTACCTCACGAGGGACCGTCTGTAGGAATGGCCATCGGCCACTACATGGTGAGTGGAAAGCCACAGGCGGTCATGGTTCATACCACTCCCGGAACTGCTAACTCTCTCTCCAATATCCTGAATGCCCAGTCCATGAATATTCCTCTTATCCTCATAGCAGGAAGAACACCAGTGACAGAGAACGGGATATTTGGAGGGAAGGAAATTGCGGTTCACTGGAACCAGGAGCTCAGGGATCAGGGGGAAATGCTTCGTCAGTTTACAAAATGGGACTGGGAGCACAGGTTCAACGAACAGCTTGGAGAAGAACTGTCAAGGGCTTACGAAGTTGCCATGAGCGATCCCAGGGGACCAGTTTATCTTGTGCTTCCAAGGGAAAGAATCTCCGAGGCCTCCAGATCGGAAAAGATCACTGTTAGGCCCAGGCCCGTCGAGCCTACCGCACCGGATCCGGAAACAGTCAGGAAAATAGCAGATTTATTGTGCGAAGCTGAAAACCCCATGGTAATAACAAGCCAGCTGGCCAGAAACACTGAAGCGCCACTACAGCTCCTTGAACTTTCAGAGGAACTTTCTGTGCCTGTATCACAGAATTTCTTCTACCTGAATTTTCCGACAAGCCACGACATGTACATTGGCCAGATAGGTGGGAAGCTATTCACCCAATATCTGAAGTCATCGGACTTTGTCCTGGTCCTCGACGTTGACGTACCATGGTTCCCCAAAGCTGCGGAGCCTTCAAGGGACGCAAAAATTGTCCATGTCGACATCGACCCGCTTAAGCTCAGAATGCCCACCTGGGGATTCAAATCAGATTTCAGGATCAGGGCCAACACTGAACTTTTCCTCAAGCTTCTTAATTCGGAAGTCCGAAAGCTGAAAGGACAGGACTCTGGCATGGCAAACCGTGTCGGGGAAAGGAGAAACAGGGTGAAGAAAGACCACGACGCGATGGTGGAGCAGGCTGGGAAGGACGCCATTCTTCACAAGAATGATTCACCCATAGACCCAGGGTGGCTTTCACACTGCATTGGTTCTCTAATCGACGACAACATGCTAATATTCACCGAAACAGTCAGATCACCTTTCTACCAGCACGTTGCATTAAAGAATCCGGGGACGGCTTTCAGCACGCCACCGTTTGGCTCACTGGGTTATTCCATGGGAGCTGCGCTGGGGGCCAAGCTTGCAAAGCCGGAAAAAGATGTGATGGTGCTGCTGGGAGACGGTTCTTACATGTATAACGCACCGGTTGCCAGCCACTTTGTGTCAAGGGCAAGAGGCCTGCCAATCATGACAGTGGTTTACAACAACCAGACATGGCTTGCCTCCAGAGGGCCGGTTGCCAAGATGTTTCCGGACGGCGAAGCAGTCAGGACAAACAATTTCCCGGGGACAGATTTGTCACCTTCGCCGGATTTCGAATTAGTGGCGAGATCCAGCGGCGCGTACGCAAGAAAAGTTACAGATCCCCAGGAGGTTCTGCCATCTCTCCAGGATGCCCTTGAGCACATGCGGAAAAAGAAAGAACAGGTATTTCTGAACGTTATTCTAAAGAGCCCTGACTTTTAGGTTCAGATTACCAGAACTCCCAAATCTATATTTTTCTGCTGAAGAATCACAAAATTTTCATGATTTTTTCTCATTAACCACTCCTTTTTATGGATTTTTTAAACTTATATCCATTAGAAATGAAATTGATGATGCCAAAATGTATACTTTCATAGAAAAATTTAAAAAGTGGTTGTTTTTAGGCACGACATGGATAGTAACGCTAGTCCAACTCCAGGGCATTCTGGAGACAAGTTAACCAGGGTTAACGCGATGCAGAGCTATGTATCGTTTACAGTTTATCTGTTCGATATTTTGAGCTTCATTCTGCTCGTTTTCGTTGGTGGAACCGTCTCAGAAGTGATTTACCCCAACGCAAACGCGGGTATATCATTACTTGTCTTTTGGGGAGCTTTCGCTGCTGGCTCAGTGACCCGGCCGCTTGGTGCTGCATTTTTGGCACCTTATTATGACCGTGTCGGAAGAAAGAGAGGTATTGGTGTAAGCCTCGTTGGTGCTTCGGTTTTCACTGCATTGATTGGAGTTCTTCCAACCCATGCACAAGTGGGCGACCTTTCACCCATGCTGTTTATCGTTCTCAGGCTCATAGCAGGAATCTTCATCGGAGCACTAATTAGTGGTGGCCTCGTATTTGGCCCCGAAAATGTTCCAGAGAGACTCAGAGGTGTTATGACCGGATTCGCAGAGACCGGTGCAAACTGGGCACATGTCATTGGCGCAGCTTGGCTCTTACTTGCCAGCGTACTGTTTGCAACAAGTGCCTCATTTGCCGCAACCGGATGGAGATTCTTCTTCATGATCTCACTTGCCCCGCTGTTGTTAGTTCTGCCAATCTTATACAAGGTTCCGGAATCAGAAATTCATGTGTTGAAGAGAAAGAGGGGCCAAACCAAGGGGCAGTACAAGAAGTTGTTCGGAAAGGGTTCAGAGCTCAGGCCAGCGTTCATGGTAGGACTCATGATGTCAGTTGGTCTACTCGGCTATGACCAGATGACAGAAAACACTATACCGACATTCCTGGCTAAGACAGTCCATGTTCCACACGCCTCAATAGCAACACTGGTTATTCTTGGCGGGTTCGGCGCACTGGCAGGAACACTGCTGGGTGGTCTGATATCACAGAAGGTCGGAAGAAAGCCGGTTGCCATAGTTTCGTCTGTAATACTGATACTCATCAGTGTAATATTCATCTATATACCGAGTCTCAGCAAGGGAGATTACTGGACAATCTTTGCTTTCATACTGCCGTTCTACTTCTTCCCGGGAATAGCAAAGATCTGCCTGAGTCTGTATCTGAACGAGTCATTCCCCACAGAGGCAAGAGCTACTGGTCTAGGATTGAGCTGGAACATAGGATATGGTCTGGCCGGAGTCTGGCCAATAGTTGAAAGTGCATTCCTTGCCATCTATGGAATAAAATATTACGGACACCTGCAGTTCTATACTCTTGTCATTCTGGGTGTGCTCTACCTCCTATTCGCTGTAAGGGCCAAGGAAACAAGAGGTAACATAGGAAAGGAGAGGCAGGCTCTGGAAGCCGCCAGTTAAACCC
>OFHJ01000181.1_pt1 | contig 26425 bp, 19 predicted proteins | sample 1522001 | NCBI WGS metagenome assembly OFHJ01 (sample SAMEA2464838, study PRJEB22497) | soil metagenome | biome: Grassland; feature: Farmland; material: Clay | place: Australia | collected 2013-02-01 | depth 1.2 m | reverse complement strand
CGGTGGGGGTGGGTGTTTGCGAGGCGGCGCCACACCCGGCCCTGCGGGGGCGGGGCGAAGCCAGGGTTAATCGGGGGGTTGTGGGCGGTGCGGCGGGGGGGATCGCGGGTGGGGTTGGGGGCGAGGCGCACGCGCCGTGGAGCGCGGGAAGGGGTATTTTTTCCAGTCAAGAAACCCCGCCCCGCCCCGCCCTGCCCCGCGGCCGGGCGGCTAGGGCTGGGGAATGAGTTGGGCGATCTGGTCCAGGCGAAAATGCATGGCGTCGCCGGGCGCGCCGAACTCCGCTGCCGCGGCCAACGCGCCGTCCGCGTAGCGAAAATAGCGCGGGCCTTCGGGATCAATCACCCAAATATGCCGGATGCCCATCGCCGCGTAGTCCTCCAGCTTGCGCAGCAGCCGCGTGAACGTATCTTCCGGTGAAAGAATCTCGAACACCGCGACCGGCGCGTGCGTCACCACCGCCTGATAGGGCTGGGCCGTGTCCAGCACCGTTACATCCGGCACGCGGAACCGCCGCGGAGCGACTGGGACGCGCAGTTCCGGCAGGGCGCAGACCCGCCACTGGCCCTCGCGCGGCAGAAACCATTGCAGGATCGCCTTCTGCCACGCCGCATGCTCGCGCTCGCCCATCGGCCTGGCCTCAATGACGCCGTCCACGTACTCGGCCGCTGGCTCCCAAGACCCGCTCAGGTAGGCCTCAATGGACACTGCTTCCGTAACCGCGCCGACCGCCATGGTCATCCTTGGCCGCAGTCTACACCCCACCGGGGCGGGTGCGCCGCCGCGCCCGCCGGCGGCTACGCGCCGAGCGCGGCCAGCACTTCCGCGGCGTGCCCTTCGGGTTTGACGCGGTCGAAGATCTGCTCAATGCGGCCCTCGGCGCCGATCAAAAAGGTCGTCCGCTGCACCGCCAGGAACTTGCGGCCGTACATGCTCTTTTCCTTCAGCACGTTGTAGGCGGTGGCCAGTTTGCGGTCCTCATCGGCCAGCAGGGGGAAGGGAATCTTTTCCTTTTCCTGGAACTTCTTTTCGTCCTTGGGAGGGTCCGGGCTGGCGCCCAGAACCACGATCCCCGCTTTGGTAAACCGCTTATATGCGTCGCGGAACCCGCGCGCCTCGACGATTCACCCGGGGGTGTTGGCGCGGGGAAAAAAGTACAGCACCACCCGCCGCCCGGCAAAGTCGGCCAACTGCACCGGCTCGCCGTCTTGGTTCAACACGCGAAACTGCGGCGCTCGCTCGCCGATCGCAGGCATGTTTCGAGTGTAGCAGCACGCCCACGACTGACGGGCGCGGGCCACCAGACCCGCCGCGGGCGGGGCGTCCCGCTTACGCCTCGCCCGGCGCCACCCCACGGCTGCTTGGCGCGGGGCACCGCCCCGCTGATGCCTCGCTCGGCGCGCCCGGTGCGCCGCCTACGCCGCCTGCCCCCCGCGCGGCCCGCGCTGGCCATGGTCGCGCAGCAGCAGCGCGCGCTTTTCTTCGTATTCCTGCGTGGTGATTTCGCCGTTCGCCAGCCGCCGCCGCAAAACTTCCAGCGGTGTCTCCCGGTACATCCGCGTGCGGCCGCCCAGCGGGGTCCACCACACCAGGGCCAGGATGATGATCACTACCCAAACGACCCACCATATCCACCACCATCCCGCCCAAGCTGTTCCCTGCACTGCCGCCAAGGCCATCGCCGCCCGCTCCTGCGGTCGTCAGATGCCCGCGCCCGGGCTGGCGTGGGCATTGTCCGGCCGCGCAGCCGCGCAAAAGGCCGGCTGCAACCACTCACCCCGCCTCCGCGCCTTAGATGGGCGCGGGCCCCAGCCCCGCCGCTTCCCGGGCTTCGGCGGGCCGCGGCGCTCTTACGCGCGCCAGGGGCGCGCGGCGAGCTTCGCGGCCTTTCCGCGCCTGCTCTGCCCGGGCAAAAGGCGCGGCCCCCGCGAATTGTTCTGCTTATGTTGCGGCGCGGATTAGAACGCGCTCGGTGGCGCATTGCCCGCCATCGCTGCCGGCTGGGACTCGATGCGCTGCGCGGCGGCTGAGCCCGTCGCCACTTCCGCCCCCGCCTTCTCCGGCTCCCGCGTCATGCGCCGCGTATATAGGATGCGGTGAATCACCGTGATATTGCTGAGCACGGCGATGACCCACAGCACCGCGGCCATGCGCCGGAACACCGCGCCGATAATGACCAGCACGATCCGCTCCGGCCGCTCCATGAAGCCGACCTTGCAGGAGGGAATCATGGCCTCGGCCCGCGCGCGCGCGTAGCTGACCATCACCGATCCGGTCATGACCACGCCCACCAGCACCACGTAGAACAGCTGGTTGATGCGGGCATAGTAGACCAGCAGGCCGAAGTACAGCGCCAGGTCCGAGTAGCGGTCCACGACGGAGTCGAAAAATCCCCCGAAGCGGCTGACGGTGTTGGTGGCCCGGGCCACGCGCCCGTCCACCATGTCGAAGATGCCGGCGACGACGATTACCAGCCCGGCTTGCCAGAACTTCCCGAAGCCGAACAGCACCGCCGCGACCACGTTGATCGCCAGGCCCAGCGCGGTCAGGATGTTGGGATCAATGCGCGCCAGCGCCAGCGAGCGCACGATCCGGTCCAGAACCTTCTTGCATCCCAGGCCGATGGCTTTGGTGTACGTCATGGCCGTGTGCTACGCCGGCCCCTTGCTCGGTTGCGTTCCGTTGTCGTCGCTGTCGTAGATGGTGGCCAGCTTCAGGATCTCCAATTCCTTGGCGCCGCCCGGCGTCTGGATCTTGACCGAATCGCCCACCTGCTTGCCCAGCAGTCCGCGGCCGATTGGCGACGACGTGGAAATCAATCCCTTGGCGACGTCACTTTCCTCGCTGGTCACCAGCCGGTACTCGATCTCTTCTTCCTTATCCACGTCCAAGACCCGCACCACCGATCCATACGCGATGCGGTCATGCGGAATGTTGTCCAAATTGACCAAACTCAGATCGGCGCGGCGTTTCTTCAACTGCCCCAGGCGGGCGCGGACAAACTCCTGCCGCTGCTTGGCCATGTGGTATTCGGCGTTCTCGCTCAAATCCCCCAACGCCACGGCCCGCTTCAGCTCTGCCGGCAATTCGACCGACAACTCGTGTTCGAGCTGCTCGATCTCTTTTTCCAATTTTTCGTTGATTTTCACGGTGTCCCAACCCGGACCTGCCTGCCGTTCCGACGCACGGCGGCCCTGCGGCGATTATAACCAAAGCCGCCTCGCGCCCTCTCGCGGGGGCCCCCAGCGCGGCCGAACGCGTCAGCGGGACGCCTCGCCGCTGGCGGGACTAGGGCCCGCGCCCATCAATCACCCAGCATTTTTAGCCCCGCCGGCCGCCGCGCCGCCCGCAAAACGTTTCGGCGACGTGCGCCGCCGGCGGGTGGTTTACCGCCGCTGTCCGCTGGCCGCGCCGGCACCCGCGGCCGCGCTTTTCGCCGCGCCGGGCACGCGAACCAGATAGGGAAACAAGGGCGTGATCTGAAACGGCATCTTCTCCCGCGCCGAAACCAGCGGCGTATTCGGCGCCGTCTGCAACCGCAGCTGGTCCGTCCATGGATTCAAATACACCCAGGAATCCAGCGGAAAGGCCGCGATCTGGCGCGCATTGGCGGGCCGCAGCGGCGGCGCTTTGGGAATCAGCGCGGTCAGCCGGTCCAGCATCCCGTGGCGGAAGAATCCGTTGCTGAACTGCGGCCCAATCAGCGCGCTGTCTCCCGCCCGCCGCGCCAACGCCCGCAGATACAGCCCCGCCTCGCCCAGTTCGTTTTTGTAGGGCGAGCGTTCGAGCAGCGCCAGCGCCAGCCGGTCCGCCTGCCGTTCCTGCCACGCTGGCCGCTTCAGCCGGATGGCCGCGAAGATGTCGCGCGTGGGAAACAGCATGGTGTCGGCGAAGCCGTATTCGCTGCTGATGGTGTGGTCCAGCGCGATATGCGCCAGTTCATGCGCCAGCATCGCCGCCAGCGACGCCTCGTTCGGCAGCGTGTCAATCAGCCCGCGGCTGAGCACGATGGTGTGGCCGATGGTCAGCGCCTCCAGCGGCGTCGTCAGCAGCACGCGGCAGCGCACCGGAGGGTGAATGTGGAGGTGGTTGGTGATGACCAAATTGTTGGCCACTGTGTCCAGCACCTTGTCCACCGCGCCCCGCGGCGCCAGCAAACCCGCCCGCTCCAGCCGCCGCAGAATGTTGTCCGCCGCCTGGCGCTGCCAGCGGCGGTAGCTGGCCACCGGAGACAGATCATGCGCCACCGCCGCCGGCGCGTGCACCCGCGGCCCGGCAATGGACATGCTGGCCAGCGCCTGGCGTCCGCCCGCGTAGCGCAGGTTGTAGCCCCACAGGCGGGTCTGCGCCCGAAATCGCGTGTGCACCACGAAGCCGTAGCTGAAATCCGTCTCCTCGCTGTAGATGAAGAAGGGAATCCACACACCCGGCGCCACGTTCATGCGCCAACTGTCGAAATGCAGCTCGGGATGGAAGGCGCGCGGGCGGTAGAAGGTGCCGTTGAAGCGCACCAAATGATCGTGCCGGTCCTCGATCCACACCCGCCCCCAAAAGCCGTCATAACGCGGGTTGCGCGGCGCGACATCGAATACATAGCAGCGCACCTGGCCCAAAAACGCCCGGCGCAGATACTGAAAGCGGTAATACCGCCGGTTGAAATGCGCCACGTCGGGAAACAGCATGCGCGCGAAGGTGTTGCGGCCGCCGTAGTTGTACTGGAACAAATGGGCCAGCGGCGCGGCCAGCGCCGCGGTGATCGGGCCCAAGTCTTGCAGCCAAGCCGGCTGCGGCCGGCGCAGAAACGAGATGGCCCGAAAGCCTTGGCCGTCCCAGCTCAGCCGCCCCAAATAGTAGCGGTCCTTGACGGGCGATTCGCCGCCGAGTTTGTTGGGCGCAAAGTCTTGAAGGTAGGTTTCCATTCGCGGTGCCATCGTTTCCATGCGCTCCACCAACGCCCGCTCGTTGGCCGCCATGCGATCCAAGATCCGCGCCTCCAGTGTTGCCGCCGCCGTGGCCGCATCGCCCGCCGGCGCAGCGGCTGCCGCGGCGGCGGTCTCCGCGCGGTTCCCCGCATTCGCGGCCGCCGCCGGCCCCACCTCCAGGGCGTGCGGGAGGTCGGCATGCGTGACGTCCCGCCCGCGGCGAGGCTGGGGCCCACGCCCATTCGCTTGTGCCCGCGCCACTGGCGCCAGGCCCCGGGCCAGCGCCATTGTCAGCGCCGGGGCCGGCGCCAGGGCCAACGTCAGCAGCATCGCCACCGACATCGCCATCCGCGTCGTCATCGGCCTCGTCGTCTGTCTCGCCATCGGCCTCGGCCCCGTCACGGGCTTCGTTATCCGCGTCGCCGGCTCCGCCGCCGGCGTCCTGGCCAGTTCGCTCGCCGCCGCGCCCATTCGCATCCCGCGCCACTGCATACTCACTCCGCCAAACGGAATTGCACCCGCACCTCGACCACCGCATCCAGCGCCTGCCCGCCGCGCCGCGCCGGAAGAAACCGGATTCCCTCCGCCGCTGTTTTGGCCGCCCGGTCCAGCAGCGGTCCCAGCCCGTGCAGCACGCCCAGCACCCGCACCCGACCCGCCGCCGTCAGCATCACCCGCAGGATCACCGTGCCGCTGGTTCCTGCCGCCCGGGCCGCCGGTGGGTAAACCGGCTGCGGTTTGGACAAAATCACCGGCGGATGATAGCCGCCGCGCCGCGCGGCGAATTTTGCCGCGTGAACTCGGCTCGGCGTCGCCGCGCGGCGGAATACGCCCTCCCGCACCACCAGTCTGGCCGCCGCCGGCGCCGGCGCCGGCACGTGGGCGTGAGCGAAGGCGCCCAGCCGCACCGCCGATGCACGCGGTCGGGGTTGGGCCCGCGCCGCGCGGGCCGCCGCCGCGGTGCCTGCAGCCGCGCTGCCAAACGCCCCCAGCGTCGGCCGCGGCGCGGGTGCGGGATCGGCCGGGCCGCGCACGGGCGCGGCGAAGGCTCCCATTCGTACCGCCGCTAGCCGCGCCGGTTGCGGCAGCCGTGGTTCGGACCGGCGGGGCAAGCCCCGCATCGCCACTCCGGCCACGGTTTCCCGGTCCGGCGCCGCCGGCCGGCGCACCCGCGGCGCCCGCAGCGTCGGGACCATCGGGGCTCGCGCCGCTGGCGCCATTGCCGCCCGCCGCGGCCGGCGGTGCGGCGGCGAGGCGGCGCGCGGCGGTTGCGTTGGACCGGCAATCGCCGGCGCGGGCGCAGCGCCCACCTCCGGCGCCGCTAGCCAGGTCACCGTGAACTCCGCAGTCCGCGCCGCAGATTGCGCTTGCCGCGCACCGCTGAAGCACCAGGCCAGAGCCAACCATAAACCCGCTTGCGCCGCCACGCTCAACGCGAAGCTTTGGCGCCGCCGCCTTCGCTGCGCGGCGGTCACGGCCAACACGCCGAACCGCGGCGCCGCCCCGCGCCCCCCCGCGGCGCGTGCGCCGCTCAGGGCGCCGCCGTGCGGGGCGCGGAGTTGGGCCGCCGGAATCACCTGTCCCCCAACGGATGCGGCTGCTCTGGTGGAGGTTGACCCCCGAACTCGGGACCAAATGGCGCAGGCCCCACCCCGCCGCTGGCGGGGCGTCCCGCTTGCGCGCCGGGCTGGGCCGGGGGCCCCCTTTCGCCCCAACCCAGCGGGCGCGTCGCCGGAGGCCGCGCCGCTGGTTCTGCCGGGCGGGCCACAGCGCTTTCGCGCGCGCCAGGGGCGCGCGCGGAGTTTCGCATCTCCTTCGCGCGTGCTTTGCGCCCCGGGCAAAAGGCGCGTCCCCCGCGATCAACCCTTCGCCGTCCTGGCCCGCAATTAGTCCCCCGCCGCCGTCCCGGCGATCAATCCCCCACCATCGGCGCCCGGCTATCGCCCTCCCGCCATGGTCCCTGTTGATGTGCGCGGCCCAGAACCGATACGTGCCCGGCTGGGCCGCGGCCCCGTTCGCCCGAGCCCGGCTCTTGTGCGGCGCGGGGCGCGGCCTGGCTAGGCACCGCTCGGCCCTGGCTAGGGAACTCCGGGCGCTCCGCCTAGGGCTGGGGCCTGCGCCAGTCAATGCCCTGCCCCGAACGGCCCGCTACCAACGGTCGCTTAGGGCCGGGCGTGCATCCAGCTCTGGCCCAAGCTGCGTCCAACCCGCCATGGCATTCCGTCCGCTCGCGGCGCCCGCGCTGCGGTCCGCTTGGCGTTGGCGGCGCCCCGCGCCGCGCCCGCGCCTCCGCGCTCCCCGCCGCGGGAATCTTTTGCGCGCCGTCTTGATCGCTCTCGCCGGTTGTCTGCTGATTTCCAACGCCCAAGCCCAGGCCGGCTACCGGCCCTGTCTGGGCTGCGCCGAGCACGAAGAGATCCGCCACAACTGGCATCGTCCCTTCATCCTGGAACTGGCCACGGAAAGCGTCCTCATCGCCGCCCATTTCGCCGTCGAGGCCGATGCCCGCGGCCAGGGCCTCTGCGAATCCAACATCTTGCTGCGCGGCCCGGCGTTGCCCGACGGCTGCCATCCCTTCTCGCTGACGCGCGCCCTGCTGGTCGCCACGCCGCTGGAAATCTTGGTCTTCACCAGCCCCGCCTGGGCGCTGGCCCGCGCCGGGCATCCGCATTTGGGCCTGATGTTGGAGGCCGTGCCCATGACCCTTCATGCCTTGGCCATCGGCGACACCCTCGCCGCCATCCACAGCCACCAACGTGAGCAGGCGCTGTATCACTGACCGCGCGTCTTGCTCCCGGCTGCGCGCTGCTCCGTCCATTTGCGCGGCCCTCGCCGCCGCCGTGGCTTGGAGCCTGCTGCTGGCCGCCTGTGGTTCGGACCCGCCGGCGGACCCGGTCATCACCATCGCCCCGGCGACCGCCAGCGTCCAGGCGGACATCGGCCAGCAAACCTTCGTCGCCACGGTGCAAAACGCCTCCAACCCCGGCGTCGTCTGGCGCGTCAACGGCGTGGTCGGCGGCGCCGCCGCCGCCGGATTGATTTCGCCCAAAGGCGTTTATTCCGCTCCCGCCGCGGTCCCGGCCAAAAACCCCGTCACCGTCACCGCCGTCAGCATGGACAATCCCGCGGTCACGGCCAGCGCCGCGGTCACCATCACGCCGCCGGTCAGCGTGGCCGTCACCCCCGCCACCGTAACCGTGGCGCTGAAGAATGAGGCCCAATTCACCGCCGTGGTCAGCAACGCGGTCAACACCGGCGTCACCTGGGCGGTCAACGGCGTCACCGGCGGCGCCGCCGCCACAGGCGTCATCTCCCCCTCCGGTCTCTATACCGCGCCGGCGGTGTTTCCCGGCCTGGCGCAGATCACCATCACCGCGACCAGCCTCGCCGATCCCAAACAATCCGCCAGCGCCACCGTCAGCCTGGCCAACACCGTCGCCGTTTCCGTGTCGCCGGCCCAGGTCAATCTCCAGCTCGGCGCCAGCCAAACCTTCACCGCCACCGTCACCGGAACCACCGACACCGCCGTCGTCTGGAGCGTGGATGGCCTGCAAGGCGGCGATGGCGCGGTCGGCGTGATCAGCGCGCAAGGCGTCTACACCGCGCCCAACGCCATGCCCGCCTCGCCCACGGTCGCCGTCACCGCCGGCAGCGTCGCCGATCCCGCCGTCACCGGCGCCGCCACGGTCACGCTCTCCGTCGCCCCCAACACCTTCAGCCTTTCTCCCGCCACTACCACGCTCACCCTCGGCAAGGCGCAATCCGCCGCGCTGGCCTACCAAATCACCGCCGGCGCCGGCTTCAATGGCACGGTGCAGCTCACCGCTCTCGGCCTGCCGCCCAACGTCACCGCCCATTTCGCCCCTCCCAGCGTCACCGGCACCGCGACCGTGCAGCTCACCCTCGCCACCGCCAGCATCAGCCTGGCCGCCTCCGACGTTCCCATCACCATCCAAGCGGCCAGCACCACCGCCGCCGGCGGCGCCATCACGCAAACCGCCACCGTCTTGCTGACCATCACCGGCTGGTCCGGCCAGGTCGGCACCGTGGCCGGCGGGCCGGGGGGCATCGGCTTCCAGGACGGCGGCGGCACGCAAGATGAGCTCACCCCCTTCGCCATCACCAGCGATGGCGGCGGCAATCTTTATTTCACCGACGGCGAAGGCTACGCCATCCGGGATTTCAACCTTCCCGCCGCCGCCGTTACCACCCTCGCCGGCAACCCCTACTTTGTCGCCTTCCCTGACGGCGAGGGCCTGGCCGTGGACGCCCGCACGCAAACCTTCTACGTCGCCGACGCCCGCCTCAGCCAAATCCTGGCCTATACCAATGGCGCTGCCGGCCCCCGCGTTTTGGCCGGAAGCGGCGTCACCGGCTGGGCCGACGGCGCGGGCGCCGCCGCGCAGTTCGCCCAGCCCCACGGCCTGGCCCTTTCCCCCGACCGCACCACGCTCTACATCGCCGACACCAATAACGACGTCATCCGCGCCGTGGACATCGCCACCGGCCAGGTGACCACCCTGGCCGGCCAGCCGGGCGTGGCCAAGCGCGCCGACGGCGTCGGCGCGGCGGCGGCTTTTTGCCGCCCCGTCGGCTTGGCCGTGGATCCGGCCGGCGCCAATCTGTACATCACCGATTCCTGTTCCTACACCATCCGCCGCCTCAACCTCGCCACCGCCGCCGTCACCACCGTCGCCGGCAGCGGCGTCGCCGGCGACGCCGACGGCCCCGCCCTCGCGGCCCAGTTCCGCGCCCTGGCCGGCATCGCCGTGGATCCGCACTCCGGCCCGCCGCTGCTGTATGTCTGCGACGCCAACCGCATCCGCGCCGTCTCCCTCGGCAGCACCCCCATCGTCTATACCCTCGCCGGCCAAATCTCCGCCGGCGAACACAATGGTAACGGCGCGCAGGCGTCGTTTTACGCGCCCCGCTCCCTGACGGTCATCCCCGACTTGGTCGGCAACAACACCAGCTCCCTGTTCATCGCCGACAGCGGCAACGGCCTGCTCCGCCGCCTGGATTTCGCCAATCCCCTCACCGCCAACTCCCCCGCCAGCGCCAATACGCTGGTCACCACGCTCGCCGGCCAGCCCTCCCATCGCGGCTATGTCAACGGCGGTCCCGTGGGCGGCGCGCCTCCCATCGCCGAATTCGACGGTCCCTCGGGCGTGGTCACCGACGGCGCGACCGCCTATCTTGCCGACACCAACAACAACGCCATCCGCGCCGTCAATCTTGCCAGCGGCGACGTCACCACCGTCGCCGGTCCCGGCCATGGCGACGCCGACGGTCCCGCGGCGCTGGCCCGCTTCAACGGTCCCACCGGCCTGGCCCTCGCGCCCAACGGCATCCTCTATATCGCCGACACCGGCAACAGTGAAATTCGCCGGCTCGACCTGGTCACCCAAACCGTCACCACCGTCGCCGGCGCGCCGCAAGCCGGCTTCAACGACGGCAGCCTCGCCGCCGCCCGCTTTGACGATCCCATGGGCCTGGCCCTCAGCCCCGACGGCGGCACGCTCTACGTCGCCGACGCCGGCAACGACGCCATCCGCGCCATCAGCTTCACCGCCGGAACCGTCACCACCCTTGCCGGCGGCACGGTCGGCGAGGCGGATGGCGTCGGCGCCGCCGCCCAATTCGACGTTCCCACCGGCCTGGCGCTCTCCGCCGATGGCACGATCCTATACATCTCCGACTACGCCAACCACACCATCCGCCAATTGGTCCTCGCCACCGGCGCCGTCACCACCATCGCCGGCAAGCCGGGCGTCTGCGGCCACGCGGATGGATTCGGCGCCGCCGCGCAGCTCTGCGATCCCGCCCTGCTGGCCAGCGACGGACGCACGCTGTTTTGGGGAGATTCCACCGCCGGCCTGGTCCGCGCCATGGACCTCGCCAGCGGCCAGGTCTACACCCTTGCCGGCGCCCCCGGCGTTCTCCACATGGCCGATGGCGCCTACACCGAAGTCCCCGGCGCCCTCACCGGCCCCGTCCGCTATAACGTCACCTTCGGCGTCGCCGTCGCCCCCGACGACAGTTTCCTCCTCTTCACCGACGCCACCGCCAACGTCCTGCGGATCGTGAAATAGGCCCTCGTGCTCGGAGGCTCACGTCGGCGCGGCCCCTGCGGCTCGCGGCTGGCCGCCAGCAACCGCGTGCGGACGAGGCCGTCCGCGCCCCCGGGAGACGCCGCCGCCACGGAGACGCCGCCGCCGGCCCTGGGGGCGCGGGCCGCTGGCCCGCAGTCAGGAGCGATCGCGGCCGTCCGCGCCCACCCGGTAGGCCGTTTACCCCCGGTGGAGACCCCGCCACTCGGCCGCGGCGCGCCTGCGGGCGGCTGGCCGCCAGCGCCGCGAGCAATGTTGCCGGGAGCGTGCCCGAAATCGCATCCGTGAGGAAGTTCCTGCAAAAATTCATCGACACCCAGGCGCCGCCTCAGCGCGTTATGCAACGCACTCGGTTTTACGTAGGATTTGCACGTCTCGGGCCCGGCGCCGGAAGGGACGCAATCGTCTACCTTCAGGGCAGTAGCTTCTGGTGCGGCACGGGCGGTTGCCTTATGCTCGTTCTCGCGCCGTCAGGCCAGGGCTGGAGGCTCGTCAGCTCGACCACGATCGTCTGGCCCCCAATCGCCGTGTTGCCTGTCCGGTCGCACGGATGGCGCAGCCTCGCGGTATCAGTCGGAGGCGGGGGAATCAGCGGCCATACAGCAGAGCTGCGATTTGACGGTCATGGCTACCCGCTAAATCCAACGGTTCCGCCGGCCCGTCCCATCCAACTGCCGAGGGGAGCGCGAGTCATAATCTCGACCGCCGAAATGAAAGCGGGGCCGCCCCTCGTGCTCGCGCCCGGCCATGCCGGAAGCCTCCGGGCCCAGCCACCAAGAGAAAAACCACAGTAGCCGGCCAGCGGCCGTGGTGGGTCCCGATGCCTGGCCGCGAATAATGTCCGCCCGTCCAACGCCTTGTGCCGCGTCTGTGACGTAACCCCGCCGCCCATCACCGTACCTTGTGGGATTACACGGTAGCATTCCATAGGCATCGCGGTCGCCGAGCGAGGCCGCAAACGTTTGCGGCGCACAGCACCTGGCATCAATCGGCACCTTCCGGTCCTAAACCGTCCGCGAAATTGACACGGTAGGGGTCAGCGGTTCGAGTCCGCTCGTGCCTACCGTCGCGCGCTCCCGTTTTGCGGGTTCAGGTCCTGCGCCGCTCGCGGCGGGCATTGCCCCGGCCCACCGCCGAAAAAATCGGCGCGCGCGGGCCACGTTCCCACCGCGGGCGGCGCGCCCCGCTTCGGCGCCGCTACCGTCCTGCCGCTTTGACGCGTCCCAGCCGGCGGCCGGCTTCGTCCAGCGTGGGGTCTTGTTTGGAGAAGCAGAACCGCACCTGATCCGAGCCATCGCCGGCGCGGTGATAAAAGCTGGAGCCCGGCACGCAGGCCACGCCAACTTTCGCCGTCAGCCAGCGGGCGAACGCCACGTCATCCGGTCCATGCGCCGCCAAGAACGGCGCGCAATCCGCCAGTACGTAATACGCCCCTTCCGGCCAAGCGCATTGGAAGCCCGCCGCCTGCAACTGCGGCAAAATCCGCTTGCGGCGCGCGGTGTATTCCGCCGCCAGCCCGCGGCAATACTCATCCCCGCCGGCGATCGCCCGCGCCGCGGCGATTTGCAGCGGCGCCGGCGCCCCCACGGTCAAAAAGTCATGCACCTTGCGGATGCCGCCCGCCAGCCGCGCCGGCGCGATGGCCCATCCCACCCGCCATCCCGTCACGCTGAACGTCTTCGAAATGCCGCTGATGGTCACCGTCCGTTCCGCCATGCCATCCAGCCCCGCCAGCAGCACGTGCGGCCGGCCGTCGTAGACGATGTGCTCGTAGATTTCGTCGGTGATGGCGATGCAGTCCCATTCCACGCACAGGTCGCGGATGAACTCCAGTTCCGCCTGCGTGAAGACCTTCCCGGTGGGATTGTTCGGCGTGTTCAGGATGATCGCCCGCGTGCGCTCATTGAACGCGGCGCGCAGCTCCGCCCGGTCGAAGTTCCAGCCGTCCTGGCTAGGCCGCAGCGGGACAAACTTGGGCGCCGCGCCGCTCAAAATCGAATCCGGCCCATAGTTCTCGTAGAACGGCTCGAAGATGACCGTTTCGTCGCCCGGGTTCAGCACCGCGATCAGCGTCGCGATCATGGCCTCGGTCGAGCCGCAGCACACCGTCACGTGCGCGTCCGCATCCACCGGCAGTCCGTACCACCGCTGGTATTTGCCGGCGATCGCCTGCCGCAGCTCCGGGTCGCCCCAGGTCACCGAATATTGGTTGATATCCGCCGCGATCGCCGCCGCCGCCGCTTCCTTGATGAAGTCCGGCGCGGCGAAATCCGGAAAGCCCTGCGCCAAATTGATCGCGTTGTGCTCCATCGCCAGCCGGGTCATCTCCCGGATGACGCTTTCGGTGAATCCCTGCACCCGTTGTGAGATGCCCCGCGCGGAGGCGGTGGTCGGCGTCGCTGAGCTCAATGGCTGTCTCCTTCGTGCTGCCGCGCCGCTTCCGCCGCCGGCGCCTCCGTTCCGTCCTGCTGGAACGGCTCATCGTGTCCCGGAACAATAATCCCCCGGAAGGCGTCCAGCCGCCGCCGGGATTCTTGGTATTGCGCGAAGTTGTGCGGCGGCATGTCCAAGCCCACCGCGGCTTCATCCCGGAACGCCCGTGCGTCGCCGGCCACCAAATACGCGCCGTCTTCGGCGTCCACTTCCAGGGCCACGTGTCCCGGCGTGTGCCCCGGCGTCGGGATCAGCCGCAATCCCTCGAACGGCCACGCCGTCTCCTCGATCCACCGGTACCGATCCATTTCCCCCAGCATCGCCGGATCCCACAGCCAGCGGATCAGTTGCAGCACCCGCGCTTGGTCCATCCGCTCGAACTCTTCGTCCGTCACCTCGGGATAGAACGTGCGGAACACCTCCCGCCGCGTCTCGCCGCCGCAGACCGATTCGTAGATCGGCACCGCCCATTCGTAATCCCGCCGGCTGGCGTAGACCTGCGCCGCCGGGAACATGGCGTTGCAGCCGATATGGTCCAAATGGAAATGCGTGTTCACCACGGTGGTGACCTGTTCCGGCGTTACCCCCACCCGTTCCAGCCCGTCGCGCAGCACCGAATCGTGCGACGAGAACCCCGTATCCACCAGCAGCCGCTCCGTTCCCCGCGTCAGCAGCGCCGAGCAGGATTGCAGCGGCAGCCCCGCCATCACGATTTCCACTTTCCAGCCGCCTGCCCGCCGCGGCCCGCCCACATAGTGCCAGCCGTTTCGCTCCTGCCAAGCGCCGCCGCCCATTACGCGGCCTCCATCGGCAGGCTGACGGTAAAGCTGCTGCCCGCGCCGGGGGTGCTGGTCACTTCCACCTGTCCATGGTGCAACTCCGCCACCCATTTCACCATGGGCAGCCCCAGCCCGCAGCCGTCGGCCAGCCCGCGCGCCCGCGATTTGTCCGCCCGGTAGAAGCGCTCGAAGATGCGCGGCAGGTCTTCTTCCGCGATCCCGATGCCGCTGTCCCGCACCTGCACCCGGGCCTGTCCCCCGTGCCGTTCCACCCGCACTTCGATGCGCCCGCCGCTCGGCGTGTACTTCAGGGCATTGTCCATTAGGTTCAGCACCATCTGCCGCAGCCGCAAGCTATCCGCCTTCAGCGGCACCGGCGCCGACGTCACCGCCCGCAGCTCCACGCCCCGCGCCTGCGCCACCACCTGCATCTGCTCGGTCAAATCCCGCACCAGTTCATTCAAATCCATCGCTTCCAGCCGCGGCTGCACCTCTCCCGCGTCCGCCTGCGCCAGCACCAGCAGATTGCGGATCATCCGGTTCAGCCGGTCAATTTCCTCCAAGTTGCTTTCCAGCACCCGCCGGCACTCCGCCAGCGGCACGCGCGACATCAGCGCCAGCTCCGTCTCCCCCTGGATGGCTTGCAGCGGCGTCCGCAGCTCATGGCTGACGTTGGCGGCGAAGTCGTTCATCTGCTGGAACGACGCCTGCAGCCGCGCGATCATGGCGTTGAACGTTTCCGCCAGCTCTTCCAGTTCATCGCCGCGCCCGCTGGCCGGGATGCGCCGGCTCAGGTTGGAGGCGGTGATCAACTGCGCCGCGTGCGTCACCTCCGCCACCGGCCGCAGCGTCCGCTGCGCCATCACCGATCCCGCCACCCCGCTCACCGCCACCGTCACCGGCAGCAGCATCAGCATCACCCACAGGAAGGTCTCCAGCGCGTCGTTGATCGGCTTCAGCCGCGTCCCGATTTGCAGCAGATAGGGCTGGTTGTTGGGCCCGCGCAGAATGGCGTTGGCGAACCGGATTTCTTCTTCCCGCGGCCAGCCATGCGTGGTAAAGGTCGCCCGCTTGGCCAGGATCCGTTGCAGCTCACTCGGCTGGAGGGAGAATCCCAGGCCCTTCAACTCCGGCGACTGCTTCACCAGCCGCCCGTGCGCGTCGGAGATCTGGGCGATGCGGAACAGCGCGTTCAGGTTCGCGCTGCCGTCCGGGCCCGCGTGCCGCGCCGCCAGCTCCGGCTGGCCCTGCGGCGTGAACTGGATGTACTGCTTGACGTAGTCCGCCTCGTTTTGCAGCTCGTTGTCTATGTTCCAGTAGATGATCCAGGTCAGCAGCCCATAGAGCGCCGCCGCCGCCAGCACCAGTGTCACGCTGAAGATGGCGGTGTATTGCAGCGTGAGCTGTCCGCGCACGCTGGTCGGCCGCAAAAAGCCGATGTGGATCTGTGGCGCGCGCAGTTTCATGACGCTTCCGGCGCTTGCTCCGGCGCCTCGTCGCGCAGCATGTAGCCCACGCCCCGGACGCTTTGGATCAGCTTCGGTTCCCGGTCCTTGTCGATCTTATTGCGCAGAAAGCTGATGTAGACGTCAATCACGTTGGTGAAGCTGTCGAAGCTGGCGTCCCAGACATGCTCGGCGATCATCGTGCGGGTCACCACCTGGTTGGCGTTCCGCATCAGGTACTCCAAAAGCATGAATTCCTTGTTCGACAGCTCCAGGTCCTTTTCCCCCCGCCACGCCTTCCGCTTCACCGGATCCAGCACCAGATCCCCCACCCGCAGTTGCAGCTTCAGCTCCCGCCACTCCCGCCGCAGCAGCGCCCGCACCCGCGCCCGCAGCTCGGCATAGGCGAAGGGCTTGATCAGGTAATCGTCGCTGCCGATTTCCAGCCCCCGCACCCGATCCTCCACCGCTGTTTTCGCCGTCAGTATCAAGATCGGCACGTTCGGGTTCTTTTTCCGCACCGTGGACAGCACCGAGAAGCCGCTCACCTTCGGTAGCATGAGGTCCAGGATGATCAGATCGTATTCGCCGGAATCGGCCAGATACAGCGCTTCTTCGCCGTCCGCCGCCAAGTCCACGGCAAAGTGGTCTTGCTGCAATCCCTTGCGTAGGAACTGCGCCACCTTGTGCTCGTCTTCCACCAACAAAATGCGCATGTCGGGCGAATAATCAATTTCAGGGCCCGCCGAGTCGGCTCTGGGGTGCGCCGCTCTGGGGTGCGCCTTAGTTCGCCATTTCCTGGGCCATCCCGCTTGGAATCGCCCCTCCGCCCCAGCGCTACCACGAAGTCTCTCATTATAATGGTGACAACTGCTGTCCGCACCTTTCGTCAGGAGCCTCACGCGCCGGTGTCTCTCCGTTTTACCCTCTCTGGCCGCGCACTCGCGCTGGCTTTAGCTACGCTGTTCGCCTTAGTCCTGCCCCTCGCCGCCCGGCAACCCGGCGCCGCTGCCGCCGCCGCGCCGCGGAGCACCGCCGCCACGCTGAAGCGCGCCGGACAGCTCATCGAATGGGGCCGTTGGAAGGAAGCCCGCACCTTGGTCGAAGCCCAGTTGGCGAAAAGCCCCAAAAGTGCGCGACTGCTGGCCTATGACGCCCACATCCAGATCGCCTTCGGCAATACGCATCTCGCCCTGCGCGAAGCTCATCGCGCCGTAAAGCTCGATCCCACCTGCGCCCGCTGCCATCTCTACCTAAGCGAGGCCATGGGGCAAAAGGCAAAACATGAGAGCAAGTTCTTTGCCCTGATCGAGGTACACAAAATTAAAAGGCAGCTCCAACTGGCCAGCCGCTACGGCCCCGATATCGGCGATGTTCATTGGGGCTGGATCAACTTCTACCTCGACGTTCCCCCGGTCGCCGGCGGCAACATCAAGGACGCCTATGCCCAAGCCCAGGCGCTTGGGCAAATTGACCCGGTGGACGGCCTGATCGCTCAGGCCACCATTGATTTGGCCGTAGGGCGGCCTGGCGCCGCCCTGGCCGCCTATCGCCAAGCCGCCACCCGTTACCCCAATGATCCCCGCGGCATTTTCGATGTTGGGGTGACGCTGTTTCACCAAAGCCACTTTGCCCGTGCCGAGCGCTACCTGCGCCGCGCCCGCGACCTCCAGCCGCAAAGCACGCTCTATGCCGGCTACTATGCCGCCGCGCTCATCCATCTGCGCCAGCACCGGAAGGCCCGCCGCGTTCTCGCCACCTCCCAGCCGTTGCACCCCAATAGCCGGCTAGCCGACTACCTCACCGCCAAAGCGCTCAAAAGCATCGGCCAGGATTTCGCCTGGGCCCGCAGCCTGGTCGCCGCCTACCTCGCCGCTCCGCCCGAGCCCGATCAGCCCACCCACCATCAGGCCCGCGCCCTGCTCGCCAGCCTGGGCTAGCGCCACGTGCACCGCGGTTGCGGCCGGCCAACCGCCGGCTGGCCCGCCGGGCGGCTTCCGAGCGGGGAAATGCCAGGCCCGCCAGGTTCGCACGAACCCCGCCGCGCATCGGTCCGCCCCTATCCGGGGGCTGCACTTTTTCCCGGGGAGCGAAGCAGGCGCGGAAAGGCCGCGAAACTCCCTTCGCGCCGAAGGAGCGCGGAAGAAAGCAGCGGCTCGCCTCAGCAAGCAACGCGGCTCGGCCCGCAGCGACGCATAAGCCGGGCGCCGCCCCGCGCCCCGCGATCGTGAGCTATTGTTACCTCCATGTCGGCTTCTACCCCGGCCACGCTTGCCCCGCCCCATCGCCTCGACCGCCACGACTGGCGCCTCATCGTCATCGCCATCCTCATCGCCGCCGCCTCCCTGGCCATCGCCTACCGCTATTTCCACCGCGCCTTTCCCGCCGCCTCCATTGATTTCCGCCTCACCCGCGCCCAAGCCGCCGCCAAGGCGCAGACCTTTCTTGCCGCCCACGGCTGGTCCACCGCCGGCTATATCCACGCCGCCCAGTTCGGCTATGACCCGCTGACGCAGGTCTTTTTGGAGCGCGAACTCGGCTTGGTCCGCAGCCAGCGCCTCATTCCCAACCGCGTCGCCCTGTGGCGCTGGCAGAACCGCTGGTTTCGCCCCCTGCACCGGCAGGAATTCGATGTCGCCGTCACGCCCAGCGGCCGCGTCGTCGGCTTTTTCCGCCGCCTTTCCGCCAACGCCCCCGGCGCCAATCTCTCCCCCGTCGCCGCCCAGCAGCTCGCCGAGCGGTTCCTCCGCCAGTCCATCCTTCCCGCGCATCATCTCCAACTCAGCGGCCTGCCGCTGGTTTCCTCCGTCGTTCGTCACCGCGCGCATCGCACCGATTACGTCTTCACCTGGCGCGACCGCGCCCCGCTGGAAACGGGAACGCATGTTCCCGCCTATGTACAGCAAGCCCAATACCGCCGGCAAGTGACCATCCAAGGCGCGGTGGTGGGCGGCTATCGCGAATACCTCAAACTGCCGCAGGCCTGGGTGCGCTCCTATCGCCGCCTGCGTTCGGAAAACCAAACCGCCAGCGTCGTAGACACCGCCGCCATTCTCCTCCTCGGCTTGGCGCTGCTGATCGCCCTGGTGCTGCATCTGCGCCGCGCCGAGGTGCGCTGGCGCGCCCCCATTTGGATCGGCGCCGTCGGCGCGGCCCTGGAATTTCTTTCTTCCCTCAACCAAATCAGCCAAGCCAAATTCGCCTACGACACCACCCAGTCCTACGCCTCCTTCCTGGCCAGCTATTGGGGTTCATCGCTCTTATCCGCGCTCGGCGTCGGGCTATTTCTTTGCCTGCTCGCCGCCGCGGCCGAGCCCATCTACCGCGCCTACTTTCCCCGCCACATCGCCCTGGAGAAATGGATCATCTGGCCCGGCGTCCGCAGCAAAGCCTTCCTGCGCAGCGTGGTCTTGGGCTTGATGCTGGCCTGCTTCTTCTTCGCCTACCAAACGGTCTTCTATTTGATCGCCAACCACTTCGGTGCGTGGGCGCCCGCCGACATTCCCTACGACGCCCTGCTCAGCACCCGCTTCCCCTGGATCTTCGTCCTCCTGATGGGCTATTTCCCCGCCATCTTCGAGGAGTTCATGTTCCGCATGGGCGCCATCCCGCTGTTCGCCGGCTGGTTCTTGGGCTGGTCTGGCAAGGCGTCCGGCGTCTCGTCGTCCGGCGCCGCGCTGAATCGCCGTTTCTCCTTCGCCTCATGGCAAGTTTGGGGCGCCGTCGTCCTCGCCGCCTTCATCTGGGGCTTTGGCCATTCCGCCTATCCCAATGAACCCTTCTTCATCCGCGGCGTCGAGGTCGGCATCGGCGGCATCATCCTGGGCTGGATTCTGATCCGCTTCGGCATCCTCACCACCGTCGTTTGGCATTACACCGTCGATGCAATCTACACCGCCATGCTGCTGTGGCGTTCGCCCAACTGGTATTTCCGTCTCAGCGGCGGCGTCACCGCCCTGATCGCCGCCCTGCCGCTGCTTGTCGCCGTCTTTTGGTACTGGAAAACTGGCGGCTTCGCTCCCGAAACCGCCCTCACCAACGCGGCGCTCGTCCCGGTTGGCGCCGCGCCGCCGCCGCCAGCCGCATTTGCGTCCACCACCGCCGTACCCCCATCTAGAATCGCGTCCGCCGGTTCCGGTTCCGCGCCGCCCGCGCCGCCGCCAGGCACTGGACCTGGCGCCGGACCGCATCCAGCGCCCGCGGGCGCCGAGACGCAGCCCGCTGAAGCCGGCGTGGAACGCTTGTCGGCGGCGGAGCCCTTCACCGCCGGAACGCGCTATCGTTCCATCCGCCCGGTCGTCTGGCTCGCCGGGGTTCTCGCCGCCGGCGCGCTGCTCGCCGCCTTCTTGCTTCCCTGGCGCAGTTGGGGCCGCGTTACGCCGCTCCACTTGTCCCGTTCCGCCGCCATCACCGCCGCCCGTGCGTATCTTGCCGCGCAGCATGTTCCCACCGCCGGCTACCGCGCCGTCGCGCTTTTGCAGCCGCAGGTTTCGGCCGTGGCCGCGCACCTCATCTTTACCGCCTCCGGCCGCGCCGCCGTCCTGCACGCGTATTCCGGCCGCACTCCCGCCGTGGCCTGGCGCGTCCGCTTCTTCCGCCCCTTGCACGTCGCGGAGATGTCGGTCTGGGTTTCCCCCGCCGGCGGCATTGTCGCCTACGACCGCCAGCTCGCCGACACCGCCCCCGGCGCATCGCCTTCTCTCGCCGCGGCGCAAGCGGCGGTCCAGTCCGCGCTCGCCCGATCGGGCGTTTCCGTCGCCGGGCTAAAGTTGCAGTCCGCCTCCCAGCAAACCCGCCCCGCCCGCGTGGACACCAGCGTCGTCTGGCAGGCGCCCGCCGCCGCTCCCGGCGGCGTGCATTACCGCCTGAGCGCCAGCCTGCTGGGCCGGCAATTCGGCGGCTGGTTCTCCACCTGGCACGCTCCCCAAGCCGCCCGCCGCGCCTATCACCAGTCCACGCTCCCCGGCGCCATCCTGGCCTTCTTGCGCATTCTCCTCATCGCCGCCGCTTTCGTCTTGGTCGCATGGCGCGCCTACCAATTCGCCCGCCGCCCGGACGCCTCCTGGCGGCCGTTGCTGCTATGGGGCCTCGCCGCCGGTCTCGCCCTCGCCGCCACCACCTTGGTGGGCATGCCGCGCCTGGAGATGGCGTATCCCAATACCATTCCCTGGTCCGCCTGGCTGACGCTGCTCGTCGTCGCCGCCCTCACCGCGGGTATCGCCGGGTTTCTCGCCACCGCTGCCCTGTTTGCCGCCGCCCGCCATTCCGCTCCCGCCGCCTGGGCCGGTTTGCGCTCCGCCGCCGCCCGCCGCGCCTGGGCCCGCGACGCCTACGCCGTCGGCCTGCTGGCTCTCGCCTGCGTCGCCGGTTGGCAGCGTTGGCTGGGACACGCCAACGCTTGGTTCCACCGCTGGGGCACGCTCGCCCTCCCCGTTCCCAGCAGCGCCAACCCCCTGCTGCCCGGCTTCGTCGCCGCCGTCGGCGGCATTATGCACAGCCTTTGGATCGCCGCCTTCCTCGCCGTGCTCTTCCCGTTCGCCCTGGGCCTCTGGCGCCGGCGCCGGTGGCCGTTGCTCGCCGCCGGTTTCGGCCTGCTCATCCTCGGCACCCTCCCGCCCATCCACAACGGCCCGGCTTTCCTGCTACAGCTTGTTCTGGGAATCGTCGCCTGGGGATTGGCCATCGCCTTCGCGGTCTTCTTCCTCCGCGCCAATCCCCTCGCCTATCTCTCCGCCGGCTTCCTCACCACCGTCGTTCCCGCCGCCCTGGCGTTCTTGTCTTACGGGCCCAGCGCCTATCATTGGGCCGCCTACACGCTGTTCGTTCTCGCCGCCGCTTGGCTGGTCTGGCTGGCGGTGCAAGCCCGCACTCCCGCCGCTGCCCGCACCACGCCCGCTGCCTGATCGCCCTGACCGTGGTGGCAAAAGCTGCCACCACGTCCGCGCCTGCGCCGCCACGATGTGTCCACCGGGCGCCGCGGCCGGGCTCCCCGGCCGTGCCAAACGGTCTGGCGGTTGTGACAAAACCTCAGCCAGCGCGGGCTGATTCTAAAGGGCTTATGCTCCGCGCCACAGCGAAAATGTCACATTTTTGTCATCGCCGCCAAATCGCCGATCCCGCGTTCTTCGCCCGCTCCGCTGGCCGGCCAGCGCCGCCAGATTCCCCACTTTCGTACAACCCCATCCGCGAACTCGGAATCGAAGTTGTTGTTGGGCGCCCCAGGGCGCCTGTCGGCCGCGGATCCGGAACCGGCGTCACGGAAACGACCCGCCCCGCCCCGCGCCGTCCCGCTGTTTGACAACCTGCCGCCGTTTGGGGCGCACCGCGTTCGCGCCGCCGTGCGCCCGACCTCGCACTCCGGCCAACCGGCGTTTCGGACGTTCATGGTCCTGTTAGGATGACCAAAAATGAAACAAATGAGCGCCGCCGATTTCAAAGCTCGCTGCCTGGCCGTGATGGATCAAGTTCGCTCCACGGGCGAGCCGGTCACCGTCACCAAGCGCGGCGTGCCCCTGCACGCGGTCTGGTAGCCGCCGCTTGTTTCGCCGATGAGCCAGCCCCTACGTTGCGGGTGGCGCCCGGGGCGGCGGAAAGGCCCCGCCGCAGGGCAGGAGGGGGGAAGAGCGAAGCGAGCCGGGGCGGAACGGGCGGGGCGTGCAGGCCCGGGCGGGCACCCGAGCTGATATTCCGCCGCACCTTGGGGGCTTGCCGAAATCGCCGGCGGCCTCAGGGCGGAGTCACCCTATGCCCGGCGCATCGCCGCAGCCGGGCGCCTAGACGCTGGCCGCCGCGACCACCAGACCCTTCACCGGATCCAGCACGATCAGCCGCACGTCGGCTTGCACCGGCGCCATCGCGGCCAGCTTCGCCAGGGTCTGCGTTTTCCATTGCGCCGGCGCCCGCTGGCCCACCGCCAGGTAGTCCAAGCACTGCGCCCCGATGCGTCCGCACTCCGCCGCATCCCGCGCCAACGGCAGAATCTCTTCCAGCATCGGCTGCTGCGCCGCCAGCGCCTCAACCCCCGGCAAGGCTTCCTGCCAGCCCGCGAATAGCGCCTCCAGGTCGTCCCGCCGCGCCGCGAACCGCGGCGAATCCGCCAAATACTGCTCCACCATCGCCGGCAGCTCCCGCCGCAGCGGGCTTTCCGGCGGCATGGCGTAGGTGAAATAGACCAGCGGCGAAAAGACGGTCTTGGAGTGCGACCAGCCATATCCCTGCCGCGGCTCCAGCGCGGCCATCAGCACCGCCAGCGGCTGGATGTCCGTCCCGTTGCTCAGCCAGCCCATCAGCCGCTGCGGGTTGCTGCGATGGTGCAGCCCCGCGTCCTCCAGCTCCACGCTGATGCGGCCCATGCGCCGGTACATGTCGTTGACGTCGCGCACGTCGCGCGGCGACCAGAACCGCTCCGCGATCGGCGCCAGCCGCGGCCAAATCCGGCTGTCCACTTCCTCCGGATCCACGCGTTCGCCCCACATCGCCGCCTCCCCGCCCAGCACCCGCTTTTGCTGCGCCGGCGTCAGCGGCGTGTCGGCGGGAATCGGGTCCACCAGATAATGCCGCTCCGCCGACCACATCAAGTCCAGGTAATATCCGGCGGAGAGCAGCGCCTTGTGCCCCTGGCGCGCAATCTCATTCACCGCGGGAATGCCCAGCCATGCTTCCACGGCCACATCGTCCGGCAGTTCCGGGTTCAGGATTTCCTCCCAGCCCACCATGTGCTTGCCGTGCTTGGCCACCAGCGGCGCGATCCGCCGGTTGAAATAAGTTTGCAGTGCGGCGTTGTTGGCCAGGTGATGCTCGCGCATGAAGCGCTGGATCTCCGGGTTCACGTTCCATTGCGGCCCGCGGTTTTCATCGCCGCCGATATGGAAGTACTTGTCCGGGAACAGCGCCGTCATCTCGGCGAAAAACTTGTCCAGCCAGGGATACAGTTCCTGATTGGCCGGATTGAACGCGTTGGGCAGAATGCCGAACACGCGGGCGATATGGAACGGCCCCGGCGCGCTTCCCAGCTCGGGATAGCCCACCAGCCAGCTGGTGCAATGCCCCGGCATATCGAACTCGGGCAGAACTCGGATGCCGCGGTCGGCGGCGTAGGCGATCACTTCCTTGATGTGTTCGTGGGTGTAGAAGTCCCCGTCCGATCCCATCCCCGCCAGCTTGGGATAGGTCTTGCACTCGACCCGGAATCCCTGATCGTCGCTGAGGTGCCAGTGCAGCACGTTCAGCTTGACCATGGCCATGCCGTCCAGCGTCCGCTTCACCACGTCCACCGGCTCCCAGTGCCGGCTCACGTCCAGCAGCAAGCCGCGCCAGCGGAAGCGCGGCTCGTCTTCGATTGAGCACCACGGCAGATACGGTCCTTCGCTATCCGCCTCGATCAGTTGGTTCAGCGTTTCCAGTCCGCGAATGACGCCCACCACCTGATGCGCCGTCAACTGCACGCCGGTCTTGATCACCTCCAGCTTGTAGGACTCGTCGTCGTCCATCGCCGGAATTTCGTTGCCCTTGCCGCCGCACTTCACCACCAGCGTGGCTTCATTCGATTGCGTGCGGCCGTAGATGTCCCAGCCGAAGCCGGTGCGGTCGTTCATCCGCGCCAGCGCACGGGAAATCGCCCGCTCCAGCCGCCCGTCGCTGTATCCCGTGACCGCCACCGTGAACTGCTCGGTCAAGGGAAAGCGCCGGCCCTGGAAAGTGCGCTTCGCCGGCACGGGCATCAGCCAGCGGGTGTCCGGCAGCGACCCCGCCGGTGGAATGTTGCCGCCGCCGCCCGCCGCCCAGGTCCAGTTTTGATTGCCGCCCGATTGCGTCAGCGCGGCTGCGGGCAGTGGGGTCAAAGCCGTCGCCGAAGCGGCGGCTAGAAAGGCGCGGCGGTTGAGGGCCATAAACGACTCAGAGTACTCCGCCCCCGATTCCGCCGCAACCGTGGAAAATCATCCCCTTTCGCCGATCCGCGGAGCGGAGCGGTCAAAACCGCCGCGCCCGGCGCCTAAGCGGGGCTCGGCCTCGCTTCCTTAGCCGTGCTTCTTAGGGAAGGCGGCGCTGGGGCCCGCGCCAATCAATTAACCCGCCGCGTCCGCCGCCAGCGCCGCCGCGATCTGTTCCCGCACCCGCGTTTGCAACGCCTCCAGGTCCGCCTTGCCCAAGCCCTGGGTTTCGACCGCCGGCAATATCGTCAGCCGCACCCGCCCCGGATGCAGGTGCAGCGAATGCGGCGGCAGCACCGCCCGCGTGCCGCTCAGCGCCACGGGTACGACCGGCGCCTGCGCCCGAATCGCCAAAAAGAACGCTCCCGGCAAAAACGGCTGCAACGGTCCGGCCATGCTCCTGCCGCCTTCGGGAAAAATAAAAACCGACCGCCCGCGGCGCACCACCTCCGCCGCGCGCAGCAGGCTCTTCATCGCTCCAGCGGCCGCGCCCCGCGTCACCGGCAGGTGCCCGCTGCGCCGCAGGTGCCAGCCCAGGAACGGAAACTTGAACAAGCCTTCTTTTGCCAAAATCCGGAACTGCAACGGCAGGCGAGAAAAGACGACCGGGATGTCCATGTAGCTGGAGTGGTTGCACACCAGCACGCAGGGCCGGTCGAGAATCAGGTTCTCCCCGCCCCGCACCTCCACCCGGACTGCCCCCATGCGCAGCAGCCACCGCGCCCACGCCTGCGCCGTGCCATGCTGCCGCGTCCCGCTGGGGTCGAAGAGGGAAAACCCCAGCGACGCCATGCCAAACCCCGCCGTCGTCAGCGCATACAGCGGCAAAAAAATCAGCAGCGAACGCCAATGCGACAGCCGCTCCCGCCAGCTGGGCGGCGGCGCTTCGGGTGGCGTGCCCAACGGGGCCGATGGAGCCGTTAGTCCGGAACTTGAGGCGGAGCTTGATCCGGAGGTGGGTCCCGCAGCGTTCATCTTCCCCATTCTCTCCCCGCCCCCGGCGCGGCTTCGCCCGCGGCGGCGGAATCGCCCGCCAACAGCCCGCGCGCTTCGCCCACCAAATAGAGCGACCCAGTCACCAGCACCGGCGCTTCGTTTGGCGTCGCCAGCGCCCGCGCGCGCGCCAGCGCGCGGCGCAGATCCGCCGCCGTCTCCACCTGCTCGGCCGCGCCGAACTGCGCCGCCAGCGCCGTTGGCGACAAGGCGCGCGGATGTCCCGGCGCGGTCAGCACCACGGCCCGCGCACGCGGCAGCAAGATCTCCGCGATTTCGCCGCTCGCCTTGTCTCGCATCGCGCCGAACACCAGCACCGGCCGCCAGCCCGCATCTTCGAGAAACGCCGCCAGCGCCCGCGCCGCCGCCGGGTTGTGGGCGCCGTCCACGTAAACATCCGGGTGCGCCGCCAGCTTTTCCAGCCGCCCGGGCCAGGCGACATGGGCGAAGCCTGCCGCCGCCGCTTCCGCCGCGACCGGCCAGCCGCGTTCGCTCAAGACCTCCAGCACCCGCAGCGCCGTCAGCGCATTCTCCACCTGGTGCCGCCCGCGCAGTCCCGGCCGCAAGCGGATCGCCTGGCCGCGGTAGCGGGCCTGGAACTCGAACCGGCCCTCGGCGTCCATCACCGGCGGGCCCAGCATTTCCCCCCGCGGCAGCAGCCGCGCCCCCCCCGCCCTCGCCCCGGCCGCCCGCACCGCCCCCCCCCCCCGCGCCCGCGGCGAAATGACCGCCCGCAAAACCGGGTTCCAGATCCCCGCCCTTTCACCGGCGATGGCCCCCACCGTGCGGACCAAAAATTTTTTATTGGCCAAA
>OFHJ01000178.1_pt1 | contig 26485 bp, 23 predicted proteins | sample 1522001 | NCBI WGS metagenome assembly OFHJ01 (sample SAMEA2464838, study PRJEB22497) | soil metagenome | biome: Grassland; feature: Farmland; material: Clay | place: Australia | collected 2013-02-01 | depth 1.2 m | reverse complement strand
ACAGTCGGCTGCGCCGATCCCCGCCTGACCGCGCCAGCGCGGTCCCCTATGGACAAGGCGGGGAAAACGCTTGGCGTTTCCCCCACCTTGCCCACAGGTCGGCGGCTGCCCACAAGCTTCACAGCGCCGCCGCAACAACAAGGATAGAATTTGGTTCCGGGAAACGTGAAACCATCAGCCGGCCACCAGCCTTAGCTTATTCTCCCCGGAAGCTGTCCAATCAACCGGGACCACCGCCCCGCAAGCTCGGGTGAGGGGAGCCGCGTCACGGCGGCGGGCGCGAACGGCGATGCCGAGATGGCCGCATGCTTAAGCGGGCCGCCAGGTGGCGAGGGCGCGGAGAGCCAAGGCGAAGCCGCGCGCGTCATCGGGGTCGAAGCCTGCCGCCTCGAGCATATCAGCGATCACCTCGACGTGCGGGATCGAGTGGAAGCCCCGGCTCTTGAGACGATAGAGGGTTTGGGCGAGGACGATGGCGTGCTGGACCGGAATGCCGGCGCGCGCAAGCCTACGGGAGAGGTTCAAGGTGCCGATCACCGTTCCGACAGCGGTCGCCGCGACGTCGCGGCCAATGTCGGCGAATGCCGAGGCCACGGCCGGCCGGACGCCGGCCGCTCGCAGGATATCGGCGATCCTGAGCGTGTCGATGACCACGCCCGCCGCCATCGGCTGGAAGAAGGTAAGCGTCATGCCGCCCTCACCTTGCGGGCCTGATCACTGGGCTGGGATAATGCTCGACAGCGGATCTGGGTCGGGGACGTGGTCTTGGTCAGGATTGTCGGCGGGTTTTGGCGTGTCGGTGATGTAGGCCCAGGGAGCGAGTTCGGCGATGCGATTGATGGTGTGGCCGTTGGTGATCTTGGTCAGCACGTGCCTCAGATAGGCGAATGGCTCGACCCCGCACATCTTGCAAGTCTCAATGATGCTTCCGATCATGGCCCAGTGCTCAGCACCGCCGCTGCTGCCGGCGAAGAGGGCGTTCTTCGCGGTGAGCTTCTGCGGGCGGATGGTTCGCTCGACCGTGCTCTGATCCATCTCGAGGCGGCCGTCGGAGAGAAATCGGCAGAGGTCTGTCCAGCGTGCGAGGCAGTAGCGGATCGCCTTGGCCAAGTCGCTGCCGCCAGAGATTTTGTCGAGCTGCTCCTCGAACCAGATCTGAAACGCCTCCATGAGGGGCCGCGAGTGTTGCTGGCGGACACTGAGGCGAACGTCGGCGGGACCGCCGCGGATTCGGTCCTCGATCGCGTAGAGCTGGGCATAGCGTCGCAAGGCTTCCTCGGCGATGGGCGAGCCGGTCGCCTTATGCACGTCATAGAATCCGCGGCGCGCATGGACGTTGCACCCGGCGATGTAGATGTCTCCGCCAGGATCGGCCCGGCGCTTCTTCAAGCCCTTGTCGTAGGCGCCATAGCCGTCGCAGTGGATGATGCCCTTGAACCTGGCCAAGTGCTTCGCGGCGTTGTCATGTCGTCGGTTGTCTTCGTAGATGTAGGCGACCCCCGGCGGTCGGTCGCCGCGCCAGGGGCGTTCGTCGCGGGCATAGGCCCAGAAGTAACCGGTCCTGGTTTTGCCCAACCCCGGTTCGAGCACCGGGACGGTGGTTTCGTCGGCGAAGATCACTGGCGAACCGAGGATATCTTCCAGGATGTATTGGTAGATCGGCCGCAAGAGGAAGCAGACCTTGCCGACCCAGATGCAGAGCGTCTGGCGGTCAAGCTTGATCCCTTCCCGTTCGAAGCGCTTGGCCTGGCGGTAGAGCGGCAGGTTGTCGGCGTATTTGTCGATGATGATGCTGGCCAGCAGACCTTCAGTCGGCATGCCGCCGGGGATCGGGCGCTCCGGCGCCGGGGCCTGGACGACGGCGCTTTCGCAATCGCGGCAGCCATATTTCGGACGATGGGTGACGATGACCTTGAGCGTCGCGGGGACCCGGTCGAGCTGCTGGCTGACCTCCTCGCCGATGACATGCAGAGCGCCATTGCAGCAGGGGCAGACCTTCTCCTCCGGCTCGATGAAGCGATGCTCGCGGGGGAGATGTTCGGGCAGGGCGCCGCGGTTGTTGTTGCGTGGCCGCCGCGGTTTCTTTCCCTGTGTGGTTTCCTTGTCCTCAGACGAGTGTCCGGCCTTCACCTCATCCTTGGCCTCAATGGCGGCCAGTGTTTGGGCCAGGTCCTCAAGGGCGAGCTGCAGCTGATCGGGGGAGAGCCGTTCGGAGCGGCGGCCGAACTGGTGGCGCTCCAGCTTGACGATGATGGCGCGCAGCCTGTCGCGTTCGGTGTAGGCGTTTTCGAGTTTTGCCTTGTAATCGTCGCGCTCTACTCGCAAAGACGATGTTTCATATGAAGAACTCATAAGAAGAGCTATGAGCTCATTCCTGCTAAGCTGCTGCAATTCATCTTTCGTCTCCATGGCGATATCTTATTTAAGATAAGCGAAAGCGCAAGCGAATAGTGCATTAGCATGCAAGAGTTGGTGTCTTTATTTTCAATGGAACAGCACGCCACCACTCGAGTCCTTCGAGCAGCATGGCTAATTGCGCCGGCGACAATATGATCGTTCCGTCCTTCACCGGCGGCCACACGAACCCTCGGCCCTCCAAGCGTTTTTGAAGCAGCCAAAGTCCCGAGCCGTCCCAGGTCACAATGCGGATCCGGTCGGCCCTGCGGATCCGGAAAATGAAGATGTCGCCGGAAAACGGATTGTCAGAAAGCGCCTGCTGGACAAGGGCCGCAAGGGAATCCATCCCTTTTCTGCCATCTACCGGAACCGTCGCCACCACGATGCGCTTCCCCGCCGGCATCGAGATCATCACAGGACCTTCACCGCGGCGAGCACGCGGCGCAGCGTCGGCTCGTCAACCAAGGTCGGAATGCGCACCGTCGCCTTGCCGATGACGATTTCAATCTGGCCGCTCGGCATCGCCTGCGGCGACGACGTCGATGCGTCGGAAGGGGGCGCCGCCACTGAAATCGGCACAAACTCGGTGATCGTCTCGGCCGTCAAGCGCCGCAGTGTCCGCCGCCAGTCACAGAGTTGGTTCGGATGAATTCCATGGCGTCGGGCCACAACGCTGGAGACCGCTCCTGGAGCCAAACTCTCCGCGACGATCCGTCTCTTCTCGGCCAAGCTCCACCGCCGCCGTCGCTCCGGCCCGACAAGAACCTCCGATCGGGCAAAGCTTTGCTCAGTAATTGGCTCGCTAACGAGCACGTCATCCATGCCAGGCCTCCATCAGGGCTTGGAGGCATTCAACCCGACCCGAGCTTGGCCTTCAATGTGATGGCGGATTACCGCTTACCCAATATCAGTTCCTGGAGCGGCCGCGAGGTCGCTGACCCGTTGCCGCGAAATATGGTGCGTTTCCTGATCCGCCCAGCATTGACGCAAGTCAAGGCACCGCTGGGAAGGTCCTTTAGCGTGAAGAGGCTAGGGTGCCATCGTGATCGCCACGCTTATCGGCCGCGCTCGTGCGAAGCAAATCCGGCGCTGACCTTACATTTCCAAAAGATGGGACCGCCATGCGTCAAGCAAAAAAACGTAACGTCCTTCTGCCGTGGGTAATCGGCATCGCCATCATCGCAGCCGTAAATATATGGATTGGCTATCGGATGTTGGCGCCGGATTGTCGGACTCCCGGCTATGCAGCGGTGATCATTCTACTGGTCCTACCGGTGCTGTACCTCGCGCTGATGTACCTCACGCTTAAAAGCCAGGATTAGTGCGTCCCGCTGCAGGGAACAAGCCGGTCCACCAAGACCTATTCAATCGTGACCTGAATTCGTTCCCTGATCCCTGTTAATACCAACGCCACTGATGGCAATAATGCGCCGCGACACGGCAGCACGGAGGTCAAAATGAGTGCAAAGACTACGAACAAGTGCCCCATCGTGCACGGTGTGACGAACGTCGGAATGCGGTCGAACAGCGACTGGTGGCCGAGCCAGCTAAACCTTCGGATTCTCCGCCAGAACTCGCCACTCTCCAATCCGATGGGCGCGGCATTCAACTACAAGGAAGAATTCAAGCAGCTCGATTTCAAGGCCCTGAAGAAGGACCTCGCCGGGCTGATGACTGAAAGCCAAGATTGGTGGCCGGCGGATTTTGGCAATTACGGCGGGCTTATCATTCGAATGGCATGGCATGCCGCGGGCACCTACCGCATCGGCGACGGCAGAGGTGGCGCCGGATCTGCCCAGCAGCGGTTCGCACCGCTCAACTCCTGGCCGGACAACGCGAACCTCGATAAGGCGCGACGGCTTTTGTGGCCGATTAAGCAGAAATACGGCCGGAAGATTTCCTGGGGCGACCTGATGATCCTTGCCGGCAATGTTGCGCTCGAGTCGATGGGCTTCAAGACTTTTGGCTTCGGCGGCGGTCGCGTCGACTTGTGGGAGCCTGATGAGTCCGTCTACTGGGGCAAGGAGGACACTTGGCTCGGCGACAAGCGCTACAGGGGCGACCGCGACCTCGAGAACCCTCTCGGCGCCGTGCAGATGGGACTCATCTATGTGAATCCAGAAGGCCCGAACGGTAAGCCGGACCCCGTTGCCGCCGCCATCGACATTCGCGAGACCTTCAAGAGAATGGCGATGAACGATGAGGAAACGGTCGCGCTCATCGCTGGCGGACACAGCTTTGGCAAGACCCACGGTGCCGGCGATCCGAAGCTCGTCGGCCCGGAACCTGAGGCCGCGCCCATTGAGGAGATGGGTTTCGGCTGGAGAAGCAAGTTCGGCACGGGCAAGGGAAAAGACGCCATCACTGGCGGCCCGGAAGTCACCTGGACCACGACGCCGACAAAGTGGAGCAACAACTTCTTCGAGAACCTGTTCGGCTACGAATGGGAGCTGACCAAGAGCCCGGCCGGAGCGTATCAGTTCAAGGCGAGAGGCGACGCCGCCACGATTCCAGATGCATATGACAAGTCGAAGCGGCACGCGCCGACCATGCTGGTCACGGACCTCGCTTTGCGGTTCGACCCGGCCTACGAAAAGATTTCCCGGCGGTTCTACGAGCACCCGGATCAATTTGCAGACGCGTTTGCCCGCGCATGGTTCAAGCTTACGCACCGCGACATGGGCCCGCTCGCACGATATCTTGGGCCGGAGGTCCCGGCAGAGGAGTTGATCTGGCAGGATCCCATTCCCGCTGTCGATCACAAGCTAGTCGACGCCAAAGACATCGTCAATCTCAAGGCCAAGATACTCGCGTCGGGACTGTCGATCTCCGAACTCGTCTCTACCGCCTGGGCATCAGCGGCGACCTTCCGCGGATCCGACAGGCGCGGCGGAGCGAACGGGGCGCGCATCCGTCTTAGTCCTCTGAAAGATTGGGAGGTTAATCAGCCTGCCCAATTGGCAAAGGTTCTGGGAGCTCTTGCAGGAATCCAGGCGACGTTCAATCGCGCAGCCAGCGGCGGCAAGAAGGTGTCTCTCGCCGATCTGATCATCCTCGGCGGTTCGGCTGCCGTCGAGCAGGCCGCGAAAAATGCCAGACACGATGTAACCGTTCCATTCGCACCCGGCCGCACGGACGCGTCGCAGGAGCAAACCGACGTAGAGTCTTTTGCCTACCTTGAGCCTGTCGCTGACGGGTTCCGCAACTACCTCAAGGCCAACTACGCCGTGCCGGCAGAGGAGCTTCTAATCGACAAGGCGCAACTCCTGACGCTGACCGCGCCGGAGATGACGGTTCTGCTTGGAGGTCTGCGCGTCCTGGGCGCGAACCATGGCAAGTCGCAGCACGGCGTATTTACGAAGCGGCCGGAGACGCTCACCACCGACTTCTTCATGAATCTTCTTGACGTGGGCACCGAGTGGAAAGCGACATCGGATGAAAACGTGTTTGAGGGGCACAACCGAAAGGATGGCGCACTGAAATGGACCGCCACCCGCGTCGACCTCGTGTTCGGTTCGAATTCCGAGTTGCGTTCCGTCGCCGAAGTTTATGGCTCCGCCGATGCGCAGGCGAAATTCGTAGCCGATTTTGTAGCCGCGTGGACCAAGGTCATGAACGCCGATCGCTTCGATCTCGCCTAATTCTTTCCGAAAGATACAAATGCCACGGCCAATCCCACGTCCCGCTTAACTTTGCAGTCGATATCGCAAGGACAACTATCGGTGCGAAGCTCCGATTCTTGTATCGGAGAAGCGATGATGTCTCTGGGCAGTGAGCCCCGTTGAGCTTGCCTTCGCGCTCCCAGCGCCGCAGCGTTTGCGCCGCGACGCCCAGGAACTCGGCGGCTTCATGGATGCCGACCATCTTGCGTGACATGCTCAACATATACATGAACGCGCACTAATGCGCAACTAATTATTCAACTGTTCGAATCCTAAGCACACCAGCGTTGCGGCTGGTTTTGCCCATCTTGAACTTTTGCGTACGTATCTATATATTACACCTTACAAGACAATAGGTATCATATATAGGCTCACGTATGCGCTCCGCCGTTCTAGACGTTCTGCCGGGCACAGTCAAACGCTCGCTTACCAAACTGGGGGCCGACCTCGCTACGGCCCGCCGCAAGCGTGGCCTGACGTTAGCCGCCGTTGCCGAACGCATGGGCGTTTCCAAAGGGACCTGCCTGCGCGTCGAAAAGGGCGATCCCACGGTGACGCTAGGGGTCTATGCGATGGCGCTTTTCGTGCTCGGCTTTGGTGACGCATTCGGCGACCTCGTTGACCCTTCCAAGGATGAGACCGGACTGTTGCTCGATGAGCAGCGCCTGCCCAAGCGGGTCCACATGAAGCCGCGGCGGAGCAGGCCATGAAGCGCACCATTGGCATCTTTTTGGGCGACGGGCCGCAGGTTGGAACGCTTTACTACAACGCGCAAGGCAGACGGGAGTTCGCCGCTTTCGAATACACCGCCGAATGGCTCGCGGCGAAAAACCGCCACGCGCTTGAGCCCAATCTGCCACTCGTGGCCGGGCCGCAATTTCATAAGAAGATCGCCGAGGGTTCTGTCTTCCATGCAGTCATTGCTGACTGCGAGCCCGATGGCTGGGCGCGCCAAGTCATCAGGCGGGATCATGCCAAGCGGCGGCAGGAAGCGCGTGAGGCGGGCGAGAATGTGGATGATGCGCCAGCCGTTAACACACTCGACTTCCTGCTGGCGGTGGACGATGCAAGCCGCGTGGGGGCGCTCCGCTTTCAAGATGAGAAAGGTATCTTCCAACGCGCTCCCGAACAAGGACGGCGCACCGCTCCACCGCTGATCGAACTCGGCACATTGCTCTCTGCATCCCGCGCGGTCGAGACTCACAGCGAAACCGCCGCAGACCTAGCCTCCCTGCGTGGACGCGGGACCTCCCTTGGTGGCCTACGCCCCAAATGCAGCGTCATCGATGACGACGGCCATCTCGCCATCGGAAAATTTCCCAGCGTGTCCGATGAACGCGCCGTGACCAAAGGGGAGGTTCTGGCGCTGCATCTTGCCAAGGAAGCCGGCATCACCGCCGCCGGAGCGCGGCTCGTGAATAGCGACGGCTCGCCCATCGCGCTTATCCGTCGCTTCGATCGCGTCGGCGGCCGCCGCATTCTCTTTGTCTCGTCAGCAACCATGATGGGCGTCGAACGTCGCGACGGGGAGGAGCATTCCTACACCGAAATCGTCGATGCCATCCGCGTACATTGCGCGCATGCGCAAGCAGATATTGACGAGCTCTGGCGCCGCATCGCGTTCTCCGTGCTCATTACCAACATCGACGACCACCTGCTTAACCACGGCTTTCTCCACGAGAGCGGTGAACTATGGCGTCTGTCGCCGGCGTTTGACTTGAACCCGTCACCAGAACGCATCCGCGAATTCAAGACCTGGATTTCCGAAAACGCAGGGCCGGCGGCTACGATCGATGGCCTGATGTCCGTTACACCATACTTCAGAATTTCGCGGGAGCGCGCCAAGAAAATCCTCGCCGAAGTGGAGCATACCGTTGCCATGTGGCGGGAAGCGGGCCGTTCCATTGGCATGACCGAACAAGAGCTCGACCAGTTCGCTGACGCCTTTGAACATGCAGAACGCGCCGCCGCACGTCGCGTCATAGGATAGCATAAAAAAGCGCACGTGTTGGCTAAGGAGTTGAAGGCCCTGAGAAGCGGTTGGCGGATGTGCTGCTCGGGTTTTCCGCAGCGCAGATCGAAGCGGCTCGGGCGGCTGGCGAATTAATTGAGATAGAGAGCGATGGCGACAAAAAGACGGGTTGAGAGCGGAATCCTGGCGTCGGTCCACAAGGCCGCGGCCGGCCTCCATAAGGCTGGCCTCATGGACAAGGCGACAATGCGCGAGTTCGATGCCCTATGCCTCACGCCAGTCGAGCCCGTCAGCAAATCGAAGCTAGGGGAAAAGCGGCCTGATGGACCGTCGCTGAAGCTGCTCAATCTCGTGAAAACGAAGGGCCTGCAAGCGATCGCCTGAACAGCCTCGGCGTGGACTCCATATATTTGGCCCTAAGCAACCAGCGCCGCCGCCAGCAGCGGCCGCAGCGTCTGCACCTCTTCGCTTTCCTTCTTCTTTAGACGGCCAAAAGCATCTGGCCGTATATAATTGGATCGAAGGAGGCCCCTATGCCCAAGCCTCAAGTTGAAGCCGAAACCGCTCGTTTGGAAGCGCGCATCCCGGTCCAGATCTATGAGCAGATGCGACGCGCCGCTCGCCTGCGCGGCATGATCCTGACCGGCTATCTGATCGCCACTGCCGGCGAGGACGCCCGGCGCGTCGTCGAGGACGCCGAGATCATGCGCCTCGCCCGCGAGGATCAAATCCGCTTCGCTGAGGCGCTGATCAATCCACCCAAGCCTAGCAAGCGGCTGGCCCGCGCAGCGAAGCGTCATGCCGAGCTGATCGAGCGCAGGGGAATACCCGCTTCGCCATCGAGCCGCCGGCGATGGCGCACAAGCGGGAAGATTTCACCTGCGGCAAGGATCGGATCGACAGCTACTTCCGCGAGGCCGTCTCTCAGGACGTGAAGCGCAAATACGCCACCTGCTTCGCCGCAAGGGACATCGCGACGAATCGGGTGGCCGGATTCTATACCCTCTACCCTCTCCTCCAGCTAGGTGCCCTAGAACGAGGTTCCCGAGCCGCTGGCGAAGACGCTGCACCGCTACCCAACCGTTCCAGCGGCGCTCATTGGCAGGCTTGGACGGCATGATGATTACGCTGGACAGGGACTTGGAGAAGCCTTGCTGTTTGACGCGATCAAGACCGGGGCTATCGCTCCTATCGCGGCACACGCCATCTTCGCCGATGCCATAGGCAACACAGCGGCGGCCTTCTATGCGACCTTTGATTACGCACCTTTGATCCGGCAGCAGCTCAGCTTGCAGTCGATGCGTCAGTATGTTGCAAATGATTTTTCGAAGCCGCCGGATCCTGGCGCGAACCACGCCGCCAGCGATCGATAACGCGGGCGACTTCTGAGCTATCCTGATCCGTCGCCCAGGCCTTGCTGAATGAGGCGGTGGCACTCTTCGGCCAACGCTCCTCAGCAAGCGGGGTGAAGTAGATCCGCATCGGCATCGCCACACCCTCGCCTACCACGATCGCCTCACAGTTGCGCAGCGATGGCAGAAAATCCATCAATCGATTCGACCCCTCAGGCAACGCGCTGCGAATAATGTCCTGATCACCTTGGCTGGTCATACGCAAGGCAAACATCGTGTTGCACTCGGACAGGAGGCCGGGCGCGAGATCGGACGGGCGTTGGCTAACCACGCACAATGATACGCCATATTTGCGCCCCTCCTTGGCGATGCGGGACAGGGCCCGCTTGGTCGGTTCGAACCCGAGCCGCTCGTCACGCGGTATGTAGCGGTGGGCTTCCTCGCAGATGATCGCAATCGGGAACGGCGTTTCGCTGCATACGGCGAACTGGAAAGTCAAACGGGAGATCACTGAGACAATCACATTCAGCACCTCGGAAGGAACTTCCGAGATGTCGAGGATGGTGATGGGCTTTCCGTTGACCGGGATTCGGTACAGCTGGCATAGGATGTCCGCCATCTCGTCACGAATGACAACCTTACTGGCAAAAGCAAAAGCGTACCGAGGATCGTTCTGAAGGGAGGTGATCCGACTTTGCAGGGCGCGGTAGGCTGCGACGCTCTCGGAGCGGTTGAGCTTGCCCATCGCACTCTCGAGATAACTAAGGACATCCGACATGCGGTACGGCACCGGTGTGTCGACCGTGCCGATGCCACTAAGTGCGCTACGGCCGAAAAACGGCTCCTTGGCGCGCAGAATCGCCTCGCTCAGGATCCTTTTCTGCTCGGCTTCGTGGGGGCCCGGCCCGACCACAATTTCAGCGATCTCTTCGAAATCGAAGAGCCAATAGGGGAGGTATAGACCGCTATTTGGGCTCAGCACCAATGCACTATCGCCGAAAGCCCGTGAATACTCGCTGTGCGGATCGAGCACAATGACATGCGCGTTGGAATTTTGGGCGATAATCGATCCCAGGATAGTCACGACCGCACACGATTTTCCCGAACCGGTGGTGCCAACAATACTGAAGTGCTTTCCCAAAAGATCGTCGGCCAGAACATAGGCCGGAACAGCGTCGCCGGGGTGAACGGTTCCAATGCGGACGGCGTCCAGATGGGAAGGGGCATAGACCCGCCCCAGATCCTCTGCAGAGGTACAATAGATTGCGTCACCTAATACCGGAAACTCCGACACCCCACGCCGAAACCGTACGTTCTCTCCGTCCTCGGAAGAGACCATCTCGCCGACGAGATCGATCTCGACAATCTTCATATCATCAGCGGAGGCGCGATTGGGCAGCGGCACTTGCGAGCCGGTGATCATGCCGTAAACGGTCGTGGTCGCGACGTAGAGCTTGATCAAGCTGCCGATCGTCAAATGTGTTTGCGAACTGCCCGCATCCTGTTCAACTTCAATTAGCGCAATAATGCGCGAAGCCGACACCGCGATCACGCGCCCGATACGGAGGTCTTGGCAGCGAGCGTTATGAAGTTCAGCCATGGCTTGTCTGTCCTCAAGGGGGGATCGATAGTCAGCCGGCAGCAGGCTCTCTTGGCGGTTGACCTTCAAGGGAATTCGCAGATATCGCGGGGAGATTCGGTAAATCGATTTGGTTCGGCACGAGAGCGCCGGCTCGTACACGGTCGCCCGGCAGGTGCATCTCCGCCGTTGTCCCGACCCCGACTTCACTGCGGAGAACGATGTCTCCTCCGTGCAATCTGGCTAAAGCTCTAGCGATCGGCAAGCCTAGTCCGGCGCCTTCATTTTCCCGGGACATGTGATTTTCGGTCTGCTCAAACGGCTCCAACACGACAGCAAGCTGCTCGGCCGGAATACCGTTTCCCGTATCGGTGAACGAGATCACCAGATCACCATCGTCGCTTCTGCGAGACGCTACTGCAATCTGGCCACCTCGCGGTGTGAATTTGATTCCGTTCGACAGAAAATTGATAAAGATCTGCTTAAGCTTGGCCGGATCTCCCAATACCTCTTCCTGGACCGATTCGGGCGCATAAAGAATAATGATTGATTTTTTCTCAGCGAGCGGCTGGATTGCCCGGATCGAACCAGACATCAGTTCACGAATGGAGACGACTTCTTCATCAAGTTCGATTTTTCCCGCGTTGATCCGGGCCAGATCGAGGATATCGTTGATAATCGTGAGCAGATGATTGCTCGCCTCGAGGATACAGTCGGCGTATTCTGGACTCGGCGCCCCAATTTTCAATTTTATCATCTCCGAAAACCCGATGATTGCATTGAGAGGCGTGCGCAGTTCGTGACTCATATTGGCCAGGAAAGTGGCCTTGGCACGATCGGCCGCCTGCGCCTGCAGCATCGCGTCCTGCGCCTGCAGCATCGCGTCCCGCGCCTTTGATTCCGCCAATTCGGCGCGCTGCTTCTCAATCAGCGCAGCGTCCGTGTGCTGCCGCTCGAGCAAAGCCTCAAGCTGCGAACAATAGACTTCGAGAGCCAAACCGGACATCGATGAACTGCTGCCTTTGCTTTGCGCGCTGCAATAAGATTTCTCGCATGTTCGGGGTTTCGAAATAACACCGCTAGAATGCCGGAAACCAATGTCGAGGCTTTCATACATTCGTTAACAAACAGCTTCACCAGCCAGCCACAAGATGAGGAATGTTTTTATTATAGAGTCGATCAAAAACGTCCGAAATTTCGTGTACCCGGTAGCAAAATGGAGATGAATAGCATCAGGGCGATGGTCCGGCAGCGGCGTCCATTGAACAGCACTGGCTGATTTCTTCAACAGCCTAGACATCTCAGCTTCGGTGGGGTAACAGCCCATATTTAGTAGATACTTTGGCTTAGATCTCTTCATATATTATACCACTATAGAACACATAAGCATGCCGCTTTCGATACAAATTTATAGCTGTCAGCGTACGTCGTGTAGCTGTGGTAGCCGCTATAAATTTTGCAACATTGCGCGTATACTTGCGTAATTTCGCGGTTACCAATCATAGGATACTGCGGATTTGGAGGTATCGATGGTGCGCAATAAAAAGGCGGTCACACTGCTCCTAGGCGATGCCGATATGGAGATGCTCGAAGACCTCGCAAAGAAAAAAGACGCATCAAAGACCGCAGTAATCAAACAAGCTCTTAGGCTTTACAAAACTGTAGACTCAAGAATGGAATCTGGCGAAGAGTTGATTTTCCGAAAAAGAACGGCGGGAGGCCGAGATCACCTGGAGGTCTTTTATTTAATATAGAAGCTCGGCTGTTCATATTGCTGCCGCGCGGGGGAGGCCGGATTTTCTATCTCAGTTGGATGGTTCTAAAATAAACTTGGAGGGCCTGCGGTTTTCTGATTCCACCGTCTTGGTGGTTTCGGAGATGAAACGATGCGCGGCCGGCTGGGATTTTTTGATGTCGACGATCGCTTGAAACGGCGGAGCGGTTTAGGCGGGCCCGCATGTCCTGGAAGAACGCGCTCACCGTCTCACTGTCCTCTTTGGACCCAGCCATCAGATCCTCTTTGGACCCAGCCATCAGATGCAGAAGCACGCGGCTCCCCGTTGCCGAGAAGCCCCAGGCCGCCAGCACCGGCTCCCGTCTTTGTCCCGGCCGGATGCGCTCAGCAATACCGTCCACGAACAGATAGGCGACGTCGTATTCCGAAAGATCGCTGCTTGCAAACATTGGTTTGCATTTCCTCAGCGAGGATGCATCCCACCAAATTTTCCAGCAACTTTAGAACTTCGCCAAGATGGACGGCGCCGTCGCCGGCAACCCTCTCATAGCATCAGGAAAAAGCACCAAAAATGGCGTCAGACCGATCAAGCCGACAAAATACGCCGTCCCGGGGCGGTTAATAGGACCGTCCAGCTGGACGTAGAACTGGCAGCCGAAACGTGCAGCTTTCCGACAGCGACATGCCAAGAGGGCTCAGCAACAGGTGAATGGGTATGTCCGGCTGGTATCCTGGTAGGTCGTGATTGCCACGGCTTGAATTTCGGCCGGTGGCTTCGGTGGAATTGAAAGTGTCAGCTTAAGTTGCGGGAGGTTGTGCCACGGATCCGCAGCCGCCGATTCGTCGTATTTGTCGTCAGCGGGCGCGTCGACGATCTCGAGATCGAGATTATCGCTAAGCTTGTAGCCGAACGTGTCCTTGATCGCCTTCTTTGGATCCGCCTTCAGCGCCGCGTGGAAGCGCGGGTCCTCCCATGCGAGAGCGATAGCACGCGGCCAGATCACTTGCCAGTGCAAGGTGCTTTCCAGCGCACCAGGCTTATAATCGTCCCCAACCTTAGCGAGCCACGCCATGTCCAGTTCTCCTTCCTTGCCAGAAATTCGTCTCCCTCGTGTCAATGCGCTCGAACGGGCGCAAGACCAGCAAATTTCCGATGATCTGATACCTCGACATTATGGAGACCCATCAGGTCCGCAAGCCGAGCGGAACAGTCCTCGGCGTCCTCCGCAGGAAGAACCTCACGAAGGTCATTGAGCGCCATTGCCTCGAGCATGTACGCGCCGTCGGCGCGCGCCCATGCAGCCGATTCCTTGAGCAGCTTGACGGCATCACCATTGCCTAGTGCGAGGGCAATCCGCGCCTTTAGCGCCAAGAGCCGCGGCAGCCAATAGCGCTCGCCTGTCGTCTCCGCTTGCTCCAGCGCAGGCGCGAGCACTTCGCTTGCGCGAGCCATGTCTCCAGCTTCGATGCAGTTTTCAACGGCGAGGCTGCGATAATAGGTCAGCCCGAGGTGGGCTCCCAACGCATCATGGATGCCGAAGAGCTTGACCGAGCCGTCGACATCACCGGCCGCCCAGTTGGCAATCAGAGCGATGTAGGACGTCGGGGTACTGACCCCCATGCGATCGCAGTAGGCCAGCGCCTCGCCCGCAAGGCGGGCCGCCGCATCGCGCTCGCCGCGCTGCTGATGCAGCATGATGACGTAGAGTAGCGCCAAACCGATGGTGTTGGTGTGGTTAATCGCGCGGGCGTGGTCAAGCGCCGCCTGTGCCTCTTGCAGCGCCTCAGTGTCACGACCGGTGATCCACAGCACTTGTGACAGAGTCATCCGGCAATAGCTGAGCGTGTCAAATCCGTACTGCGCGCCATGCGTGCGGTGGGCGCCAAGATCGTAGAGCTCGATTCCCCGGCGTAGGAGTTCCTCGGCCTCGGCGTGCTTGCCCTCGATCCAGCTGCACTGGCCGAGCATTGGTAGGCCGGCCACCAGGTTCGAGCTGTCTTCGATCCGCTCCGCCAGCGCCAGGAAGCGCTCCGCCAGTTCGCGGGCGCGCCGGCGCTCAGAGCGCACATGGTGGAAGACTTTGAGTCCGAGGATGCTCGGGAACGCTTCCGGCCGATCGCCAAGGCGGTCGAGGAGATCGAGCAGCCGACGTTCAAGCGTCTCGATCTCCGGTGAGGTATAGCCCTGGTGCTGCATGATCGCGGGTGTGCGCAATGCGATGACCCGCATCTCCAGGAGATCCCGCTCAGGGCCCTCGTCAAGCGACCCGAGCCATTCGAGGCAAGCGCGGGTGTGCGCCACCGCTTCGGCGTTGGCGGAGCGTACAAGCGCACCCATGCCGGCTGCGCAGCCGAACTCGATGGCCCGGCTGTGCTGACCGGCTCGGCTCAGGTGGTGCGCCATGATCTCAGGGTGCTGCGTCACTTCCTCGGGCATCACCCGCTCCATGGCCGCGGCGATCGAGCCATGCAGATCGCGCCGGTGGCCTCTTAGCTGACTTTCGTAGGCAGCCTCCTGGATAAGCGCGTGCTTGAACGACCAGTGGCGCTCGCCCGCCACCTCATACGGGAAGACGATCTCAGCATCCTCAACTCGAACCATGCCGTCGAGCACTGCCTCAGCCGGGCGCCGACAGACCTCGACCAGCAGGTGCAGCGGGAACTCACGGCCGATCGCCGAGGCGATCTGTGCATACAATTTGGCATCAGCCAGCCGGTCGAGCCGAGCCATCAGTGAATCGTGCAGCGTCGCCGGAATCTCCCCCCCGACAGCGCCGGCGTCGAGCGTGATCTTGCCATCGACCTCGCGTACGCCCTCGGACTCGAGCAGCGTCTTGGTAAGTTCCTCAACAAAGAGCGGATTGCCTTCGGCCTGCCTGCGGATGCGGTCCATCAGCTCGGGCGCCAGCTCCCGCCCGCCGCTGACATGGCGCGCAAGCGCCCCGACTGCCTCATCCGAAAGACGGTCGAGCTCGATCGTCCGCACACGGCGATCAGCGGCGTAGGCACACTTAACACCGGGCCGCGCGGTTGCGACAATCAGAGTCGACGTCTCGGCCAGGGCATCAGGCAGCGCCTGCAGGAATTCTAGCGTCGTGGCATCGGCCCAGTGCAGATCTTCGATCGTGACGAGTAGCGGCCCACCCCGTCCCATCTTCCGCATGAGCTCGGCCATCGCCTGAAAGAAGCTCTGGCGCCGGCGCTGAGGTGTTTCTTCGGGCGGCACGTAAACGCCGCCGGCGGGAATTTCGAGCATCGCGGCGAAGAGTGGTGCCTTATCGATCATGCCATGCGCTTCGAGAAGCCGGGTTAGCTTGACATAGCGGTCGGATGGCGCGTCATGGCGATTGAAGTGGGCATGCCGCGTGATGAAGGTACGAACCGGGTGCAAGGTCGAGTTTGAAAACTGCGGTTGGCACGACAGGTTCACAACATGGTACGGCCCCGCAGCAACATGCTGTTCGAGCGCGACGAGCAAGCGCGACTTGCCGAATCCAGCGTCTGCAAGGATGAGCGCACCGACCTCGTGGCCGTCGCATGCGTCGCGCCACATCGTCATCAACGCATCGAGCTCGGCGTTCCGGCCCTCTAGCGGCGCGAGCTGATCGTCCTCCCGCTTCGCTCGGAAGCGATTGTCCACTTCTCGCTCGGCGAGCACCGAATAGCAGGTCATTGAGATATCGAAACCCTTGACCCTAACGCCGCGGTTTTCGCGGTAAACGAACAGCGGCCCGACCAGATCGCGCGTCGCCTTAGAGATCATCATCGAACCCGGCTCGGCTGCTGCCTGGAGACGCGCTGCGAGATTCGGCGTGTCACCAACCACCTGGTCTTCGGCCGACCCACCCGTGCCGATGCGATCGCCGACGATCGCCGTACCGGTCGCCGCCCCGATCCGCACACTGAGATTTAGGTCCGGTAGCGGGTGCAGGGCATGCACGGAGTCGATGATTTCAAGCCCCGCACGCACCGAGTTCTCTGCGGCGTGTTCTGTGGCCTGGGGATAGCCAAAATAGGCCAGCACGCCGTCGCCCATATACTTCGCAAGCATGCCGCCATGGCGCTCAACGATCTGCGAGCAGCACTTTTGATAGGCGGAGATGACGGAGCGGAAATCCTCGACGTCGAGACTTGCTGAAAGCGCGGTCGATCCGACGAGGTCGATGAACATGACTGTGAGGCGTCGCCGCTCGGGGGCACCGCTCCACTCTTCCGGCGCCGGTCTCGTCGCGGCTGCGCCTGCGCCGGCCCGGCGTGCGCGGATTGCGCGGCGCAACCGCTTCCGGCGGCCGAGGCTCAGCCCGAGAGCGCGCATGTCCGCGTCGTCGAGTTCCATCAGAAGGCCGAGATCGATGTCTTCCGCGACCAGCCTGTCGTAGATTTCAACGAGCCCGGCTTGCTCAAGCCATTCTTGAAGAGTTTCTGCCAAACCCGCCTCACTCCTCGGTTGTCACGGATCACGTGATAACGCAAATCAGCGTGCAAGAAAGCAGCTTTCAATAAAAGTCTAGCGCAATAATATACTTAATGACACGATAAAAGAGAATAACGATCGTCATTCCTAAAGAGTGGAGCAAAGACTCCTCTGCAAAAAGTGTCTCAGAAACGAGACACTACTATATTTCATACATCTATTACATAGCGCTACCATAGGATGGCAAGCTACTACGAGATCACCCCTGGTCACACCATCCATGTAATGGAAGGCGGCGGCGTCTTTGTGTTCGGGGAGCGGCGGCGGTTTTTCACCGAATCCCCGGTTATTATGAAGCTCTTGCCATTGCTTGACGGGCGGCGGGACCTCGATGGATTGATCGCCGCGGTGGCGTCTGTATTGACACCTGCCGAGGTCCACTTCGCACTCGGCCGTCTCGAACGTGGCGGGATGGTACGGGCGACCGCCGAGCCTTCGGCGAACCCGGCGGCAACCCCAGCCCGGGCGTGCGAGGTCACTCTCACCGGCCATGGCCTCCGCGTCCAAGGGCCGGATGCCAAGAGCGCGCGAATCCTGGCGGCAGCGCTCGCCCGCGTCGGCTTGCCCCTCACCGAATCGGCCGCCGCGCAGCCGACCGAAAATCGCCTGGTTCTTGTCATGTTGGCCGATCTTCTCGGCGCCGATGCAGAATCGGCAATGACAATTGCCCGTTCACAGGATGCGCCATGGTTACCGATTAAGCTGGCCGGCGAGCGGGCGCTCGTCGGGCCAGTCTTCGACGGCAATATGCCGCCTTGCGTCGACTGCCTACGCGCGCGGCTGGCGGCGCACCGGCCGCTCGAGGCGTGGCTCGAGCGCGCTGCCGGTCGGCCTATCGGTCTTGCAGCCCACCCCCCTGCTCCGGTGGCAGTCTGGGGAGAGTTGGCGGCGGAGGCAGTGGCGGCTCGGATCGCCCGCCTGCTCGCGGGCGAACACCTGCTATCCGCCTTACCTCGGGCGGAAGTGCTCGAATGGAATGGCGACGGCCGGGCCGGACACTCTCACACCGTATTTCCGAGGGCGGGCTGCGGCAACTGCGTGCCGGCCTTGGCGGCACCACCGCTAATTGAAGAACCTCCGCGCATCAACCCAGCGACCCTAGCAACCCGGCAGGACGGCGGTTTCCGCACACGCCCGGCGCTCGAAACCGTGGCCGCCCTGAGACCACTGGTCGGCGACCTGACCGGTCGCATCAGCGCGATTGGGCCACTCGAACTGCCGGACGCCAACCGACATGTCTGGGCGGCCGTCTACCCGATCGCACCGCGGACAGTGAGCCCAGGCCCAGACGACTTCCACGGCGTCGCGCTGGGCAAAGGCCGTAGTGCTGCGCAGGCCGAGGCGAGCGCTCTCTGCGAAGCGATCGAGCGACTCTCGGCACAGTACCGCGGCGACGCTCCGGAATGCGTCGCCAGTCTTATCGAGCTTGGTGACGACGCGGTATCGCCGGCAGCGATTGCCAATTTCAGCACTTCCCAATACCGCGACCGCGAGCGCTGGAATGCCGCGACCACGGACGTGCGCCGCCACGTCCCCCCGCCGTTGCCCCCTGACCAGCCGATCGCCTGGATCCGCGCTTGGTCGCTGAGCACTGAGCGATGGCGTTGGTTGCCGCGCGAGCACTGCTTCGCCAACACCCCACCGCCGACATATGGCCGTTTCGACCCGAACGGTTGTGCGGCGGGAAGCTGCCTGGAGGAAGCGGTGGCGCAGGGCTTCCTGGAACTCGTCGAGCGCGATTGTGTGGCGATCTGGTGGGCCAATCGGCTGCACCGTCCTGGCCTTGATCCGAGTAATTCGGCGGACTCAGTCACACGGAACCTCGCTGCCGGACTCGCGGCGCAGGGGTGGCAGACATGGCTTCTCGATCTAACGCACGATCTCGAAGTGCCTTGCCTTGCGGCGCTCGCCCGCGCAAAGAGCGACGGGCGCTGGTGTATTGGATTTGGTTGTCATTTTAACGCCGATATCGCGGTTGAGCGGGCGATGACTGAGCTTGTCCAGCTCTTTCGCGCGAACGGCCGCGACGGCCCGCCACCTTGGCAAATATTCGCAGATGGCAACGATAGTTTCCTTTACCCAAACGGCGAGGCAATTCCGCGTGACGCTCCCGTCGCTGGCACCGCCACGTTCGCCGGCCTAATTGAATGGAGCCGCGATAAACTGTCGCGTCATGGCATTGAGATGATCGTGCTCAACCAAACTGACCCGGATATTGGTTTCTCAGCCGTCAAGGTGACGGCGCCGGGCCTGAGGCATTTCTGGCCACGCTTCGGGCCCGGCCGACTTTACAACGTTCCTGTCACGATGGGCTGGCGCGCGGTGCCGCTGGCGGAGACCGCCCTCAACTCGACACATCTATTTTTGTGACAGCGACAGGGACAGAAGGCGCTGGCGAACGCTGGCAGAGCCAGCAGGAATGTACCGGCTTACCACAGCGGGACGGGGACGATGCGAGACGGTTTCCGGATCTATGACATCGACAGGCACGTACACGAGCCATTGGATATTTGGGAAAAATACCTCGACCCGGGGTTACGCGACTTTAGTCCCTACTTAGCCTACCAAGAGCGCGGCGAGTCGCTCAGCCAGCGCATGATCGGCCAGGGGCCGGACCGTCCTATCCCGCTGCCGCCGGACCTCTTCGTCGACGGCGAACCGGTGTTAAACGTTTCGCGCGGCGCCAAGACGGCAATCGCGCAGGCTGCCATCGACCGCGGTCCCGCTCTCGCCCGGGGAGAGAGTTCCAGCGGTCATCTCGCGGACATGAAGCAACGGGGGATTGACGCCGCACTGATCCTCCCCTCCTATGCCAGCTATTTGGTGGCGATGGAGCATAAGGTTACCGGCCTCGCTGCCGGTTACGCCGATGCATACAACCGCTGGCTCGCCGATCTCTGTGCCGCCGATCCGTCGCGGCTCCACGGTGCGGCGATCATTGCTCGTTACGACGCCGGCAAGATGGTCGAACAGGCTCGCTTCGCCCTCGAGCAGAATTGGCCCGCGGTAGTGGTGCGACCGAACCCGATTGCTGGGCGGCTGCTCGGCGACCCGGCTGATGCGCCGTTTTGGAATTTTTGCGCCGAGCAAGGCCTTGCCGTCGCGGTTCACGAGGCCACGCATGCCCGCTGCGCTTCAGCCGGGGCAGACCGCTTTACATCGCGCTTCTCACTTCACGCCTGCTCGCACCCTATGGAGCAGATGATGGCGTTTCTGTCGCTCGTCGAGAGCGGCACCTTTGAGCGTCTGCCGGAGCTGCGCGTAGCCTTTCTTGAGGCCGGCGCCGGCTGGATGACGCACTGGCTGTGGCGGCTCGACAAGCTCGAATATGCACGCCTTGCTGACGAGGTGGCCAAGACCGTCAAGCGGCCGCCTTCAGAGTATTTCCGCCGCCAGTGCGCCATCGGATTTGAGCCCAGCGAGCCGTTGATCAAAGAGACGCTGAACTGGCTCGGCCTTGACAAGCTAATGTTCGGCAGCGACTTCCCGCACATCGACCATGACGACGACAGCGTAGCGGAGGTATTAGAATTGCCGCTCTCGCGCGAGTGGCTCGCTGCCGTTCTGTGGGACAACGCCACACGCTTCCTGCTGATCGAGTAGCGAAACGACGCTGCGCCAGCGATTGCGAATACATATTCCACGCCATCTCCGGTAGCCGCCTCATTTCTCAATCAATCCGAAAATCGCCGCCAGTCAATTCTTTACGGTCGACCGCACATTCCAAATCTCTCCATCCTCACAGCCACACCCTTGGCCGCAAGTCCAACCGAAGCGAAAGGCACGGCTCACCTTCTACCGCGGCCTCAAAACCAGAAGGATAGCCGTTCGCTCCAAGTTACCTAGGCGTCCCCCCTCTAGCTCGGGCAGCGCTTTGGCGCGACTTTCCTCTTGGATCTGTGCCCCTTGGCAAGCCTCCGCGACGCGGGTGGCTTTCTCACCTTTGCTTCTTTGAAGACCCGATCCTCTTTGGAAACCAGATCCTCCGTCTTCGACGGCGTTATTGTGACCGCCTGTCGCGCCAGCGCTTTGTCCGCTCCGTCAGCTGCATCCCTTTTCTTTCGCGCGACGCTCGATGATGTGCCCGATCCCGCGCGTGACGTTCCGGCACGAGACGCCTCGCCTCCGCCGACTTGCCCCTTCACGGTGCGTTTTTTGGAGGTGTTAGCGCCATCAGCCATTCTCTTCACCGCTGGTGTCTCAGCGAGAGCAGACCGCGCGGACGCTTTTCGCTTGCCGGATGATCGCCGCCGCTCGGTTGTGCCCGTAGGGGATCCCGATCCAGGCTCTTCCGGAGCATTCTCCGCCGACCCATCCCCCAGAGAAGCCATGTCAAGTCCGAAGAGCGCCGCGACATCGCCGGTCTCCAGAGCCCGCCCGACGGTGGGCATACTCCCGGACGTCGGCAGTGCCGCGCCGATGTTGGCCACCAATTCGCTCTCGTCGACCGCCCGCAAGCGAAACAGCAGCGCTGGCTCTTCATCGAGCCGCGCTCCGATCCCGTAGAAAACCGCGGCAATGTGCTTGCACATGGACGCGTAGTCGGGACAGCTGCACGAGAAGCGGATCTCAGATGGCTTGGGAAACAATCCCTGCTGCTGACGGCAAAGGCGCTCCATGACATCCTTTGAAAAGCGTCCCTGCAGCAGTTCGACGAGAGAATCGATCTGTCCCGAACAGTCCATGCAGATGGACTTCCAGGTTTTATCGGGCACCGGGGCGATATTCGCTGTAACGCGATATATCACTCCACCGCTCACCAGTGCGTTCACCTCGAGAGGCGAAATCTTCAAATCTAGAACCGCGCCGTTGCGCACGTAGCTGCGGCCGCGTGGCAAACGATTTTCGTAATCATGATAGGACTCGAGATTTTTGCACCAAGCCTTGCCCCAGAAGGTCGTCGCTATGGCGCGACCGGAGATATGAACCGGCGCGATCGTCTTTCCCGCTTTTCGGAGTGCCTCTACCTCGCGCGCCGTCTGTTGCCGCTGGGCAGCCACAGGCACATATGTCGCCCAATACTTTGAACGCCGAACTCTCATGTTCAATCCCTTGCAACAGAATTGATATCAAGTGCGATCAGATTCATGAGCTCGCCATCGTCCATTTCCGTCAAATCAAGTTCCTTGGTCCCTGATAGAAGCTCGCTCGAAAGCGACTTCTTCGACTCAATCAGCCAATCAATACGCTCCTCGACAGTGCCACGACAGAGAAACTTGTGCACCAGAACATTCGACTTCTGCCCGATCCGAAAGGCGCGATCGGTTGCCTGACTTTCCACCGCGGGATTCCACCAACGATCGAAGTGGACGACATGCGAGGCAGCGGTCAGCGTGAGGCCGGTCCCACCCGCCTTCAGGGACAGGACAAAAAATGGAACATCCTCGTCCTCCTGAAATCTCTCCACCAGGTTCTTGCGCTGCTTGACGGCTGTGCCACCGTGCAACACGAGTCCTGGGCGACCGAAGACATGTCCCAGAAAAGCGGCCAGTGGATCGGTCATTTCCCGAAACTGGGTAAATACCAGAATCTTCTCCTGGCGGGTCGCGATCTCCTCGGCGATCTCCCGTAGCCGTATGAATTTCCCGCTTTGCTCGGGGTCCCATTCTCCGTCGTTCAGCCACTGAGACGGATGATTGCAGATCTGCTTCAGCCGAAGAAGAGTCCCGAGTACGACGCCGCGCCGCCGTATTCCGTCGGCGTCCTCAAGGCTCTCCGCGAGGTTCCGTACCGACTCGGCATAGAGAGCGGCCTGTTTGCGGCTCAACATGCAATTTGCGGTGATTTCCGTCTTGTCGGGCAAGTCGGAAATGATAGCCTTATCGGTCTTCAGACGACGCAGGATGTACGGGCGAACCAGGTCTCGAAGGGGGCCATACGAGTCTCCGTTGGGCCCCGCAAGGGCTTTGAGGTAACCGGTGAATTGGCTGGAGTTGCCGAGCAAACCCGGGTTGATGAAGTCGAAGATCGACCAAAGATCGCTAAGAGAATTCTCAATAGGCGTGCCTGTCAGGGCTATCCGCGATTCGGCGCGGAGTGCCTTGACGGCCTTGGTCTGCTTGGCTGCCGGATTTTTAATTGCCTGGGCCTCGTCCAGAATGGCGAAGCGCCACGCGATCTCCGTCAAAACTGGCATGCGAAGTAAGGCACCGTAGCTTGTAACCACGAGATCGGCCGCGGCCGCCTGGACGGCCGAAAAGTTCCGGCTTTCTTGCGGTGTCATGGCGGACGGGTGAATGATGGATACCGTAAGATCCGGCGCAAATCGCGCAGACTCCGCCGCCCAGTTCGCTAGCAGCGATGCGGGCGCCACAAGAAGACTGGGGCGGGGAGCGCCGGAGCGCACCCGCTGCATCAGGAGCAGCGCGAGAACTTGGATGGTCTTGCCCAAGCCCATGTCATCGGCAAGACAGGCGCCAAGACGCATACCTGACAGCAAGCGCAGCCAACGCACGCCTGCCTTCTGATAGGGCCGCAGTGTGCCACGCAAGGCCGGTCCCGGGTCATCTCCAGGGCCATCGACTGTTCGGGTGGCACGCAAGGCTTCCGCGAGCCACGCTCCGGCAACCACCTCCGACCAGTCGCGATCCGCGGTCTTACCGCTGACATCATTGATGCCTACACCGGACAGCATCCGCATCGCCTCGGCAAATGTCAGCCCTTGAGTCGCGGCAAGCGCCTCAGTCTCGTTGAAACGACTCATCGTGCGCACAATCCGCTCACGATCCACCTCGACCCATTTGCCACGAAGGAGTACGAGCGACTCGGTTCCTGCGAGCAGGCCCTGGATTTCCTTCGTAGTAAGCTGATCGCCGTCAAGCGAGACGGTCATGTGAAAATCAAGAAGCCCATCAAGGCCGAGCGCAGCGGGAGCCCGGTTCCCAATCGTCGCCGCCACGCGCGGACGCGGCGGTCGACCGGCGCGCCAAGTCGCCGGCATGCGCACGATAATGCCAGCCTGCTCGAGATTCTCCGCACTGGTGAGGAATTGCGATGCCTCACGAGGCGTCCAGCGGATGGGGCGATAAATCTCGCCGCTCTCAATCATCGGCTTGAGCCAGGCGCACCGCTGGGCCGCGCGCTGCACGGGCATCAGAAGAGCAAGCAGCTTGTTCCGACTTCGGCCCGCGTATTCGCGTAACGCCTCTCCAAGCGGCAAGTGCTGCGCTTTGGCCTGCGCCGAAAGCCGCGTCGTATAGGTCGCCATGAAGGCAAAGGGCATCTCTGCATCCTGGCGATTTTCGGCAAGATTGAAGTGCACCCGGCCCACTAGATTCCACGCTGGATTGAGAGACTTGAGGAACGACTGCAAATCCGTTCGGGCAGCCTGTTGAGATTCGCTCAGCGCCGAGCCGATGTCGGCCCATAAAGTTCTCAATAGATCGGGCGTCAAATACTCCGCGCCCGTCATGGGCGGAGCCGTATGGATGAGCGTTGTCAAGGCCTCATTATCGGGTGCATTGACCTCGCCGGGGTGGCCATAAGTGGTGCCGTCGCCGGTCGGAGATTGCAAGCATAGTGAGGTTACGTAGCGCGACGCAAAGCCACGCCACCAACCAAACTCCGGAGGCAGGAATTCCCCGACCTCGCCTGCGCCAAGCCGGAGCAGCCCGTGACCGCTGCCGCGGCCAAACGCCTCCCAGAGGCGCACAGCGATTGACTGTTCTATCACGGGGGCCAGGTCGCCTTCGTAGGTCACGAGGTGACCATGCGGTGTAAGCCGCAAACCGAGGCGGGAGGGCAAGACATGCGCTCTTTCGTTCATGGTGATCTCACCCGAGCCAATATGACCATCGGCGTGAAAACGCGCCTACGCGCGACGCTCCCCGAAGCTCAGTCGAGGTCATCGAGAATGCAGATGAATTGGTCGCGGCACCGGGTTCAATCGTCGCGCAAAGGGCGCCCTCGCTTTCCAAAGCATCGCTGCGAGAGGCAACACCTTGGCAAATTTGGAAGCCGACTCGTGGTTCGGCGCGTATTGACCAACGCCGCAGGAGCGTGCTCGAAGCCCGAATAGGCCAGCCAGAGGGGATGGACCCTGTGATCGAGCGGTAGGTCCGCGGTGATGACAGCGAACTGACCCAGGTCGGTGAAATCCGATAGGCCAGGCCGGCCGGGTTCGTGCACTTGGCGGAGAATTGCTTCCCGCTCCGTGGAGCGCGCACCAGGCCTGCTTTCGCCGTTCTAGGCACGGCGGACGCCCGGCGAGGCCACAGATTGCGCCTCGTTCGAGGAACTCGATGCGCTCAATGAAGTGAAGCCCAGCTATGTTCTGGCAGACAATGGCTACGATACCAACGCCATTCGCGCGAAACTCAAAGCCGAACGCATCCGCCACGCCCTTCTGCCGAAGGCCATCCGAAAGGCCACCATCCGCTAGAACAAACGCGCTTATCACGAGCGCAACGGAATCCGACGCATTATCGGCCATCTCAAGGTCGGCGGCCTGGTTGCCACACCTTACGATAGGCTCGCTGGATCCTTCCTTGAGACCATCCATATCGCTGCCATTCTCAATTGCTTACGTTGAGCCACTTTGTAAGCAGACCCTAGCCGAATGTACGGCGCGCCGGAAGAGTACGCACTAAAAGTGCCAAGTCAGCGCCATGCTGGCGCATTTGTTCGTAAAACGATAATTCGGCAGCGTCGAGCTGCGCTCGAAAAAGCCCATGCCAGCCACCAAAGCGAGGCGCTGGTTCACGGGGATCGTTATAGAGAAATCCAACTCCCAATCCTTGTCTTCTCGGGAAACATCCGAATTCACCGTCGCGTCAGGCGTGGCGTATGGCGTTATGGTGCGCGTGCCGACAAGTCAGGCGACCCAGGGACCACCCGCTTCGAGCGGGACAGGCGCGACATAACGGTAGGTTACACCGAGCGTTCCGGCGCACTCGCGATTCGCATAGGCTTTCAGTTTTGCCCTGTTGTCGGTAAAGGCAAAGGCTTCAAGAAAGGAGAGCTTGGGGGTGATCTGCTCTGCGATCCCGATGCGGTTGTAGCTTTGGAGGCCGGTTTGCAGATCGTTGACCGGCAATTCACTACTGTTACGGAAGATCCGGTCCCGCAGCTCGGAAGTGAGGTCAAGGCTGACGGTCGGCGTCAAAAGCTTGGTGACGTCGAGGCCGGCGCCGCCGGCCCAATAATCCCGGGCATGACCAAGTGTCACCACGTCGATGACTCCATAGGGGGCTCTTTTGAATATTGAGTGGGCTACGCGGCATGGGGGTTGATTTTCGTGAAGTCGAGTTTTCCCGCGATGAGGAAAAGAACGGTCCTCATGGTGTTGAATCGCGTATAGCCGCGGGCCTTGCGTT
>OFHJ01000177.1_pt1 | contig 26488 bp, 19 predicted proteins | sample 1522001 | NCBI WGS metagenome assembly OFHJ01 (sample SAMEA2464838, study PRJEB22497) | soil metagenome | biome: Grassland; feature: Farmland; material: Clay | place: Australia | collected 2013-02-01 | depth 1.2 m | reverse complement strand
CGCAAGGTCGGGCTCGATCGGCTGCTGGGAGCCGAGGGCAATCGGCCGCGCGATCTGGTCCTGGCGATGATCGTCAGCCGGCTCATCGCACCGGCCTCCAAGCTGGCCACCACCAAGGGGCTAAACCCGATGACGGCAACCAGCAGCCTGGGCGAGGTCCTGGGCCTGGGCACCGTGACCTACGAGGAGCTCTACCCGGCGCTGGACTGGCTGCTGGCCCGCCAGCCGGCGATCGAGGCCGCGCTGGCGCGGCGCCACCTCAAGGGCGGGACGCTGGTGCTCTACGACGTCAGCTCCAGCTATGTCGAAGGGCGCTGCTGCCCCTTGGCCAAACGCGGCTACAACCGCGATGGCAAGAAAGGCAAGCTGCAGATTGTCTACGGGCTGCTCTGTGCGCCGGACGGCTGCCCGGTGGCCGTCGAGGTGTTCGAGGGCAATACCGGCGACCCGATGACCTTGGCCGAGCAGATCGACAAGCTCAAGCGGCGCTTCGGCCTTGACCGGGTGGTGCTGGTCGGCGACCGCGGCATGATCACCGACGCTCGCATCCGCGAGGATGTGGCGCCGGCCAAACTGGACTGGATCACGGCCTTGCGCGCCCCCGACATCAAGGCTCTGGCCGAAGGCGGGCGGCTCCAGCTCTCGCTGTTCGATCAGCGCCACATGGCCGCCATCACCTCGCCCGACTTCCCGGGAGAACGCCTCATCCTCTGCCGCAATCCCGACCTGGCGGTCGAGCGCACGCGCAAGCGCGGCGATCTGCTCGCGGCCACCGAACGCGACCTGGCAGAAGTCAAGCTGCGGGTCGAGCGCCAGCGGGCGCCCTTGCGCGGCGCCGACAAGATCGGCATGGCCGTCGGCGCCGTGCTCAACCGCCACAAGGTCGCCAAGCACTTCGAGATCGAGATCACCGACGACAGCTTCACCTTCCGCCGCAAGCAGGCTGAGATCGCCGCCGAGACCGCGCGCGACGGCATCTACGTGATCCGCACCAATCTGCCGGCCGAGACCATGGACGATGCCGAGGTCGTCACCTCGTACAAAAGCTTGGCGCTGGTGGAGCACGCCTTCCGGTCAATCAAGACGGTCGATCTCGAAATCCGGCCGATTTATCACTGGCTCGAGGATCGCGTCCGGGCCCATGTGATGTTGTGCATGCTCGCCTATTACGTCGAATGGCACATGCGCCGCGCGCTCAGGCCGATGCTCTACGAGGACGAGGAAAAGGAGGCTCTCCTCGCCGCCAGGACAAGCCCGGTCACCAAGGCGCCGCGCTCCGACAAGGCGCTGGCCAAGGAAGCCTCGCACCGCACCCCGGACGGCCTGCCCGTCCACAGCTTCCAAAGCCTGCTTGCCGATCTCGGGACGCTCTGCCTCAACACCTTCGTCACCGCGCTCAATCCCGACTACGAGATCACCCTCGCCACACGCCCCACGCCGGTTCAGGCCAAGGCGTTCGAATGCCTCGGCATCTCGGCGCCGGCGGCACCCGCCCGCGCCGCCGCCGCGGCCCGTACCCAGTAAACTACCCCCGCTCAGAACGAAAACTGAGTCGGATCCACTACTTGCGACCGGCCGCAATAAAAAGTTCCGTCTAAACCGAAATCGGGAAATTCGCGCTAGTCGGCCAGGCTGTGGCCGAGAACGGCCTCGAGATCCGCGATCGCCTGATCCGGACCGGCAACCTTGATCGTCTTCATACCCATGTCCCGCGCTGGCTTCAGATTGATGCCAAGGTCGTCGAGAAACACCGCCTCCGTCGGCTGGATGTCCAAGAGCTCGCAGGCGATCTGGTAAAATCGATGCTCGGGCTTGCGAATTCCGACCTTGCTCGATTCAACTACGACATCGAAAAGCTTGGTGATCTCCTCGACCGCCGCCGCCAACGCCGGGCTGCGCGCCATCGCGAGTCCCGAGCCTGCCGGCATGTTGTTGGTGAGGCAGGCGGTCTTGTAGCGCTTGCCGACCCGGCGCAGCGCCTCGACCATCTCGGGCTGCACCTCGCCGCTGATCAGGCGCAGGATGTCGTGGCCATCGATCCGATGGCCCATCGCTTCGGATTCATCGGCAAACAGCGCGGCGAAGTCGGCGACCCCGATTTCGCCCCGCTCGAGCCTCGCCCACGCATTGCCATGGGGGTTCCGCGCGTTGACGCCGCGGATGAAGTCCCGCGGCAGGCCACGCTCCGCCTCGTAGCGGTTGAAGGCAACGAAGGGACTCGACAGGATGACACCGCCGAAATCCCACAAGACGGCCCGAATCTCTACGTTGGCTTTCATACACAGTCCTCAAATGGGCAAGCGGCGACCGGACTGTTATCCGGCCTTTTCCGGCCTCATGCAATGCTTGATCGGACCGCCGCCGCCACCTGGTCCGCCACGGCCTCAAAGGCGGGATTGCCGAGCCCGTAACGCGCCCGCTCGCGGGACATCTCCAAGGTCGAATGTGGAACGTGAGAGACAGCGGCGAGCCCGGGCGGCGTCACGACCGCCCGCACCAGACCGGGCTCAGCGCCCAAGGCGGCGGCCAACCTCCCGGCCAGTTCGGTATAGGGCCGGTCTTCGCCGCCGGTAGCGTGGAAAATCCCGAGCGCGCGCTCTGCCAGCAGGCGAGCGAGCAGCTCCACCACGAAGCTGACGGTGACCGGCGCGAGCCACATATCGGAGAAGGCCTGGATGGCGCGGCCCGACGCAAGCTCCGCAGCCCAGCCCCGAAGCAGCGCGAGATCGGGCGCGAGCACCTTGCTCAGCCGCAGCACCGCGCCCCCGGCCTTGAGCACGGCATCCTCCGCCTCGGCCTTGTGGCGGCCATACACGGTGTTGGGACAGGTGGCCTCCTCCCGCAGGCGTAGCGCCCGCGAGCCGTCGAACACCTTGTCGGTCGAGAGGTGAACGACATAAGTCCCTTGCCCGGCAAGGCGCTCGGCGAGGATTTTCGGCGCGAGCGCATTGATCTGGCGGCTTCGCTCGGGCTCGCGGTCGCAATCGCCAAGCCGCGCCAACGCCGCGACGATCACGGCAACGTCGAAGCCGGCGAGACTAGGCCAGGAACCGGGGTCGGCGAGATCGAGCGCGAGCGCGCTTCCGGGCCGGCGGCTGGTCGCGACGACATCGAATCCCTGTTCGGGCAGGCCGCGCCCGAGGGCCGATCCGATCAATCCGTTGCCGCCGACGATCAGGACGCGAGCACTGCCAGCGACCGTTTTTCCCGTCGCCGCCACCGCCGCTTAGGCGCGCCGCGGCGCGCAGCACAACGCAAGGTAATAATGCGCCATGGGATGGAACCCCGTGTGCACCACCTCATCGTTCATCGAGAACAGGAACACATTCTGGAAGTGGCTCTGAAGGAACCCCTTCAAATCCCCACCCTGCTTGCAGTTGATGTGCCCGATGCGGCTTTGCTCCGACGCATAGACCTGCGAGTTTAGCGACGGCATGCCGATAATCGCGACTCCTTCAGGTTTGAGCGAGGCGGCGATATTGCCGACGAAGCGGCCTTCGTCCTTGGGCTCAATATGCTCCAGAACGTCAAGACTATAGGCACCATCGAAGGGCCCCGGATACGGCCCAGCCAGCATGTCGTGCACCGCCACGCCGAAGGTCCAATGCGGCTCCATCCGCTCGACCGCGTCGGCAATGAAGACGGGATCGAAATCGATCGCCGTCAACTGTCCGACCTCGGCCTGCACGATCCGGCTGGCGAAGGCGTCGGCGCAACCGATTTCGAGAACCGATCCCAGACCGGCGAGCATGCGCGAGACGAACTTGTAGCGCGCGAGCACGAATGCCAAGCGCTTCGGGTCCTCGTGCCAGACCTGATTGGTCATCAGGCCGAGCCGGGTGCGGCCATGCGCTTCCGCGACCTCGAGGCAGGCTTCGTATTGGCGTTCCTTGGTACGCGTTTCGATATTCATGCCTGTCTACTCGAAATAGATGAAACCATAGTCGCCGGCGTATCCCGCCTGGGCAAAGGCCCATTGCCATTCCTTCGGAGTCATAAAGGCCCGGCAGGTCAGTTGCCAATAGAGCAGGTTCGCCTTTTCGCGCTCGTTCCGATAGGACTCGACGGTGAGATATTGCGGCCCGCGCGCCACCCGCATCATTTCGCGAAGCGCCGCGTGGAGATCATAGTTGTAGAGATTGTGCAAGGTATTGAGCGAGACGATAAAATCGAAGCTGTTGTCGCCATAGGGCAACTTGGCCGCCGAGCCATGGTCGAGGCGATCCCGCACCTCCTCCTTGGCGTTGACGATGCCGTAAGCCGAGATATCGATGCCCCGCACCTCGACGCCAGGCAGAAGTTTCGTGAACTCGTAGAGCAGAAACGCCTTGCCGCAGCCGACGTCGAGAATTCGCGTCGCGGGCGTCAGGCGGTAATGGCGCACCATGGCCGCCGCCACATCGTGCCAACGTCCGTCATAGCGATAGCCGCCGTAGCCGTATTGCCGCTCGCCATCCCAATATTCGGCGTCGAAACGGCCGGCCACCTCGGCGCAGTGCGCCTTGTCCGCGCTGGTCACGCGCCCGACGTAATCCCGCTTCGTGGACTGGTGAACCCGCGTGATGAAATCGACCTCGCTCATGAAGCAAGCTCCCGCGGCACCGCTTGAGCGGCGATCCGATCGACCAGGAAAATATCCTCAAGCGCCACGACATCCTGCCAATCTACGATCGCCATGTTTTCCAGCGCGCCGTGCAGGCTGCAACCGGCGGCAAAAATCCGCTCGTAAAGCTCGCGGCGGCGCGCCGCCCGCTCGGGCAGCATAAACAGGCTATAGCAGATGATGCCTTCGATCTCAGGCAGCTCGCGCATAACCGTTTCCAGGATCAGATAGCATGCCGGCATGGCGTATTCCGTAGCGCTCAGGAGATAGGTTAGCCCCCGCCGCCCCGCGTAGTCGCGCACCACCAGGTTCTGCACCTGCTGCGGCTGCATCAGCCCGCGCACCGGCCGGCTTGCGATATAGCCCCGATAACCCCGCCGATTACTCATGAAGACCCTCGGGAAAACGATAGGTCATGCCGAGCCGGGTTGCGGGGCGGATCGTGATCGGGGCGAAAAACTCGCCGAGACGCTTTCCGGCATAAGGGCTGAACAGGCTCTTGAAGCGGCAGTTCATCGACCAGCGGGTTTCCGCCTCGCGGTTCACCACGTTGCCGTGCATAAGATTTTGGCTGAACAGCAACACATGCCCGAACGGCACCTCGAGCCATTCGAGGTCGGGTTCGATGGCGAAGAAGATATCCTGCTCGCTCTTGCCCTGAAAGCGGCCGAACTCGGCCTCGATCGCCGCCCCCTTGTCAGGCGGCAGCAGGAACATGCTCTTGCTATCGTGGCAATCCACCAGCGGCAACCAGGCCACCACCTCGAACGGCGAATCGCCATCCCAGACATCCGCATGCACCGGCAACAAGGAGCTCGCGTCGTCTGGCATCTGGATCGAGAGGTTGAGCCGCCGTTGCATCACCAGCTCGTTGCCGACCAACGCGCCGAGCGCCTGCCGCGCGAGGCCGAAATAGACCGGCCGCAGCCACGGCAGGGCGTTCAAGCCCTCGATCACGTGAAGGCGGAGCGCGTTGAGTTTGTCGACCGAAACGTGCCGATGAATCTGATCCAGCAGCAGATCGTCCACAAGGCTCGCCTCGAGACCGAGATGTTCGGCGGCAAGCCGGGTCGCCACGCGGCGCAAGCGCTTAAGACCCGCGATATCCTCGACCGGCAGAATGACGTGGCCGGCGCCGAGAAAGCGATCGGCCAGTGCCGCCTCGTCGGCCGCCACGAAACTCGGCGCCGCCTCGATGCGCGGCACGTTCATGCCGCCTGCTTCCCGACCAAGCGGAGAGCCCGCGCCGCCAGCTGCACCGGCGACAGGTTGAAATAATCGAGAAGCTCGTCCTGACTGCCGTAGCGGTCGGGGAAGCGGTCCGGGATCCCGAAGCGATAGAGAGGCGGCACGCGACCCGGCCTCCGATCGATGAGCAGTTCGCTCACGGCGCTGCCGAGCCCGGTTGGAAGGACATGCTCCTCGACCGTAAAAATTGCCTCGACTCCCGTCGTAAGCTCTAGAATCTTCGCCTCGTCCAGCGGCTTCACGGTGGGCAGATGAAGGACGCCGCAGGCCAGCCCCTGGGCGCCAAGAAGCTCGGCCGCGGCCAGGGCCCGGCCGCTCATGATCCCGGTGGCGATGAACAGGCATCGCCCCGGCCGCCGCAAGACGACGCCCTGACCGATCGCGCTTTGGTCGTCCGCCGGCGTCACCACCGGATCGCCGCCCTTGCCGAGCCGGATATAGACCGGGCCCGGCACATCCAGGGTCTGTGGCACGAGGCGCCCCATTTCCGCGGCATCAGCCGGCGCCAGAACGGTCATGTTCGGCAGAGCCCGCATGATGCCCATGTCCTCGATCGCGAGATGGGTCGGCCCAAGTGGCGCGTAAACTAGGCCGCCGCCGTTCGCGATCAGGCGGACGGGCAGATTGTGATAGCAGAGATCGACCGCAACCTGCTCGTAACAGCGGCGCGTGAGGAAAGTCGCGATGGTGTTGACATAGGGAATGAAGCCCTCTAGCGCGAGCCCGGCCGCCATGCCGATAATGTTCTGCTCGGCGACGCCTTCCATGAAGAACCGCTCGGGCATCTCGCGACGGAATTCTTCGAGCGTGCCGACGCCAAGATCTGAGCCGATGAAAACCACGCGCGGATCGCGGCGCGCCATCTCCAGAACGCAGTTCAAACTTTTCTTGCGCATCGGCTAATCCTCGAGTTCGCGATAAAGGGCGGCGATCTCGTCTGCCGCGAGATTGGATTTATGATGCCACTCCACGTTATTCTCCGCGTAGGAGACGCCCCGTCCCTTGATCGTATGGGCGATAATCGCGTTCGGCCGCCCGCCTTGGTCGAAGGGCAACTCGGCCAGAACCTCGCGCACCGCGCCAACATCGTGGCCGTCGACCTCGCGGACGGCGAAGCCGAAGCTCTGCCACTTGTCGACCAGCGGTTCGAGATCCTGCACCTCGGCCGTAGAGGCATAGGACTGATGCTTGTTGTAATCGACGATGACGGTGAAATTGTCGAGCCGATGCTTCCCGGCGCACATCGCCGCCTCCCAGACCGAACCCTCGTTGATTTCGCCGTCACCCGTAATGACGAACACGCGCCAGTCGCGTTTCCTCAACCGCGCCGCTTGCGCCATGCCAAGGCCGATCGAAGGGCCGTGGCCGAGGGCGCCGGTCGAGGCCTCGACCCCCGGAATCTTTTTCGCGTCCGGGTGCCCGCCGAGAATTCCATCGAAACGGCAGAACCGATCCAGTTCCGAAAGCGGGAAATAGCCCTTGTCCGCGAGCACCGCATAGAGGCCGAGGCAGCCGTGCCCCTTGGACAGCAGCAATCGGTCGCGATCCGCCCAAGTCGGGTTCTGCGGATCATGGCGCAGCACCTCGTCGTAAAGCACCCGGAGGATCTCGATCGCTGAGAACGCCGACCCAAGGTGCCCGCGGTTGCCACCCCGCAGACCATCGACGGCCAAGCGGCGCAGATGCCGCGAGCGCGCATCAAGGGGCGTCGGATCGGCAATGAACGCCGCCTCGGCGCGCGCGCGCGCCGTCGCAAAGAAGCTCGGACTAGCCGTCATTGGGAATCCCTCCTTTGGACGCGGTCAGTCCCGCCAGCAGCCGTTTCGCCTTCGCGAGCTGGCGCGCGGCCGCGGCCGCTTGATCCTCGACCCCGGCGAAAGCCCGCCGATGCCAGCGTTCGGGCAGAAATTCGTTCAAGATAATGGCAGCCCAGCGCAGGCCGAACAGCGGATAGAACAGCCGAAGGCGGAGCGAGAAAGCCGGATCGGCGGCGAAGATCGCTTCCGCGCCGCGGCGAAACCGCGTCCTTTGCGCCAGACCGAGGCGCATGCCCGGGTGCAGCAGGAAATCGGCCACCAGCTTTACCGGATCGTCCCAGCCGAAATACTCGAAATCGAGGAAGACGAGGCTCCGCCCGCCAGTGCGGAGCGCATTGTGAAAACCGAAGTCGCTCGGCGACAGAGTCTGAAAGGCCCGCGGCAAGGGCTCGTCGAAACTCAGCCCCGCTGCGCCGAAGCCCGTCTCGGCCGCCGCGCCATAAGACGCCAGGCGCGGCGCGACCCCGGTCTCGAGAAACCTCGCAAGAGCCGGGTTGCCCCGCGCCGCTTGGCGGAGCCGCGCCAGCCGGTCCTCGATCTGACCGACGAGCGCCGCGCCGGAAAGGCAAGCCTCGGCCGCCGGCTGCAGCGCCGTCGCCTCGCCGTGCGCCGCGGCGGATTTAAGGTCGCGAATGAAACCGAGCGCCGCGTCGATGTCCCGCGCCCCCGCACGGCCGACCGGCTCGCCATCGACCCAGGAAAAGAGGGCACAGGCAGCCGCCGCATCGAGCGCGACGAACCGGGGCACGGCGCGAAGGCCCCGGCGCCAGAGAAAGCTCAGACCTTGGCATTCGCGACCGATGCGGTCGCCCGTGTCGCTGCGATCCCGTAGGTAGGCCTTCAGGGCGTAGGCCGTGCCGTTTGCGTCCTCAACCCGGAACAGGCGGTTGTTGGCCCCACCGGTCACGGCGACCAGGCTGCGGACCGGGGTCGCGGCCAGGGCCGAGGCGGTCGCGGCGAAAACCGCGAGGTCAGGCGCGGGCGGCGCGAGCGAAGACATGATCGCTGATCCCGTACCAATCGGCAAAGCGCATCCAGGCGCCACCGGCCGCCGCCTGCGAAGGATCGAAAAGAATCGCCTCGGCCGCATCAGGGAAATCCGGCTCGCCGAACACTTCCGGCAGATCATCGATGAAATGCGTGCAGCCGAGCGCCAAGATACGGGCGACTTTCGCCTGCCGGGTAGGCTCGAAATAGACCTGCTCGCGCGCCAGACCGAGCCCGGTCGCGGCAAAGAACCCCTTCTCCTCCATCCACGAGAGCGCCGCGCCACAAAGATCCGTTCCGCTGTCGTCGACCGGCGAGCGGCGCGTCTTGTGGCTCACAATGCAGACCGGAATACCGGCCGCGCGGCAACGGCCGAGAAACTCGTTAACCCCCGCGATCAGCTCCGCCTCGGCCATCCGCTGACCGTAGGCCAGCGCCTGAAGCCGCTGCCACTCGCGCTCGCCGGCGTCGCCCTTAGCGCGAAGCGCATCGCGCACGGCCCGCTTGCTCGCCGGCGGGGCATCGAGAAGTCCGAGTTCCGTCGCGAGACCGGCAAAGAGGCGGTCGTAGCCGGCAACGGTATTGTCGAAATCGATGCCGATCAACATGCGCCTTCCCATCGCGACGGATGGCGCCAGCGTAAGCCGATGATCGTAAAAAATTGGTTTATAGCTAAGCGACAGCAGCGGCAAGCGCTTGCCGCCGCACCCCGGCTTGCGACGCTCCGGCGGCCTCGCCATAGCCACAGGCGATGTCCAGGATCGCATGCAGAACGGCGAGATGAACGACCTCGACGAAGCCGTAGGACTCGCTCGCGATATAGAGGTTGTAGTCGCCTCGGCCGCGCAGCTTGTTCGCGGCGCCAAAGCCGCTCAAGGTGACGATGGTGGCGCCCGCCGCCCGGCCGGCGGCGGCGGCCGCGAGGATATTCGGCGAGTTCCCGGACGAGGAAATCGCCACCAGGACATCCCCTGGCCGGCCGAGCATCTCGATCTGCTTGGCATAGACGTTCTCATAGCCGAGATCGTTGCCGAGGCAGGTCAGCGCCGCCGCGTCGGTGAAGCAGACGGCGCGGAGATTGCCGTTCTTTGTAAAGTCGATCGCCATATGGCTCGCGATCGTGCTCGAGCCGCCATTGCCGACGAACATGATCTTGTTGCCGGCCGCGTGGGTATCCCGAAAAAGCTCGATCGCCGCGGCAAAAAAGCGCTCGAGCGCAACTGGGTTTCCGGCCCCATCAGTAATTTCCGCACCGAGCGGCAAGTCCCGCAGGCTGGTGAAATAGTGCTGGAGCAAGTCTTTCATGGCGTCCTATTTCAAAAAGGCGGTGAGGAATTTGATCAACGGCACCTTCTCGACCGACCGGCGGTGGCCGACGATGCCGACCTTTAGCGCCCCGACGGCGTTGCCAATGAAAGCCGCCACCTCCATCGGCGCGCCGGCGGCGACGATCGGCGCGGTGATGGCGAGAAAAGCGTCACCCGCGCCCACCGTGTCGACCACCTGCTTGGTGAAGGCCGGAACGTGGTGCAGGCCATCGGCGCGATCATAGGCGAGGCAGCCATGGCGGCCCTGGGTCACGATCAGGCGATTGGCGCCGAGCGCCGGCGCAAGCCGCTCCTCGATCAGGGTGCCAAGATCGCTGAAACGATCACGCAGAGCGAGGCGGGCTTCCGGCGCGTCGATGCAGACGTAGTCCGCGCGCGGATACTTGGTCACCAGATTGTAGCCGTGGTTGGCGCTGTTCGACTGCGCGTTGACGGCGAGGAAGGGGGAGGTCTCGTTAAGCACGCGGATGGTGCTATCGGTGATCATGCCATGGCCGAAATCGGTCACGATGACGACATCGGCGTCGCGGGTCTTGCGCGCGACCACTTCCCCGAGTTGGCGCTCGACACGACCAGACAACGGCGTATCGTCGAAATGATAGACCTCGAACAGTTTCCGCATGTGGCCGGGGTCAACAAAGCGGCATTTGCGCGTCGTCGGCACGCTCGGACGAAATAGGAAATTGCACGAAACATTCGGCTTCAGGCTTTTGCGGATCAGCCCCTCATAACTCTCCTTCTCGCCGAGGACGCTCACCACTTCGACTTCGGCGCAGAAGTCTGCGACGTGGTTGGCCGCCGCGATCACCCCGCCGGCGAACAATTCGCGCTGCTCGAACTTCGCCGCGATCATGTTCTCCTTCGGCGTCTTGCCCATTGGGACCGTGTACTGGTATTCATCCACGATGGCGTCGCCGACTAGAACCACGCGTTTGTCGGCCACGCGGTCGAGTGCGGTGAGCGTGAGCCCCAGCATGTCGGCGGCGCGAACCCGCGCGAGATAGGCGTTGACCTCGGGATCGAAGACCGCGAGATGGCGATTGATCAGGTTCGAGGAGGAAAAGGTGATCTCTTCGGTGAACGCGATGCGGCCGCCATAGCTTTCGACGATGCGGCGCTCTTCCGCAATTTTCCCGGTGATGTCCGAATCGTCGTCCTTGTAGTCGGACCCCTTGACGTAAACATCCGGCCGGACAAGGTGAAGCACCCCCTCCGCGCTCGGCCATTGGCTGATGCCGACGTAATCGACGCACTCCAGGGCCGAGATCATCTCGGCCCGAAACAGCTCTGGAAAAACCGGACGCCCCGGGCCTTTGTTCACGTGCCGGTCGGTGGTCACGGTGACAAACAAGACGTCGCCCTCTGCCCGCGCCGCCTCGAGATGGCGAATATGGCCCATATGGACCAGATCGAAGCAGCCGTGCGCCAGCACAACCCGGCGCCCCTCACGCCGACAGGTCTTGGCGATCTCCGCCAATTCGTCGACGACCTTGATCTTATCCCGGGCGCGAGGGCTGAAACTCGGCAACACCATCGGAGACCCACCTTCGGCGGCTTGGCGAAGCGGCGTGACGGTCATAGGTGCTGACGCCTCTATATTTGATCCAACTCAGTCCGCTCGCCAGCCACTGTCGGGGCCGGAAAAAGCCATGCCGGTCGCGACGAGCCCTAAGCCGCGATTCTGGAATGCCTCGCTTAAAATTCGGTAAACCGCGCGGCGCCGCGACGACGCGCCCGGCGATCAGCGACAGACCACGCTGCCCGCACCCCTTAAACCCGAATTAACGAATTTTTGCGATTATTAGGCTCGCCACGATGCGAGGAGACTCCCCCGGTGAGCACTTCGGGCCTATCGCTGTTTAATATGGGCACGCTCTCGTCATACTACGGGACCGGCGTCTCCATGGGATCGACCCTCCTCGGCCAAGCTTTGCAGCAGCAGCAATCAGCCGGAACCGCGCAACAGACCAGCACCGGCGCTCTTTCCCTGCAATCGGCGTCGCCGATTTCGGCCTCGCTCTCGGGCTCCGCCTCCGGTCTCTACAGCGCGCTCAGCAGCTATTATTCCTCGGGCGTCTCGATGGGGGCGTCGCTCCTCGGCGAGTTTCTGTCTCAGCAATCCGGCGCGCCGAGCACCTCGAGCACCTCGAGCACCTCGAGCAGCCCGGCCAGCGGCGGCAATCTCGCGACCGGAACCGCCGCCCCGCCCTGGACCCAGTCCTCGCCCCCGGCCCTGACCGCGGATATCGTGTTCCAAAACGGCTCGCAGCCGCTGATCACCGCCCCACCGCCCGGTCAGTCCGGCGCCACGGGCGACATCAACAATCTGTTCGCCCTCTACGGCGGGCTCACCAAACTCCAGCAGCTCGCCCAATACGCCAGCACCGATCCCAATTACGACCCCTTGCGCGGCCTGATCAACCAGCAGTTCCAGACCCAACTCGGCCAGTACTATGCCTTCTTCAACAGCGCCCAGTTCAGTACGGTGAATGTCATCCCCGGCATCGCCAATGCTTCCGTTACCTCCTCGGTGACCCAGCCGACGACGCCGACGAGCTACGTCGGCGGCATAGTGTCGAGCGATTCGACCCATGCCGTCGCCGGCCTGAACACCAGCCAGGCCTTCACGATCACGGTCAAGAACGGCGCCACGACGACCAACGTGGCGATCAACCTCTCGCAAGTAAGCGGCACCCTCAGCCTCAACAACGTGGTCAAGTACATCAATGCCCAACTCGCCACAGCCGGGGTCGCGACCGTGTTTTCGGTCGACCAGACGAGCGCGACGCAATACGGTATCCAGGTCACGCCGGGCACCAACGAGACCGTCTCGCTTAACCCTACCGGATCGGCCAGCTCGCAGCCCGCCGTCTATCTCGCCAGCACCGCCGGCGGCGGCCCCGATTCCTACGGCATGCTGCGCAAGTTTGACGGACTGTCAAATACCGCGCCAACCCAGGATTTCCAGAACAACATCAACGCCGATCCGGCGCCGGTGACGACGTCGGGCATCACCTCGTCCACCAGCACCTACGACCCCTCCACGCAGGCGCTCGCCACCGCGACCGACGCCAACGGCAATTCGTACGTGGTCGGCACCACCGACGGCAATCTCGCCGGTCAGACCAACAACGGCAGCCAGGACGTCTATCTGCAAAAATTCGACCCCACCGGGAAACTGGTCTGGAGCCAGCTTCTGGGTGCGACCGGCACCGCCAGCAGCTATGGCGTCACGGTCGATTCCAGCGGCAACGTCATCGTCACCGGAAACACGACGCAGCCGCTCAATCCCGACAGCATCAGTTCCTCCAGCAGCGCCTTCGTCACCAAGTTTGATTCCACCGGCCAACAGGTCTTCACCTATCAGTTGCCGACGGCGTCGCCGACCTCCGGCCTTGCCGTGACCACCGATTCGTCCGGCAATATCTTCATCGCCGGCCAGGTCAATGGCACGGTCGATGGCAGCGCCACCTCTGGCGGCGGCACGGATGCCTTCCTCACCAAGCTAAGCTCGACCGGCACACTCGACTACAGCCAGCAATTCGGCGGCAGCGGCAACCAAACGGCGACCGGCGTCGCGGTCGACAACTCTGGGCACGTCTACGTGCTCTACAACGACCAAAGCACCGGCACGGCCCATCTCGCCCAGTTCAACGACGCCGCCGGCAGCGCCATGAATTACGACACCAATCTCGGTACGGTCGGAAGCGGCGGCGCGACCGGGTTGGCGCTGGACAGTTCGGGCAATGTCTACGTCACCGGCTCGACGTCGTCGGGCGGCATGAGCGGCACGGTGCAGACCGCCTACGCCGGCGGCACGGAAGCCTTTCTCAGCCAGGTCAACGCCTCGACCGGCGCGGTGAACACGGTGAGCTACATCGCCGCCAGCGGCGGCAGCGCGAGCGCCGCGGCGACCGGCATCGCCATCAACGGCAGCACGGTCTATCTCTCGGGCACCACCAATGGCGCCCTTTCGGGCGGGAGCTTCGTCGGCACGGCAGGCAACAACGACAGCTTCCTCGCCACCGTCAACGGCACCACCGGCGCCCTCACCAACGCGCAGCAATTCGGCGGCGCCTTCAGCGAGACCGGAACCGGGGTCGCCTTGGCCTCCACCGGAACCTCGGTTCTCACCGCCCTTGGGCTGCCGAACGACACCGTGCCGCAGACACCCTCGACCTCGGTCACCTCCCTCAGCACGGCCCGGGCCGGCGATACCTTCCAAATATCGGTCAACGACGGCGTCGCACAGACCATTACCCTCGGGACGACCGATACCCTCGGCTCTCTCGCAACTGCCATCGATCTGGTTCTCGGCAGCAACGGCACCGCTCAAGTGGTGCAATCGGGCAATAGCAGCTCGCTTCAGATCAAGGCCACAACAGGGAACAAGATCACCTTCTCGGCCGGCCCAAGCGGTTTCGATCTCTTGAAGCCGCTCGGGCTCTCACCCGGCTCGATCTACGGGCCGGCCGCGCCAAGCACGGGGGCCTCCAGTACATCAACATCGGGCAGTTCATCGACCTCAGGCCCGACGACCAGCCAGATCGACCAGGCGCTGTTCGGCGGCAGCCCCACCCAGACCCCACCGACGGCTGGCAGCGCGAGCGCCAATTCAGCCGATTCCATCTTCGCGCTCGGCCTCACAAAGGGAACCAACCTCGCCACTCAGCAAGATGCCAAAAACGCGTTGCTCCTGATCAACGGCGCCATCGCTCAGGTCGAGAACGCCTATCAATACATCACCCAGGGACCCACCCCGCCGCCGCAAACACCGAGCGCCCCGGCGCCGGCCTATATCACGGCGCAACTTGCGAGCTATCAGCAGGCGCTGACCGCGATGCAGAACGGCACCAACGAGAACCCGTCCACCTCGCTCGCCGGACTTCTCACCAGCGTCGCCTGAAACCGGCCCGATCGCCGCCGTCGCCATCGCCGCCAAAGGCAGCTTGGCAATCACGGCCGCAGGGACGATCATGGACGCCTGACCGGGAGGCGTCCGATGAGCATCCGCAATCTGGATCGCATGTTTCGGCCTGCGTCGGTCGCTGTGATCGGCGCGGACCAAGAGCGGTCAAGCCCGGCGACGCTCGCGATGCGCAATCTCTTGGATGCCCGCTTCGCCGGCCCGATCCTCCCCGTGCAGGCCACGCATCGCTCGATCGCCGGCGTGCTCTGCTACCCCAAGGTATCGGCGCTGCCGTTCGCGGCCGACCTCGCCCTGATCTCGGCGCCGGCCGCAACCCTGCCCGGGCTCATCGACGAACTCGGCCGATGCGGCACGCGGGCGGCGGCGATCCTACCGGCGCCGGGCGCCAATGCCGTGCCGGATTTCGCCCTCGACGACATCGCGCCGACTCTGCTTGCCGCCGCCAAACCCTTCCAACTCCGCATCCTCGGTCCGGCGACGAGCGGCTTTCAGGTTCCGGAGGTCAAGCTCAATGCCTCGCTCGGCGCGACCGCCGCCCGGCCGGGGCACCTTGCCTTCGTCAGCACCTCGATGGCTCTCGCGGCGACCGTGCTCGACTGGGCAGAAAGCCTCGGCATCGGTTTTTCCCATATCGTGTCGCTCGGCGAAAGCATCGACGTCGATAGCGCCGATCTTCTGGACTATCTCGGCGCCGATCCAGCGACCCGCGCGATCCTCCTCTATATCGAAGAGATCGCCGGCGCCCGGAAGTTTCTCTCGGCGGCGCGCGGCGCGGCGCGAAACAAGCCGGTTCTCGCGATCAAGGCGCAACTCCCCGAGGGCGCGCCTTGGGACGGCGCGACGCTGGCCCAAGCGGCGGAGCGGGACGAGGTCTACCGCGCCGCCTTCCGCCGCGCCGGCGTCATCCGCGTCGGCTCCGTTCCCGAGCTTTTCGAAGCCGTCGCGACCCTGTCGTCTTCGCCGAAGGTCTCGGGGTCGCGCCTCGCGCTGCTGGCCAACGGGCGCGGGCCGGGCGCCATGGCGGTCAACCACTTGCTGAGCCAGGGCGGCGGCCTGGCGACGCTCACCCCCGAAACCCTGGCTCGGCTGCGCGAACTCGCTGCGGCCGGCTTCAATCCCGTCAATCTCGGTCCCGCCGTGACGCCCGAGCGCTATTGCGCGGCCGTCACCGCGCTGCTTGCCGACCCCGGCACGGATGGCGTCCTGGCGCTGCTCGCGCCGCATGCCGGCAACACCCCGACCGCTATCGCCGAATGCGTCGTCGCCGAACTGGCCGCCGGCGGCGCCATAGCCCGGCGCAAGAATGTCCTGACCTGTTGGCTCGGCGGCGAAAGTACGGCGCCGGCGCGCAAGCTGTTCCGTGAATCGGGTCTTCCGACCTACGAAACGCCCGAAAGCGCCGTTCGCGGTTTTTTCCATCTTATCGAGCACCGCCGCACCCAAGAGCTGCTTTTGCAGACGCCGCCGGCGGCACCCAGCGATTTCACCCCCGACCGCGACGCGGCCCGGCGTCTGATCGGTGCGGCCCTCCATGCCGGCCGCCGCACGATGGATGAAATCGAGACCAAGAGCCTGCTTTCGGCCTTCGGTCTTCCCGTGGTCCCAACGATGACCGCCACGACCGATGAGGCCGCCGCCAGCGCCGCGAGCCGGCTTGGCTATCCCGTCGCGCTGAAAATCCTGTCGCCCGACGTCCGGCAAAAGACCCTGGTCGGCGGCGTCGCGCTCGATCTCGAAAAGCCGCGCGCCGTGCGCCGCGCCGCCCGGGCCATGCGCGAACGGGTGGCGACGCTGATGCCGGGGGCCCGGGTCGACGGCTTTATCGTGCAAAAGATGGCACGCCAAGCCGGCGCCTTGGAGCTTTTCCTGGGTATCGTCCCGGACGCGACGTTCGGCCCCTTGATCCGTTTCGGTCGCGGCGGCGCCGAGGCCTCGCCGCTACGTGATCGCGCCAGTGCCCTACCGCCCTTGAACATGGGCCTCGCGGAGGAGCTGATCGCGCGGGCCCCGATCGCGGCCTTGCCGGCCGGCTCCCGCCAAGCGCTGGCGCTCGCGCTGGTTCAGATATCGCAGATGATCCTCGACTTGCCGAATCTGGCGGAACTCGCCATCGATCCGCTGGTCGTCCACGCCGAGGGCGTCGCGGTCCTCGACGCCCGGGCCCGCATCGCGCCCGCCGGCGCCGCAGACCGCGAGCGGCTGGCGATTTCGCCCTATCCGCAGGATCTTGCCGAAGAGGTCCGGTTGCGTTCGGGCCGGGTCGTTCTCTTGCGTCCGATCCGGCCCGAGGACGAGCCGACGCATATGGCCTTCTTTCACGCCCTCGAATCCGAGGACGTCCGCTGGCGATTTTTCGGTTTCGTGCGCGATCTCAGTCACGTCCAAATGGCCCGCTTCACCCAAATCGACTATGATCGCGAGATGGCCTTCATCGCGACGGCACCGGACGCGGCAGGCGCGCCCGAAACCCTCGGCGTGGTGCGCACGGTCACCGATTCCGCCAACCAGCGTGCCGAGTTCGCCATCATCGTCCGTTCCGACATGAAGGGCCAAGGCCTTGGCACAGCCCTTTTCGAAAAGATAATCCGCTATACCAAGGGCCGGGGAACGGCGGTCCTCAGCGGCCAGATTCTCGCCGAAAACCATGCCATGCGGCATTTTCTCGCCGGCTTCGGTTTCAAGACGCGGGCGCTGCCCGACGATCTGCAAGTCGTCGAATCGACGCTCGACCTCGAAACGCCACCCGGAACTGCCGCTTCGGGATGAATTCGCCGGCGTCCCGCCCCCGCCGGCATGGGCGCTCACCTCACGAAACGCCAGTGGCAGCGCCCAGAACGGCGCCCAGCTCGCCGCGCACCACCAAATCGGCGATGCCATCAAGCCCGGTCGCCTCGCGGTTGACGATAACCAAGCGGGAGTCGTTCTCCTTCGCCAGAATCGGGAAGCCCGCGGCCGGGTAGACCACCAGGGAAGAGCCGAGCGCGAGGAAGACCTCGCAGGTCAAAGTGGCCTCGCGCGCCCGCGCCATCTCACCTTCCGGCATCGCTTGGCCGAAAGATACCGTCGCCGTCTTCAGGAACCCGCCGCAGTCAAGGCAGAGCGGCCCCTCGCCGTTGCCGAGAAAGATCTCGCGCACCTCCGAAATTTCGTAGCGGCGGCCGCAGGAAAGGCACTTCGCGTACGTGGTATTTCCATGTAGCTCAATTACACTTTCTGCGGGAATACCAGAGGCCTGATGCAAACCGTCGATATTTTGCGTAATCACCGCGTTGACCATTCCGTGCCGGAACATTTCGGCAATGGCGCGATGCGCGCGGTTGGGCTGCGCCGCCGCCAGGGTCGGCTGCAGCGCGAAGCGCTGTCGCCACGCCTCCCGCCGCATCTCCGCCAAAGCGAGGAAGTCAGCGAAGTCGATGGGGCGGTTCTTCGTCCACCAGCCGCCCGGGCTGCGAAAGTCGGGAATCCCCGATTCCGTCGACATCCCGGCCCCGGTGAAAACCGCCACACGGCGCGTACCGTCCAGCGCCGCACGCAAAATCTCGATTTTCTCCCCATCCGGCATCGGGACGTCCATTCGCAAATCGTCAACACTGCCCGTCCACGCCAACCGGGACGGAAGGGCATTCGCCCTTTCGCCCGTCGTCCGCTATATTAGCATGGCGAGAAACGTGAGGCGGCACCAGCCCTCGCCGTGCTGGCGGGTGGGATATTCTTTTCATGACCTTTCATTATTGAGCGAGCAAATGACGTCCGACCGAACTCGGCGTGGCGGGCCCTCTTCGCAGCAGGCTGCGAGGACGGGCATACATAGGCTCGCAGGACAACGAGATCAAACCGATGCCCAAGCTTGACGAAGCGCATCCACCGAAAGCCAAGCCACGAAGACTGGCCACGGTCGCGGCGCTGGCCGCACTGGGCGCGCTCGGCGCGTGTCACAAGGAGACTGCGGCGGCGAAGCCGCTTTCCCCGCCGGTGAAGATCGAGGCGGCCCAGGTTTCCGTCGGCCCAGTGACGCATGTTCTCGATGCCGTCGGCTCGCTCAGCAGCCCCCAAGATACGATCGTCGCGTCACAGATCGCCGGCAAGGTCGTCGCGCTCGACATTCGGCAGGGCCAGTTCGTGAAGCAGGGCGACGTGCTGGTTCGCCTTGACGATGCGCTCGAGAAAGCGGCCCTGCAATCCGCCGAAGCCGCGCTTGCCAATGCGCGCCAGATCTACGACCGCGACCAGCGCGTGTTGCGCAGCGGCGCGGTTTCGGCGCAAGCAGTCGGCAACGATCTCGCCACCTTACGCCAAGCTCAGGCCGCCGTCGATCAGGCCAAGGTCAATCTCAGCTACACTCGGATCCGCGCGCCCTTCACCGGCGTGCTCGGGCTTCGGCAGGTGAGCCTCGGCGCCTACCTGACGCCGGGACTGCCGATTGTCGATATCCAGCAAATGAACCCGCTCCACCTCGACTTCGCCCTGCCGCAGCAGGATGTCAGCAAGGTCAAGGAGGGGCAGACCGTGCATTTTACCGTCGCGGGCTATAAGCAAAGCTTCGCGGGTACCGTGACCACGGTGACCCAAGGCCTGATGGTCGGATCGCGCTCGCTCTCGCTGCAAGCGACCGTGCCCAACCCCGCGTTTCAGCTCAAGCCCGGGATGTTTGCCTCGATCGATCTCGTCGTAGGGGTCGAACCTAAGGCCATGCTCATTCCGGAGCAGGCGGTGGTGCCCGAAGGCCAGATCAACACCGTCTGGGTGGTCGGACCGAACGATACGGTGCGCAATCAGACCGTCACCCTCGGCGTCTACCACGACAATATGGTACAGGTGCTGAAAGGCCTCGCACCGGGCGCGCGGGTGGTTACCGCAGGTGTGCAGAAGATCCACACCGGCACCAAGGTCGTGGTCGCGCCCTTTGAGCCGATCCGCAACCCGCGCCTTGATTTTTCAGCCGCCACGGCCCGCGCGGCGCCGCCCTCGATCGCGAACGGGGGAAACTCCGCGCAATGATCCTCTCCGATGTCTCCATCAAGCGGCCGGTTCTCGCCTCGGTCATCAGCCTGATCATCATACTGGGCGGGATCGCGGCCTACCTCAACCTGCCGGTCCGTCAGTACCCGAACATCAGCCAGCCGGTGGTCTCGGTCACCACGAACTACATCGGCGCCAGTCCGGAGACCGTCGAGGCCAAGGTCACCCTGCCGCTTGAGGAAAGCCTGACCCAGGTCGAGGGGGTACGCGACATCATCTCCTACAGTTCCTTTGGCGCCAGTTCGATCGATATTGAGTTCGTCAGCAACCGCAACGTCAATTCGGCCACCCAGGACGTCACCAACGCGGTCGACCAGGCGCTTGGACAGTTGCCGAACGACGCCAACCTGCAAAAGCCGGTGATCAAGAAGGTCGGCACCACCACCGCGCCGATCATTTTTCTCGCCATCCAGGGCAAGAACTATTCGCTCGAACAGCTCACCGAATACGCGCAGGTGATCGTGCAACGCCGGCTGCAAACGCTGTCCGGGGTCGGCAACGTGATCACGCCAGGCGCCCGCCAATGGGCAGTGCGCGTCTGGCTCAATCCCAAGCTGATGACGGCGCACGGCGTCGACGTTTCCGATGTCGTCAATACGCTGCAGCAAAACAACATCGATCTGCCGGCCGGACAGATCCAGTCGACGTCGCTTCTGTTCAACGTCAATACCCACGGGCAAATGATCAACCCCAAGAAATACGGGGCGCTCGTGATCAAGGAGGTGAACGGCGCGCCGGTCCGCATCCGCGATGTCGGCTGGGTCCAGCTCGGGGCGCAAGACTATACCAGCCTGGTCCGCCTCAATGGCCATCCGGCGGTCGGCATCGGCATCGTGCCGCAGTCAGACGCCAACGCGCTCGCCATCTCCAAGGAGGTCGACGCGGCGCTGCCCAGCATCCGCGCGGCGCTGCCGCGCGGCGTCAGCCTGAAGGTCGCGGTCGACAAGACGCAGTTCATCCGCGAATCCCTGTCGGAAGTCTATCACTCGATCTTCATCGCCTTCGGCCTCGTGGTCCTCGTGGTGCTGTTCTTCCTGCACACCTGGCGCGCCACGCTGATCCCCGTTCTCGCCATTCCGGTATCCATCATCGGCACCTTTGCCGGCATGTGGATGCTCGGCTTTTCCATCAACACGCTCACCCTCTTCTCTCTGGTGCTTTCCATCGGCCTCGTCGTCGACGACGCCATCATCATGTTGGAGAACATCTATCGGCGCCAGGAGCTAGGCGAACCGCAGCTTGTCGCCGCGATCAACGGCGCGCGAGAGATCGGCTTCCCCGTGCTCGCGACCACGATCTCCTTGATCGCGATCTTCATCCCGCTGTCGATGATGCAGGGCTACATCGGCAGCCTGTTCCACGAATTCGGCGTCGCGGTCGCGATTTCGGTGGCAATCTCGGGTCTCGTCGCCCTCACCTTGACGCCCTCCCTTTGCGCGCTGATTCTGAAGCGCTCGGCGCCGAAAGGGCCGTTCAAACTGACCGAACGGGCCTTCCGCGCCGTTCACGCCGGCTATGGCCGGCTGGCCGACTGGTCGGTCTTTCACCGCAAGACGATCGGCCTCGTCCTAGTTGCCAATATCGTTCTCATGGTCGGGCTTTTCTCGCTGTTGCCGAAGACCGTCGCGCCGGTCGAGGATCAGGGCATCTTCCTTGCGGTCGCCAAGGCGCCGCAAGGCTCGAACATGTGGTACACCTACCACAGCATGGAGAAGATCTACGCGGCGATCAAAACCCTGCCGCCCATTCTCATGCACGTCTTCCAGGCCATCGGGCTTCCCTTGCACGGGCCAGCCTCGCAGCGCATCGGCCTCACCTTCGTCCGACTGGTGCCCTTCGACCAGCGCCACCTCAGCCAGATGGCGATGGTGCGAAAGCTCATTCCGAAGCTCGAGCAGATCCCGGGGGTCAAGGCCTTCGCGCTCAACCCGCCTTCGCTCGGCGAGAGCTTCACCGAGCAGGACCTCGAATTCGTCGTCATGGGGCCATCGCTGAGGAAGCTCGGCCAGATCAAGGCGGCGTTGACGAAAAAGCTTTCGTCGACGCCCGGCATCATCAACGTGCAGACCAACCTCGCCAACGAAAGTCACGAAATCACCGTCGATTTCAACCGCGAGCGAGCCGCCGATCTCGGCATTCCGGTGGCGAAGATCGCGCAGGCCCTCGAGGTCGGCATCGGCGGCGCGCAAGTCGGCAATTTCGTGATGGACACCAACTACTACTACGTGATGGCGCAGTTCTTCCCAAAGTACACGGCTTGGCCCGGCGACATCAATAACATCTACCTGAGGAGCGCCTCCGGCCAGCAGGTGCCGCTTTCCGAGCTCGTCACGCTCCATGTCGGCTATGGGCCGGACGTGGTCAACCATTACGATCTGCAGCGCGCCTTCACGCTCGGTGCCACGGTGGTGCCGCCGCTCTCCTCGAACGCGGCCTTGAAAATCGCCGAGCAGGATTTGCATCAGATTCTGCCGAGCGGCTATCGCTGGGCGCTCTACGGGCCGACCCGCGATTATGCCCGGGCCTCGCATTCCCTCGATCTCACCTTCGCGATCGCCCTGATCTTCATCTATCTCGTGCTGGCGGCCCAGTTCGAGAGCTGGGTCCACCCTTTGACGATCATGCTCGGCGTGCCCTTCGCGCTCACCGGCGCGCTCCTCATCCTTTGGCTTACCGGCCAGAGCCTGAACCTCTACAGTGAGATCGGCATCATCATGCTGGTCGGTCTGGTAACCAAGAACAGCATCCTCCTCGTCGAATACACCAACCAGAATCGCGCCCACGGCGCGCCCATAGCGCAAGCGGCGATCGAGGCCGCGAAAATCCGCTTCCGCCCCATCGTGATGACCACAATGACCATGATCGTCGGCAGCCTGCCCTTGGCGCTTGCCACCGGCGCCGGAGCGCAGAGCCGCCAGCCGCTCGGCCTCGCGGTGATCGGCGGGCTCGCCTTCAGCACCTTGTTCATCCTGGTTGTGACGCCGGTGTTCTATCTGTTGATCACCTCCGTCGCCGAGCGCCTCGGGCTCAAGACCTTGCCGCCCAAGATCGAACTGATACCAACCGAGACCGGGGCCGAGGACAAAATGCGGGAAGCCGCCGAATGAACGGGACACCGGCACCGCACCGACAGCCGCGGCGCCGGGCCGGTCGCACCACTCTCGGTCTCGGCGCGGTGGCCCTGCTTCTCGCCGGTTGCGCGCTCGGCCCGAATTTCAGCCGCCCCGCGGCGCCGGCGGTCAAAGGCTATACGGCGTCCGGCGTACCGAAGCTCCTCGCGCCCGGCGCCAAGGAAACGACGCAGCGCCTCATTCTCGGCGAAAAAATCTCCGGCGATTGGTGGCAGATGTTCCATTCGCGGCCACTCGACACGGCGGTGCGCCGGGCCATCGCCGACAACCACTCGCTCGCCGCCGCCAAGGCCACCCTGGCGCAATCGCGCGAGGTCGTGAACGCGGCGCTGGGCGTGCTCTACCCGAGGATCGATCTCGGCGCCTCGGCGGCGCGGCAGAACGTTTCCGGCGCCCATCAGGGAAACGGCTCGGGCGGTCCGGTCTTCGACCTTTATTCGGTCGGGCCGATGGTGAGCTATCCGCTCGATCTTTTCGGCGGCGCGCGACGCTACCTCGAACAGCAGGAAGCCCTGTCGCTCTACCAGAACTATCAGCTCGCCGCCGCCTATCTTACTTTGACCAGTAACGTCGTGACCCAGGCGATCAATCTCGCCGCCGCACGGGCCGAGATCGGGGCGGCGGAAGAGATCATCGCCAGCGACCAGCGCAATCTGGACCTAGTCCGCCTTGAGGTCGAAGCCGGCAAGGTGGCCGAAACCGATCTCCTCACCGCCGTCAGCCAACTGGCGAGTGACCGCACCTTGTTGCCGCCGTTGCGCCAGCAAGAAAGCGTCGCCCGCCACGCCTTGAGCACCCTGGTCGGGGAAACGCCGGCCGGTTGGTCGCCGCCGAATTTCGATCTCGGCACCTTCGCCCTGCCCGAGGCGCTACCGGTCAGCCTGCCGTCGTCACTGGTCCGCCAGCGGCCCGACATTCTCGCGGCGGAGGCCGAACTGCACGCGGCCAGCGCCGCGATCGGCGTCGCCACGGCGGAACTCTATCCTCAGATCAGCCTCTCCGCCTCGCTGTCGCAAAACGCGCTCTCGGTGGGCCGCCTGTTCTCCGGCGCCAGCACGCTGTGGTCGGTAGCAGCCGATCTGACTGCGCCGATCTTCCACGGCGGCACGCTGGAGGCGCAATGGCGCGCCGCGATCGACGCCTACCACGCGGCGCTCGCGACCTATCAGCAGACCGTTCTACAAGCCTTCCAGCAGGTCGCCGACGTGCTTCAAGCACTCGCTCACGACGCCGAACTCATCCAAGCGCAGAGCCGGGCGCTGGACGCCGCCAAGGCCTCGCTCGCGCTAAACCGCGAGAGCTACGCCGCCGGCCGCACCAGTATCATCAACCTGCTGGACGCGGAGCGGCTTTACCAACAGGCGCTGCTGGGCTATTTGAAGGCGGAAAGCCAACGTTACGCGGATACCGTGCAACTTTTCGCTGCCATGGGCGGCGGTTGGTGGCATAAGATTCCGCTCGCCAAGCCCGTGAGCCGGTGCCCGTTTTGCGCCGGACTCGCGGCGACCCCGGCCAGCGGAGACAACCGAAAGTGAAGCCGTGAGCATCGCCGATCCCCGTCTTAACCGCCATAGCCCTTCTTTGGCCCGCTTCGATCGCCGCTTCGGCCGCAGCATCCTGGTCCTCGCCATGGCGGGGTTTGCCCTCTCCGCCTGCGCCCTCGGGCCGGATTTCAGGACCCCGCCGGCGCCGAAGGTTACGGCCTATACGGCCAAGCCGGTGACGATCAAGACGGCGGCGGCCGGCGGTCCGGCCGGCGCCAAGCAACATTTCAAGCTCGGCGCCGAGATTTCCGGCGATTGGTGGCACATCTTCCATGCCACCGATCTCAACAGCACCATCAAGCTCGCGATCGCCGACAACCTGACGCTCGCGGAGGCGCGCGCCAATCTCGGCCAGGCGGAGGCCGAGGTCGCGGTGGCGCGCGGCGCCTATTTCCCCCAGATCAACGGCTCCGCCGGCGCGTCGCGGCAGGATTTCAGCTACCTGCAAATCGGGCAGAACGCGGCGGGACCGGTCTATAGCCTCTACAGTACCGGCGCCAACGTCAGCTATCCGCTCGATATTTTCGGCCTCGCCCGGCGCACGGTCGAGGCCCAGACCGCCCTCGCCTCGGTCAAGCAGGCGGAGCTTGCCGCTGCCTATCTCACGCTCACCGGCAACGTCGTTTCCGAAGCGATCAATATCGCCGGCCTGCGTGCCCAGATCGCGGCTGTGGACGAGCTGATCGAGGTCGACAAGAAAAACCTCGCCTTGGTGAAGGCCCAGGTCGCGGCCGGCGCAGTCGCCGTTTCCGGGCCTCAGCTCCTCAGCGCGGAAAGCCAGCTCGCCCACGACCGCACGCTGTCGCCGCCGCTTTATCAGGAACTTTCGGTCGCCCGTCACGCCCTGGCGCTGCTTCTCGGCCGCGCCCCGGCGCAATGGTCGCCACCCGCCTTCGATTTCGCGGATTTCACGTTGCCGGAGAAGCTGCCGGTCAGCCTGCCCTCAGTGCTGGTCCGCCGCCGTCCCGACATTCTGGCGGCGGAAGCCGGCCTGCACGCGGCCAGCGCCCGCATTGGCGTCGCGACCGCCGAGCTTTACCCCCAAATCACCATCGGCGCGGCCGGTAGCTTCAACAGCTTGACGGCTGCCAAACTGTTTACGCCCCCCGGCCGGTTATGGAGCCTCGGCGCCAGCCTGACGTTGCCGATTTTCCACGGCGGCGCGCTCGAGGCGCAGAAGCGGGCCGCGATTGCCGCGTACCGCGGGGCGGCGGCAGCTTACAAGCAAACCGTGCTCCAGGCCTTCACGCAGGTCGCCGACGTGCTCCGTGCCCTATCCCACGACGCCGAGCTTCTGCAGGCTGAAGTCCACGCGCTCAATACCGCCAAGAAAGAGCTCGAATATTCGCGCACCAGCTTGACGGCGGGCGCCTTCAGCACGTTGCAGCTGCTCGACGCGACGCGCCAGTACCAACAGGCGAAGCTCGGTTACGTCCGCGCGGTGGCGCAACGCTACCAGGATACGGCGCGGCTTTTCGTCGCCATGGGGGGCGGCTGGTGGCAACCGGAATCGCCGTTCCACGCCGCCGCGGTGCCCGAGTCCGGCTACCGCGAGATCGAATGGAAAACTACAAAATAGATCGTAATATCAATACGCTACGAAATTTTCCTAAGATTCTGCCATAAACCTGCCACGAAATGGTCACCCGTGCGCCCGCGGCGCACGCTTATGGTTCGCGGACTTCTCCCTTGCACCCTCACTCGCCCTGCCGCCGTGCGGGGCTTCTTTTCGGCCGCAACGCGTCATTGCGTTGCTAGGAGTCCGTCTCCGTAATGTCGAGAGGCGGGGCCTCTCGCCGCTCACCGCGAAGGGCCCTGTGGCCCTTTGTTCGCAGTGGACAAGGTCGGCACGGCGTGATTCCTTGGCGGGATGAGTAAGAC